>Ga0209536_100016087_pt1 | contig 10648 bp, 16 predicted proteins | sample DeeMarSeWOR28_12_FD_187461 | JGI IMG/M metagenome (GOLD analysis project Ga0209536, IMG submission 187461) | Marine sediment microbial communities from White Oak River estuary, North Carolina - WOR-2-8_12 (SPAdes) (version 2) | ecosystem: Environmental > Aquatic > Marine > Intertidal zone >...
GCAGATCCGCCTGACGGTGAACGGCGAGATACGGCAGGATGGAAACACCTCGATGATGATCCACCGTATCCCCGCCATCATCAGCCGGATGTCGGGAAGCTTCACTCTCGACCCCGGCGACGTCATCCTCACCGGGACCCCCGCGGGCGTCAGCCGCATCGTCTCGGGGGATCATCTGGTCGCGGAAATTCCAGGAGTGGCTGCCCTCCGTGTGTCCGTAGCTTGAGTTGGACCAACCAAGAACCGGAGAGTGACAATGCTTCATTACGAATTGCATCGCGCGGAGAGCATATTGATTGTCAAACCCGTTGGGCCATTGGAATCAGCGGATTTCGAGAATCTGGTCCGGGAAGTGGATCCCTATCTCCGGGAAAAGGGCAAACTGAAAGGCTTGATGATCTATGCCAAATCCTTCCCGGGATGGGATGATTTCGCAGCCTTTCTGTCCCACATGAAATTTGTCAAACACCACCACAAGAAAATCAGGAGGATTGCCGCCGTGACAGGCAGCGGTTTTCTATCGATCCTGCCGCAGGTTGCCACCCATTTTGTGCAGGCCGAAATAAGGCACTTCGATTACGATGACAAGGAATCTGCGCTCCAATGGCTTGCGGCTGACAAATGAACATGCGGACGGCTGCCCTGCCTTTCCCCCCTGATGCCCCGCCGCTTGGCAGTGGCGTGAGACGGACCTGTCAGAACACGACATGAAGAACATCCTTCCAATATTGCTTCTGAGTGCTATCGCGGGATGTCTTATTGCTATTTCTGCTGTTTGCTGGCATTCGGTCGGGGAAATCCATTACTTAAAAACATTTTTCCCAAAGCAATTCAGCGTGGAGGACGCATTTTACGCCAGCAAGATAGAATTCGTCAAAATCGCGATACTCAGCTTCCCGTTACTGTTGATCATTGGAATCAGCCTGTATATTTTACGTTGTTTCGGGAAAGACTCCGAATGATGAAAATCCATGCCGTCTAACAACAGGAGAGGAGGCCATGAGATCAGGCGAAGCGGGTATAGATCGAAATGATGAATATTACCGGCCGAGGTATGAGGAAATTCCCGATAAGCAATTCGCGCAAGAAACGTTTCGGCCGATTCCGGCATTGGTTTCAAGAAAACGTATTCATGGGCACGGAATGTGGAAACCGTATCATAGTGGAGAATATGATAAGGAAACGTATGAGCTGGTCCAAAATATGTGGGACCATGAGCATTGCTCCGTATGCAATTACAAGATCTTACAGGACCACACGTGCTGGTTGAACAACAATGCGGCACGCATTCTCTGTAATGAATGCCATGATTTTTTTCACGTTTGTCCCGCCACCGATCTCCCACGTTAGGGGTCTGAGGTAAGACGATGCCGCCACAAATGAACTGCCCTGTCTGTGGTAGCGATATGCGAAGCAGAAGCCTGTGGTCCCACTACAGCCTAAAGCCGTACCGCGTATGCCCGGACTGTAATGCAAAGTACACATCCGATTCGAAATCCAAGAGACGACAGGTGCCGATAATGGTCCTCGCCCTGATCACATTAGGGCTGACGATCGGAACCACCTTGAGAGGGTCCGACTGGCTGCTGCCGGCTTTTGTGAGCCTCATCGTTCTCTGGGTGTATGTCGGCTATGCGTTGTCCAAGATTACTTATGTGCAATATCACGAATGATTCGGTGATTCCCGACCGGTCAACGACTTGGGACACCGGTCCAAGCAGGTTATGCATGCGTCAGGTGGTCTCATAGAGGCTCAAATCGATGCAGGCGAAAACCCTCGTAATCGTTGCCATTGTTGGAACCATCCTTGGGTATGGATATTGGCATTCTTCCACCCATGCATCATTTCATGTTCAGCTCAGTATTCATGATGTTCGCAAGGGAAAACCGAATTTCATTCCAAAGGCGGAGAGATCATTTATGGACTCGGAGGGACGCGTGCTGGCAACCGGGATCAGCGATGAGCAACATAACTTCGTTCATCTGATCCATCCGGAAGTCGGTGATTGCCACGACATAGAACAATCCGCCTCAACCTCCAAAGAGGCCAGAAAATCCTGGTACGAGTGTTTTGAGCATTTGTCCACTTGGATACCGACATGGGCCCGTGAAGTCCGCCAGGTCGACATAAAGACCCAAAGTTGTCTATGGAAGAATATTCCCGTCACCGTTACGGAGAGCAATCCGGATTGGTATCTTTGGTGGGTTCCTCATCCTCATACGGGCGGAAAACCGTATTCCTATTACAGTGTAAACATAACGGTGGAAGAAAAAAAATGCGGAAGCTAAACGATTACCCACCTTCTTGCAGATTGCGCATGGGAAATTGCGGTGTCCACCTCATGTCTTTCATTTGTAACAACTATTGAATCGGCATATCGGAATGGACATGGCAACCAGGCTGCGTGGTGTTGGCATAGCATTCGCGATTTGTTTGGTTTCCGCACCGATCGCAATTGTCGTAACGATCGCCTTACTCCCGTTTTGGTCCTGGTTCGAGTCAACGTTCGACATCGAATCCATCGGGCACTCGGGTCCGGCGGAGTGTTGCTATTTGGTATGCTATATCATGATCCTGACCTGCGCTTCTTTCACCTGGTGGGCTCTCCGACGCAAGGCCGACATGTAACAAGTCACTCCAGCCGACCGCTGGAATCAGCGGCTGAGTTCCTCCGAGGAACGGGAATGCCGGATCCATTAGAAATGTTCCCTGTCTGGCTTGTCGAGTGGATGGAAGCGCACAACATCGACCTGTGGGGTGCGGCTGACCTTCGGGGGTTCTCCACACCCCGGGACGAAACAGGACGAAGATTTCCCGTCGCCCTTTCCTGGGCGATCCCGATGACCCCCACCATCATGGCCAGTATCAAGAACGGGCCCACCCAGGCATACGCCGACGAGTATGCCAGAGTGAACGATCATATCAATGAATGTTCGGCAGCGTTGGCAGCCGAAATAGAAGCCAGAGGGTTTCGATCCAAACCGCTGGCAGCCTCGGATCGAACCGAACCGCTTACGATCAAAGGAGACTTTCCCCACAAAACGGCAGCAACAAGAGCTGGGTTGGGGTGGATAGGCCTCCATTGTCAACTGATCACGCGCCCGTTCGGACCATGGGTCCGATTGGGAACCGTTTTCACCGACATGGAACTCCCCTGTGGTCCCCCGACAGAGAGGAGCTTCTGCGGTCGTTGTACGCGCTGTGTAGACGCCTGCCCCGCAAACGCATTGAAAGGAAACGCATGGGTTCCGGGATTGCCACGGGAAGAGATCTTGGATGTCCGGGCCTGTGATCAATGGAAAAAAGAACACTATTATCAGTATCACAAGGGGCACAACTGCGGAATTTGCTCGGCAGTCTGTCCCTATGGATTACTCGTGCCGGAAAAGAAACCGGATAAGCCGGAATATTGAGATCTGCAATCCATGCGCTTAAAATAAGCCGCCTGGCTGGACGGCAAAAACGCCGCCACCCGGCGCAATCGTTATTCGCACCGGATTCCAGGAAAAGGGGATGAAGTCCTATGCTCCAAAAGAAAATTGCCATGGAACCTGACAAGAAGATCGCTCTTGTCGCGCATGACAACAAGAAGAGCGATCTGATCGAGTGGGCAAAGTACAATCGAGTGCTCTTGGCCCACCACAAGATCTATGCGACGGGGACAACCGGCGAGATCTTGGAACAGGAGCTCGGCTTCGAAGTCAACAAGGTCCAGAGCGGACCATTGGGCGGTGACCAGCAAATCGGCGCCAAGATCGCCGACAGGGAGATCGATTTCCTCATCTTCTTCTGGGATCCGCTCGAACCGCAACCCCACGATCCGGATGTCAAGGCGCTCCTGCGCATGGCGGTCGTCTGGAACATCCCGATTGCCTGCAATCGCGCCTCCGCCGATTTCATGATCTCCTCCCCCTTGATGGATGGCGACTATGATCGTCTTGTGCCCGATTATGATGTGTATCGTACTCGGAAGATAACCGGGGACGAATGAGCAGGACAAGGCGTCATCGAGTCGGCCGGAGGAGATCCCTCTTGCCCAAAGTTTGTGACCGGTTCTCACAAGCCGACCGTGGATTCGTCCGGGGTAGCCAGGATGCGTGACAAAGAGACCGTTATCGAGAAAATACGCATTGCATTCGGAGGGAACGATTATCCCGGCGACATGCTTCTTCAGGGCAGCACCGAAGGTTGTGAACCATACGAGGAGGTGGGTCCTTTCCAGGGCAAGGAGGACTGGAGGATCATCGAGGCGGGTTTCCTGGATGCCCATGCAGGAGCACTTCACTTTTTCTCGGAAGCAGGGTTCCGGTTCTTTCTTCCTGCCTACCTGATTGCCGATTTGGATGGCCGACTGACGTCCGCGGATCCATTGTTCCATTTGACACATGGATTCTCCGATGCAACGGTTGTGACACCAACGAACGTGCGCAGTTTCCTTCGGAGGACTGGAATGGCTGCGTTCCTGAATCCGAGAAGGTATGGCGCCATGACGTTTCACGATTACGCACGATATCGGCTGTCCGTCTTCACGAGAGAAGAGGCCAACGCAATCGTTGCCTACCTGAACCATAAACGAGAGTCAGCATCGAGCACGTTCGAGACGGAGGAGATCGATGCGGCGCTCCAATCCTATTGGCTGGAGAGAGCGCAGACGGCCCCTCCGGCCGAAACCCTCAAGCGGCATATCGTGGAGCAAGACGCGTTCCTTGCCGCAATCGAGGACAGGAAAAAAGAACGATGACCTCGCGGATGCCAATCCGTATTTTTTCCCATCGACCCGGGGCTGAATCACGGCGCCACAATAGGGTATCCTGCTCACGGGGAGCCGTTTCCGGCCGAAGTCGTCCGACAGGCTCTCTCGTGAAGGAGGCATCACGCTCGTGCCGCTTCGCCTGATCGAGCTGGCGATTCCAAGCCAGGAGCTCGAAAAAATACCGGCACTGCTCCAGGACATCCGGGTCATCCAGACCTGGACATCGGACTCTGCGGGCGCCGGCGGTAACGTTCGGATCCTCCTGGAGGCCGAGCACACCGAGGCGTTGACGGACGTCCTGGTCCGTCACTTCGGTTCGCGGGACAACTTCCGGCTGGTGTCGCTGCCCGTGGAAGCAACCGTACCCCCCGTCGAGCCGCCGGCCGATAGCAAGGCTCCGGAAGGGGAAGCGGCCGCCCCGGCCAAAGGAGGACCCCTGAGAATCAGCCGCGAGGAGTTGTACGAGGACCTGGCCCAGGCAAGCAGGCTGACGCCAATATATGTCGTCACGATTGTCCTGTCCACCGTCGTCGCCGCGGTCGGGCTGATCCGGGGCGATGTCGCCATCATCATCGGCGCGATGGTCATCGCACCCCTCCTGGGTCCGAACGTGGCACTGTCGCTGGCCTCGACCCTGGGGGATCCGGATCTGGCCAGACGGTCCCTCAGGACGATCGGCGTCGGGGTGGCGGCGGCCGCTGCGTTGTCCATGCTGCTCGGGGCTGTGCTCACGATCGATCCATACGCTTCCGAACTGGTGTCCAGGACCCGGGCGGATGTCGGCGACATCATTCTCGCGCTGGCAGCGGGAGCCGCCGGGTCCCTGGCGTTCACCTCCGGCGTTCCCGCCGTGGTTGTCGGCGTCATGGTCTCCGTGGCGCTTCTCCCCCCTCTGGTGGTTGCCGGCCTGCTCGCCGGGGCAGGATACTGGATGCTGGCCGCGGGCGCCTTCATTCTCATCCTGACGAATGTGACCTGTATCAACCTGGCTGCGGTGGGGACGTTCCTCCTCCAGAAGGTGCGGCCCAGAACCTGGTGGGAGGAGGAGCGGGCGCGGAAAGCCACCCGACGCGCCGTTGCGACATGGCTCATCATGCTCGCGATCCTTCTGGGCCTGATGCTGTCGGGTTACGTCGGGGCGGCCTGACCGCGGCCTGCCGAACCGTCAACGAGGGAACAGATGGACGCCATCGGAACATGGTTCGTCGACCACAGGGAAAACGCAAGGATCGCACTGGCAGCCTACTTCATGCTTGCGGGGATGTATGGCATCCGATCGCTCTGCACCGGGGCGGAAAGACCGTATGAAGAGTTCGCAAAACAGAGCACGGCATTCAAGGTAGGGGTCTATTTCCGGGAAACCCTCTTCTGCGTGGTGGACTTCACCGTAGGCATGCTGATCCTGTTTCACGTGTCGTGGGTCAAGGTTCTCGGGATCGCCCTGTTGGTGGCAAGCACCCCGTACAGTGGGAGAGGCTTCGCCTGGGGGTTTGCCAAAGGGCCACCGTCCAGGAAGATTCTCCTGATGTCGCTTGCGGGATTCTGCGCATGGAACGGGTTCCTGATCTACGTGGCATACAAGGTCTTATGACTCTGATGGAGAGTTCTTCCGGGGTTCATCGCCGGTCGAAGTGGATGCTGTTCGTCGCCTTTCTGGCGACCGTTCCCGTTCCCTTCTATATGCTGGTCGTCGGGGGACTGGTCCCGACCCTTTGCATCATTTTTGTCGCCGTCCGGGGCCTTGTCGTAGCGTTGCCGAAATTCACGGGAGAAGGGTTTTTCATGCTCGGAATCCTGTGGGCGCATATCGCGATTCTCGGCGGCATCCTCTATCTCGTCGCATCGGGGATCTCCTGGGGCCTGTTCCGCGTGTTTCCCAGGCGGTATGCGCCGATCGCCGTGGCTGTCCTGATCCTCGCGCTCCTCGTCGCATCGACGTTTGACATCTATCGAATCCCGGGACATAACAGCGCGCCGGCGGCCAACATCCTTCGCATTTACAAGGGGTTTCTCTCATGATGCGGTTCGCCGCGCTTTTCCCGGAACGTTTCTGGACCTTCCTGATCATCGCCGTCACCGGGTATTTCGCGATTCTCGTCTTCGTCTACATGATGCAGGACAAGATCCTGTATTTCCCCGACACCTACCCGCTGGATACCGCTGCGGCCCGGGCGAAGGGGGTTCACTTCTCCCTCTGGCCCGGGAACGCACCCGATTATCACGGGTTCGTCGGTGCGGACGGTCCCTCGGCGCCGAAGGGGGTGATCCTGCTCTTCCACGGGAACGCAGGAACGGCACTGGACCGCTTCTTTTACGCAAAGGAGTTGTCCCATACGGGATACCGGTTGATCCTCTTCGAGTACCCCGGCTACGGTGCGCGCGCAGGCGAGACGCGGGAAGCATCCTTCGTATCCGCCGCGGTGGATGCGGCCCGGACCGCGATCGAACAGTTCGGCGGGCCGCTCTATCTGCTCGGCGAATCCCTGGGATGCGGCGTAGCGTCCGCGGTGGCGGGTACGGGGCAGGTTCCGGTTGCCGGGGTCGTCCTGATTACGCCGTGGGATACGCTGCCCGATATGGCACAGACCGCGTTCTGGTATCTTCCGGCCAGATGGCTGACGAAAGACCGATATGACAACATCCGGAACATGAACCGCCACGGCGGACCCGTGGCGGTCGTGGTGGCGGAAAAGGACGAAGTCATCCCCCCGGCGCGCGGCCTCCGGCTGTTCGAGCGCCTTTCCGGCAGGAAGAAGCTGTGGGTGGTGCCGGGGGCGGGCCACAACGACTGGCTCGCTTCCGTGGATTCCGCGTGGTGGAGCGAGGTCCTGCGTTTCGTGTCGGAATCCGGCAGGCGGACCGTTCCTTGATCGCCCCCCGCTTTCTCGCCTTTCTGCACGTGGTCGTCGGCCTGCTTCTGCTTCCGTCATCCATGGTGTTCGGGGTCTTCCTTGCGCCCCTCCTGGTTGCCGGACCGCTCTGGATCGTCTATTTGGGCTTCCGTCTCTGGCGTCCAACGGACCAGGTCTTCGCATTGCTGCAAAAGACCCACGCCTTCTCGCTGGTTGCAGCTGGATTTCTGTTCGCATACGGGATCCTCGCCCTCCGGGCAGCCGAGCGCAGCGCGGCGGAGGGCGGGGGGCTGCTGGGCGCTTTCGGCCTGATACCCCTCATGCAAGCCTTTCTCCTCGGGGTCACGGGAGCGACGTCCCTGTGGTTCGTCTCCAGGAAGGGATCCCCATCATCACGGAAACCCTGACCGCGACCCCCGATGGATCAAGGAGGTCGGGCCGACCGTTCTCCCCATTCCCTGCGACGCCGTGCGATCTGCTACGCTGATCGAGGAGGTCGAGGCACCATGAAAAACCTTCGCCCCCTGGTGCTTGCCTTACCCATCCTTCTGTTCCTTTCGGGCACGGGGTCCGTTCAGGAAATGGCCCCCTGCAGGACGATCGCCGCGATCCTTTCCGTGTATCCCGTCCTCGATGTAAAGATGTCGCAGGGAGCGGTTCGGAATCTGCGGGATGGGACCGAACGGCCCGGTTGTCGTGTCCATGCCTCCGGCCCCACCTCGGGGATCGCCGGGGAGGTACGGCCGGAGGAAGCCGTCAGGGACCTGTTGGGGCAATCCGGCTGGGTGGAGGATCCCCTCTACGGCGCCGACGGTCCGGGGACCGCGTCGTTCGCATTCCGGACGGACGACGTGTTGTGCACCGCCAGCGGGGGAGCCCACTCCTGGATCGAGAACGGGAAGATCGTCACCGCCGATCGATACGAAATCGAAGCGGGGTGCGTGGCGGAACCGGATCCCTCCGGGACGGGGCCCGGCCGCTGATCGTTCCGCCGTTTCTGGATCGGGGACGACACCTAGAGCCGGTTGATCACCGAGGAGATGACGCCGGCGCCGAATCCGTTGTCGATGTTGACCACCGACACCGTGGGCGCGCAGGAATTGAGCATACCCAGCAGGGCGGCCACCCCGCCGAAGCTCGCCCCGTAGCCGACGGAAGTCGGGACGGCGATGACGGGCTTGTCGGTGAGTCCTCCGACCACGGAGGCGAGGGCACCCTCCATCCCGGCCACCACGACGATCACTCTCGCGGAGAGCAGCGCCTTCTTCTGCATCAGCAGCCGATGGATCCCCGCCACGCCTACATCGTAGAGTCGTTCCACCCGGTTGCCGAGGAACTCCGCCGTAACGGCCGCCTCCTCGGCGACCGGGATGTCCGACGTGCCGGCGGTGACGACGAGGATCTTCCCCTTCCCGTTCGCCTTCGCCGCGGCTGACCGGATGACCGCGCACCGGGCCTCGGGGTAGACGTCGGCCCGGCGAAACCGTTTCCGGATCGCCGCCTGCTTCTCCCTGTCCAGGCGCGTGATCAGCACGTCCGAGCCGGCCTTCCGCATGGCGAGGGCGATCCGGACGATCTGCACGGCGGTCTTCCCCTCCCCGAGGATCACTTCCGGCACTCCCTGGCGGATCGACCGGTGATGGTCGACGCTGGCCATCCCGAGACTCTCGAACGGCAGGGACCGGATCTTCCGGAAGGCGGCGTCGACCGATGTCCTCCCCCCCGCCACCTGCTTCAGCAGCTCTCTCAGCATCTTCGCCGTCAATCCGACTCCTCCCAGAGATCGGTCCCGGGTCCTTCCCCGTCCTCTTCCAGGGTCGGCTCTCCCGCCGGCCGGTCGGCGAGGCGGACCCGGACTTCCTTTACCGCTCGCTCGGATGCGGCCGCCACGGTGAACTCGGCCCCCGGAACGGAGAAGGTTTCCCCCTCGGCGGGGATCCTCCCCGCAAGCGAGATGAGCATCCCCCCAACCGTCGAATAGTCGCCGTGCGGGAGGGAGACCCTCATCTCCTCCTCGAACCTCCCCACCTCCATTCTGCCGGGGACGAGGAACTCGCCGGAGGGGATCTTTTTATAATATTCCCTCCCCCGGTCGTATTCATCCTCGATCTCCCCGACGACTTCCTCCACGACATCCTCGGCGGTGACGATTCCGGTCACTCCTCCGTATTCGTCGACGACGACGGCGAACGTCGTCACCGCCTCATGGAATTTCCGCATCAGCTCGTCGATCGGCATCAGCTCGGGCACGTAGAGGGCCTTGCGCATCAGCGGCCGGATCGGGGCATCCGACGGCTGGCCTACCGTGTCGATCACGTGGAGAAACCCGACGACGTGGTCGATCCGGTCGCGATACACCGGGTAGCGGGAATACCCGCTCGAGGAGGCGAGGGCGGCGGCGTCCCGGCAGACGCTCCCCTCCGGAAGCGCCACGACGTGGACGAGGGGGCGGAAGATATCCGCAACCTTCTTCTCGCCGAAATGGAACACCCGTCGCACCATCGTCTGCTCGTGGGCTTCCAGATCCGACCCGGATCGGCTCGCCTGCAGGATGAGGCGCAGATCCTCCCGCGTGACGATCCCGTGGAGGGGGGGGGCTCCGCCGAACGGCCATGACAGGATGCGGGCGAAGAATGCCGTGACCGAGACGAGCGGGTAGAGCGCCCTCTCGGTGAACCGGATGACCCGGGCGGCGGGAACGGCGAGCCGGTCCGCCCGCGGCTGGGCGAAGCTCTTGGGAACGATCCCTCCGAGAAGGATCACCAGGGGGGTGATCACCCCTACGGCGATCCACGCCGCGTTCCCCCCATAGGACGGAAGAAGGTGGGACGTGGTCAGGACGGTTCCCAGAACGACGAAGATGTTCTGCCCCGCCAGCGTGGTGGCAAGCGCGCGGTCCGGGTGCTCGAGAAGCTTGAGGGCGAGCGCGGCCCCCCGCTCCCCGCTGCGCGAGCGGTCCGCGAGCTTGTGCCGGTCGGCGGAGACGAGGATGATTTCCGCGCCGTTGAACAGAGCCTGCATCAGGAGACAGAACGAGATGGC
>Ga0209536_100016088_pt1 | contig 10648 bp, 9 predicted proteins | sample DeeMarSeWOR28_12_FD_187461 | JGI IMG/M metagenome (GOLD analysis project Ga0209536, IMG submission 187461) | Marine sediment microbial communities from White Oak River estuary, North Carolina - WOR-2-8_12 (SPAdes) (version 2) | ecosystem: Environmental > Aquatic > Marine > Intertidal zone >...
AGGATCGGAAGAACCTTCCTTCGCTTCAGCTCCTGCCAAAATCGAGACAGTGTGTTTGGAGTTGGCATTTTGGTTTGTGTAGGTTATTACAAGTTACTCCTTGTAGGCTACAAGTCAAATTGAAGGATCATAGTATTGATAGAAATTATATGATAAAGGTGGAACTAAGCCGCCGTAGCGTGGCGCGGGATTTGCCTATGCTGCAAAGGCCGTGACACGCGTTACGGTCGGCTTTAGTGAATTGTTAGGCTGGCCTACCATTGAAATATCTAGCCTGTTTACCCTATTCATTAGATCTCTTTCGCCTTACTAAACCTGCTCCAAATATTAAACCGATACCTACTCCTATAGCTATTCCAATTGGGATACTATTCAATGCTACCCCCAATGCAATACCTACTCCTACACCAATGACAATCGCGGCACCTAACTTAGTATTGGATTGCTTGTTTGACTCATTGTCATCAGACTTCAAATTCATCCTCAATAATTATCTATTTATCTTTTTTACTCAGCTTAACATATATTCTACTGCCTATGTCAGTATAATGGTATGATACGTATGATTAGATGATAAATCATAGTTTGATGCGAGATTACATTGTTTAAGGATCAGACGGGATATTTTGGGGTGGAAATTGGTGGATTTGACCTGGCCTTCCATGGCTTCGCCACGTCACTCCCAATAAGAAAATCATTCTTTATGAGGGTGCTAATGAAAATTACGGAGAATTTTCAATCCTCACAATTATTTCATCTATGGACTTGCCACAAGATTGTATTGATCTTTTCACCAATTTCATACATTTAGATTATTAAACACTCCTGCTATGAATAGTTCCTTTATGATTCGATATCGTAGAGCACTGTTACTGTTATCGATTCCTGCAATTTTGATCCTTATCTCATGCCAGCCACAGGAGAGGACGGGAACTGAATCCGGGAAGCCCAATATCCTCTTTGCCATTGCTGACGATGCCTCCTGGAAACATTTCGGAGCCTATGGCTGCCAGTGGATCGCCACACCTGCGCTTGACAGGATAGCCAGGGAAGGGATCCTGTTTACCCGGGCTTATACGCCCAATGCCAAATGCGCTCCTTCGCGTTCCTGCATTCTTACCGGCTTGAACAGCTGGCAGTTGAAGGCAGCAGCCAATCATGTTCCCTATTTTCCCTCCATGTTCGCCTCTTATGTGGAAGTGCTGGAAGCCCACGGTTACAAGACCGGATATACAGGCAAGGGATGGGCCCCGGGTGTGGCCATCGATAAGGAAGGGAAGTTCCGTGAACTGACCGGACCCAGGTACAGCGAATACAAATTGAATCCCCCTACACCTTTCATATCCGCCATCGATTATACGGCTAATTTTAAAGCCTTCCTGGAAGAAAGAAAGGAGGGGGAGCCCTTTTGCTTCTGGTATGGCGGCCATGAACCCCACCGTTTCTACGAGTTTGGTTCTGGACTGGCTAAGGGGGGCAGGGCCCTCGATGAGATCGACCGGGTACCGGGCTTCTGGCCGGACGTGGATACGGTCCGGACCGATATGCTGGATTATGCCTTCGAAATTGAGCATTTTGACAAGCATTTGATGCAAATGCTGATGATACTGGAGGAAAGAGGTGAACTGGAAAACACCCTGGTGGTGGTTACAGCCGATAACGGAATGCCATTCCCCAGGGTGAAGGGACAGGTATACGAATATTCCAACCACATGCCGCTGGCCATTATGTGGCCCCGGGGGATCAGGAATCCGGGGAGGATCGTCCATGACTTTGTGAGTTTCATCGATTTTGCCCCAACTTTCCTGGAAGTGGCCGGAGTCGACCTGGAATATTCCGGGATCCAGGAAATGGCAGGCAGGAGTCTGACCGAGATCTTTTACTCGGATCGAGACGGGCTCGTGACCGGCGACCGGGATTTTGTCCTGGTGGGGAAGGAGCGCCACGACCTGGGCCGCCCGCAGGACCAGGGATACCCGGTCAGGGGGATCCTGAAGGACAGGTGGCTTTACCTGCGCAATTATCATACGGATCGCTGGCCCGCGGGAAATCCCGAAACCGGTTACCTTAACTGTGATGGCGGGGCCACCAAAACCTATATTTTGAACCAGCGGCGGATCCATGGGATCTGGGAATACTGGGATCTGAACTTCGGCAAACGTGTGGCAGAGGAGCTGTACAATATTGAGGAGGATCCCTACTGCATGAACAACCTTACTGACAATAACTATTATGCTCCCAGGCTGGAGGAATTAAGGGGGGAGATGATCCGCAGGCTCACCGAGCAGGGAGATCCGCGCATCCTTGGCAGGGGGGAGGTTTTTTTGAGCTACCCCTATGCCCAGTCCAACCGGGGTCTTTATGAAAAGCTCATGGCCGGGCAAAAGGTGAACACCGGATGGGTAAATGACAGCGACTTTGAACCTCAATGGTTGGAAAGCCCCTAGGACAGTTCTGTTTTTTTACTACCTTGAGAAGCCGGAATGTTTGATCTAATCTGACCCGTTATATGAGTTTAGTTTCCAAAAGAGATTATACCAGTTACAGGCGTTACTGCAAAACGCTGAGCCTGGAGGATGATCCGCAATTGATCGAAGAGTATAAACGAGTACATATGCCCGCTAATACCTGGCCCGAGATCACCCGGGGCATGATCGAGGTGGGCATCCTGGATATGGAAATCTATATTCTGGGCACCCGCTTGTTTATGATCATGGATACTGTTCCCGAATTTGATCATGACCGCGATATGGCCATCCTGGCCACCAAGCCAAGACAGTCGGAATGGGAGGCCTTTGTCTCCAGATTTCAGAGGACCAGTTCCGGGGCCAGGGCAGATGAGAAATGGCAGCTCATGGATCGAATCTACAAACTGGACCGGAAGTGAAGATTATCGATTCCCATCACCATCTGTGGAAATACAACCATCAGGAGTACGGATGGATGGATGGATCCATGTCCCTTCTGAAGCAGGACCACCTGCCCGAAGACCTGGAAGAAGAATTGCAGGCTGCAGGAGTTGAAGGTACAGTGGTGGTGCAGGCCAGACAAAGCCTGGAGGAGACCCGCTGGCTGCTGGAACTGTCAGATCAGTATTCCTTCATCAAGGGGGTGGTGGGCTGGCTCGATCTGCGTTCACCCGACCTGGTCAACCAGTTGAAAGTCTTTGCTGATCATCCAAAGATGGTGGGAGCCAGGCATGTGATCCATGATGAATCGGATGATGATTTTATGTTGCGTTCCGACTTCAAAACCGGCCTGGTCTACCTGGGGGCCTATGGTCTGTGCTATGACCTTTTGCTTTTTCCCAGGCATCTTGAGCGGGCTGTAAAACTGGTGGATAAATTTCCGAGGCAGCGCTTTATCCTGGACCACCTGGGTAAACCCGATATCAGGGGAGGCGGGCTGGAGCCCTGGAGGCAGGACATTGGCCGCCTGGCTATGTACCCGCATGTGTGGTGCAAGCTGTCGGGAATGGTCACCGAAGCCGATCTGAAGAACTGGACCTACGAGGACCTGCTGCCCTTTATGGAGACGGTCCTGGAGGCATTCGGACCCGGACGGATCATGGTTGGAAGTGACTGGCCCGTATGTAAACTGGCCGGGGAGTACAGTCAGGTGATGAAGATCGTCCCGGAATTCATTGCCTCTCTGGATGAGAAGGACCAGGAGAGAATTTTATATCAGAACGCCATAGATTGCTACCAATTAAACTATGATACCAATGGAGAAGCGAAAGATTAAGATACTGGAGAAGCAGTACCTGGTCCCTTTTATTCTGATCACCTCGTGTTTTGCCTTCTGGGGATTTGCCAATGACATTACCAATCCCATGGTCAAGGCCTTTTCTAAAATATTCCTTATGAACACGGTGCAGGGATCACTGGTCCAGGTGGCATTCTATGGTGGTTATTTTGCCATGGCATTTCCGGCAGCTATTTTTATAAGGCGCTTTACCTATAAGGCAGGTATCCTTGTTGGACTTGGATTATATGCCACCGGCGCCCTGCTCTTTATTCCGGCCAGTGCAATCGGGCTTTATGCTCCCTTTCTGATCGCTTACTTTATCCTCACCTGCGGCCTCTCGTTCCTGGAAACCAGTGCCAATCCCTATATCCTTTCCATGGGTGCGGAAGAGAGCTCCACGCAGCGGCTAAACCTGGCACAGTCTTTCAATCCCATAGGTTCCATTACCGGCATGTTTGTGGCCAAGACCTTTATCCAGGCACGTCTCAATCCGGCCGATACGGCTCAGCGGGAGCTGCTGGGTCCTGCGGAATTCGAGGCTATGAAGATGAGTGACCTGGAGATACTGAGTTCTCCCTATATCGTCATCGGCGTGGTGATCATCCTGTTGTTTATCCTCATCGCCTCGGTGCGTATGCCAAGGAATGCCAATTCCACGCATACCATCGACTTTTTTCCTACCCTAAGACGGATCTTTGCCATACCACGTTATCGGGAAGGGGTGGTGGCACAGTTTTTCTATGTTGGTGTGCAGATCATGTGCTGGACCTTTATTGTACACTACGGCACCCGCTATTTTATGAGTCAGGGCATGGGCGAACAGGAAGCCGAGGTCCTGTCCCAGCAGTACAATATTGTGGCCATGGCACTGTTTATTGCCAGCAGGTTTATTTCCACATTCCTGATGCGATATGTAAGGCCCGGCCGTTTGCTTATGGTCTTTGCCATTGGAGGATTTGTGAGTATAACAGGGGTAATATTTTCCCAGGGAATTTTCGGTCTTTACTGCCTGGTGGCAACTTCCGCCTTTATGTCACTGATGTTTCCCACCATTTACGGGATCGCGCTGAGGGGACTCGGCGAGGATGCCAAGTTCGGGGCAGCCGGACTGATCATGGCCATCCTCGGGGGGTCGGTCATGCCCCCGTTACAGGGAGCCATTATCAAGCAGGGGACCCTTATGTCCATGCCTGCGGAGAACGTAAGTTTTGTCATCCCGCTGATCTGTTTTGTGGTGGTGGCCATATACGGGTACCGGACCAGGACCTTTGCTCATTAGAACCTTTGGCCCCGTGCAGATGAAACTAAAGGATAAGAGAGCTTTTGGCAGAACCGGGCTGCGGGTTCCCAGGGTGATTTACGGGACCTCTTACCTGGGAAACCTGTACAGGGAACTTTCATATGCGGAGAAGCTGGAGCTGATGGAACGCTGGTTCCTCTGTACGGAAAAGCCGGTGGTGATTGACACGGCCGGAAAATATGGCGCCGGGCTGGCCCTGGAGGTCATTGGCAGGGGACTGGCAGACCTGGGTATTGATCCCGGTGAGGTAATGATCAGCAACAAGCTGGGCTGGTACCGTGTTCCACTGAAGGGAGATGAGCCCACTTTCGAGCCGGGAGCCTGGGCAGGATTGGAGAACGATTGCATACAGGCCTTTGGTTACCGGGGTGTCATGGACTGTTTTGAACAGGGGGAAGAGCTGCTGGGACCGGCTTATCATTCGGAAATTGTGTCGGTTCATGATCCCGATGAGTACCTGATGGCGGCAGCGGACACGGTCGATCGCGATCGGCGTTTGGGGGAGATCCTTGAATCCTACCGGGCCCTCTTTGAGCTGAAGAAAAGTGGAAGGGTGAAGGCCGTGGGGATCGGTTCCAAGGACTGGAGCATCATCCGGGAACTTTATGAGCACGTAAAATTCGACTGGGTAATGTTCGCCAATAGCTTTACCATTTACAGGCATCCCAGGGAAATACTGCTTTTCATGGACCGGCTGGATGGAGATGGAGTCGGGATCATCAATTCAGCGGTCTTCCACGGGGGCTTCCTGACCGGAGGGGATAAGTTTGACTACCAGGAGGTGGACCCGGCCTCGGAGCCCGGGCGGAAATTATTTGAATGGAGAGAAACATTTTCAACCCTGTGTTCTGAATTTCAGATAGAACCAGGTGATGCCGCCCTTCATTTCGCCATGTCGCACCCGGCCGTAGTGAGCATAGCCTTAAATACCAGCAAAGCGGATAAAATGAACAGGAACGTGGAGATCCTTGAGCTGGAAATCCCGGCATCCTTCTGGGCCGCTATGAAACAAAGGGGCCTGATTGATCCTGAATATGGATATGTGTAATCATGGGAAAATGAAATCACTTGTAATTGAAAAACCGGGAGTTATTTCGGTCCGGGAGGCGGAAATGCCAAGGCCGGCTGCGGATGAGGTATTGCTGAGGGTGCAATATGTGGGTTTCTGTGGTTCGGACCTGAGCACTTACCTGGGCAGAAATCCCATGGTAAGCTATCCACGGGTACCGGGACATGAGGTTTCCGGGGTGATCCATGAGCTCGGGGAAGGGATCCAGGAGAATCTTGGAATAGGGGATGCTGTAACTGTGGTTCCCTACACCAGCTGCGGCGAATGTCCTTCCTGCAGAAGAGGAAGGAGCAATGCCTGCAGAGAGAACCAGACCCTGGGAGTTCAGAGAGATGGTGCCATGCAGGAGTATATCACGGTTCCCTGGCGAAAGATCCTGGCAGCGCCCGGGCTCAGTAAACTGGAGTTGGCCATGGTGGAACCGCTTACGGTGGGATTTCATGCCATCCGTCGGGGAAGCGTGGAAGGATCCGATACGGTGATGGTCCTGGGATGCGGCATGATCGGTGCCGGGGCCATTGCAGGCGCGGTCCGGCGGGGATCCAGGGTGATTGCCGTGGATATCGATGCACATAAACTGGAACTTGCCTCTTTGCTGGGAGCAAAGCACATCATAAACTCCGAAGAGGGGGATCTGCATGGGGAACTGGAGAAGCTGACCGGGGGGGACGGACCGGATGTGGTCATCGAAGCAGCAGGCAATCCCCTGACTTACAGGACCGCTGTGGAAGAGGTGGCCTTTAGCGGGAGGGTGATCTGCATCGGCTACGCCGGGAGCGAGGTAAGCTTTGCCACCAAATTGTTTGTACAGAAGGAGATGGATATCCTGGGATCCCGGAATGCTGAGCCCGAAGATTTCATGGAAGTAATGGCCTTTCTGGAGCAGGGGCACTTTCCCCTGGATCGCATGATCAGCAGGAAGCTGAGGATCGAGGAGGCAGGCCCTGCAGTAAGGGAGTGGGCCTCCGACCCGGGAAAAGTGATGAAGATCTTACTAGAATTTACATCTTAATACCAGTACAATGAAAAAGTATTTAAGTCTCCTGTTGATCGTGGTCCTTGCTGCATGTAAGGGACCTGAGAAACCCGAAAGCGGAACTTATACGGCCGACTGGGAATCGCTTTCCGGGCATACTGCCTCCCCGGAATGGTTCCGGGATGCCAAGCTGGGAATCTATTTCCACTGGGGGGTGTATTCGGTTCCTGCATACGGGAGCGAATGGTATCCCAGGCTGATGCACCTGGAGGACCACCACGTCTACCGGCATCACCTGGAGACCTATGGTCATCCTTCGGAATTCGGCTATCACGATTTTGTGCCCATGTTCAAGGCGGAGAATTTTAATGCGGTTGAATGGGCCGACCTGTTCCAGAAAGCCGGGGCGCGTTTTGCCGGACCTGTGGCCGAACACCATGATGGCTTTGCCATGTGGGACAGCGAGGCCACCCCATGGAATGCGGCGGATATGGGGCCCATGAAGGATATCACAGGTTTGCTGGCTGCTGAACTGAGGAAAAGGGACATGAAACTGATCACCACCTTTCATCATGCCAAGCAACTGCAGCGCCATGACAGCATCCGCACAGAAGAGCATGAACCCTATCAGTGGAGCCATTATCCCTGGAATATGGAGATGCCAACCTCTTCCGAGGATCCTGTACTGCGGAAGCTTTATGGGAATATGCCGGAGGACCAATGGCTTGAAGAAATCTGGTTTGCGAAACTGAAGGAGGTGATCGACCAGTATCAGCCGGATATCATCTGGTTCGACTATGTACTGGATAAGATCCCTGAGGAATATCGCCAGAGCTTTTCTGCCTATTATCTGAATCAAGCGGAGAAGTGGGGCAAGGAAGTGGTCATCGTGCGGAAGCAGGATGATCTTCCCCTGAATTATACGGTGGACGATCTGGAAAAATCCAGGAAGAACCGCATAGGCGAAGAACCCTGGATGACCGATGAGACCATTAGCAAGGGAAGCTGGTGCTATACCGAGGACCTGGAGATCAAAGCATCGGCTGACGTATTGCACGTATTGATCGATATTGTAAGTAAGAACGGTGTTCTTCTCCTGAACGTGAGTCCAAAGGCAGATGGGACCATTCCCGGGAACCAGAAGCAGGTGCTGCTGGATATGGGACATTGGCTGGATATGTACGGTGAGGCCATCTACGGTACACGTCCCTGGTATACCTTTGGCGAGGGACCGACCAGGGAACCTGAGGGCCATTTCAGATTTCACCAGGAATTCCTGAAGATCAAGTACTCCTGGGAAGATGTTCGCTATACCACCAAAGGGAAGGTGATCTATGCCACTTTGCTGGGATGGCCGGGTACCGGGGAGGAGATCCTGCTGACAGCCTTTGCAAAGGACAGTCTGCCTGAACCGCTGGACCTTGCGTCACTGGGCCTGCTGGGTTGCGATGAGCAGATCCGGTGGGAACTGACTGAAGCCGGACTCTCATTGACCATGCCCGGGGAGGCCCCCGATGAGATGGCTGTTGTATGTAAGATTGAAACCAAGTAAAAACCTGGAAATCATGCGCAGTGTATTTGTGGTTGTATTGTTTGCAATTCTGCTCCTGTCGTGCCGGCAGAAGGAAGAAGCCCCCAATATACTCTTCATATTTGCCGATGATCAGTGCTTCAATACCATCCGGGAACTGGGAAACCTGGAGGTATATACACCCACCCTGGATGAGCTGGCCAGGCAGGGAACGGTCTTTACCACATGCTACAATATGGGTGGCTGGCACGGGGCCGTCTGCGTGGCGTCCCGGACCATGCTCAATACAGGGAGATTCCTGTGGAGGGCCGAAGCTGTGGACAACCGTCCGGATCTGGATAGCCTGGCTGAAGCCGGGCATTTGTGGAGCAGGGAAATGGAGAAGCTGGGCTACGATACCTATATGACCGGCAAATGGCATGTGAATATCAATCCCCCTGAGATATTCACTCATGCGGGAACGGTCAGGGGCGGCATGCCGGGGGCGGTACCCGAGATGTATGACAGGCCCCTGGATGAAAACGACTGGGAATGGACCCCCTGGGATACGGCATTCGGTGGTTTCTGGGAAGGAGGAGTGCACTGGAGCGAGGTGGTGGCCAATGAGACCATCGGCTTCCTGGACAGCGCATCGGCATCGGAGAATCCCTTCTTCATGTATATTGCCTTTAACGCGCCGCATGATCCACGCCAATCGCCCAAAGAATATGTGGATATGTATCCCCTGGAAAATGTGGGCCTGCCTGATAATTTTCTTGCGGAATATCCTTACAAGGATTCCATAGGATGCTCTGCGGCCCTGCGGGATGAAATGCTGGCTCCCTTTCCCCGTACGGAATACGCGGTGAAGGTTCACAGGCAGGAGTATTATGCCATTATCTCTCACCTGGATGCCCAGATCGGGCGCATACTGACTCACCTGGAGGAGACAGGACAGGCCGGAAACACCCTCATATTCTTTACGGCCGATCACGGCCTGGCGTTGGGACAGCATGGGCTCATGGGCAAGCAGAACATGTATGATCACAGCATGAGGCCGCCCCTGCTTTTGGCTGGCCCTGGCATACCGGAGGGAAGAAGGGAAAAAATGGCGGTCTACCTGCAGGACCTTATGCCTACCGCAATAGATTTTGCAGGAGGGAAGGTGCCTGAATGGGTGGAATTCAATAGCCTTAAAGGGATCATCGAAGGGACACAGACGGTCTCGTCCTATTCCGAGATCTATGGTGCATACATGGACCTGCAGCGGATGATACGGGTGGATGATTACAAGATGATCGTATACCCGCGTGCCGGTGTTATAAAGCTTTTCGATCTGATTAACGATCCTTCCGAGAAATATAATCTGGCCGGGGCCAGTTCACAGAAGGAGCGTATCCTGCAGATGTTCGGCAGATTACAGGAAGTTCAGGCGGCCATGGGGGATACCCTGGATCTGTCCGACTACCGTTTTGACCTGTAGAAGGCATGCGTGGAATTCGTATTTTTAGACATTCAAGAGTTTTAACTTAAGAGATCAAAGACGATGGAACTCAGAAAAGATGCCAGATATGCCATGATAATCCCCACCAGCATGGGGATCCGGATCACTCCTGTAAGTGGTCAGCCCGTACACAGCAGCGAAATGTTCCGGATGGATGTGACCAGTGCTGAATCCAATGTGGGAAGCACCTCCTCCTACCTGGGACTGCCGGTAAAGATCCTGACCGTTTTCGTAAAGGGAAGTCCCATCGCCAGGAAGATCAAGGATAACCTGGCCGGCCGTCACATGGAATACGAGGGTCCCGAAGTGGAACAGGGGAGTCCCTGGGGCTTTCGTCACCAGATCAATATCGCTGATACCGGTCTGGGCTCCAGGGGCCCCAGGGTATTTAACGACAGGGCAGGGGAGGTGGGCCGCACCCTGCATGTGAAGGATTTTGACCTGGATCGTTTATTCGGGGAGGAAGGCGCAAAGATTGTGCATTTATCCGGACTGATCGCTGCTCTCTCCCCGGAATCCAGCCGGTTCTGCCTGGAGATTGC
>Ga0209536_100016089_pt1 | contig 10648 bp, 7 predicted proteins | sample DeeMarSeWOR28_12_FD_187461 | JGI IMG/M metagenome (GOLD analysis project Ga0209536, IMG submission 187461) | Marine sediment microbial communities from White Oak River estuary, North Carolina - WOR-2-8_12 (SPAdes) (version 2) | ecosystem: Environmental > Aquatic > Marine > Intertidal zone >...
TATTCCTGTTCAGGATATCAGGCCGGAATTTGTCCACTATTCAATGTCATGGGTGGAGATAACTATGACCATTGCCGGGATAGCCTTGATCATTCTTATCTTTACCATAGCATCGAAGATTGCTCCAATTATACCTGTGGCGGAAGTTGAGGATGTTGAGGATGCATCAAAACCCATCATCAGATTTACGACCAAAGGGGCTTAATGAATATAATGATAATTCTATGAAAAAGATGAATTCAGAGTTTTTAAATAGATCAAAATTAGGCATGATAGCCGGATTACTGCTGATTTCAGTTTCAGCTTTTAATTTTTGTTACAGCCAGGCCAAAGAAAGGACACGGATGAGGTCTTATTTCTTTATACATCCCAACGGTGAGAGGCAGATCTCCCTTTTACTTACAGCCGGACGGGGAAGAGATATGCAGAATGTGAGTAATGCCCCTATCGATATCGAAATAGACCTTGGAGATTCAACACTTTATCTTACTGAATTAATAACAAATGAGGAAGGCTCGGCGGATCTGTATGTTGAAGCTGGTTATTCATTTCCTGCTGACGAAGAGGGGATCACCACCATTTTAGCCTCTTTTGGAGGTAACGATACCCTGAGTGCTTCATCAACTGATCTGCAGATTAAAGATGTATTTCTTGAGCTGAGTTTTGATATAGAGGATTCGGTGAAGATCCTGACTGTCCAGGCAACGGAATTGAATGGAGAAGGCGAAATTGTGCCAGTTGAAGAACTGGATATTGATATTGGAGTTCAACGCCTCTATAGCGTATTGCCAGTCGATGATATCGAGACGGATGAAGAAGGTATAGCAATATTGGAATTTCCGGATGACATACCGGGGGATTCCGCAGGAATGATAACGGTAGTAGCCCGTATTGATGAGCATGATAATTACGGTACGGTCACAAAGCTGGGTTCTGTAAAGTGGGGATTGCCCGTAGCCTATGAGCTGAAAAGACTGCCAAGGCAGTTATTTACAGATGAGGCACCACTCTGGATGATCATCGCTGTATTTATAGTACTGGTCGGTGCCTGGTATCATTTCTTTTTATCCGTTTTCAAACTGAGAAAAATCAAAACCCTCGCTGAAGAGGAATAGATGAATAATTTTCGGTGCAGACTTATATATTTCTTGACATAGCAAATAGTTTAAATAAGAACTTATGATTTATAAATAGATAACAGTCTGAAATTTTTATTGACTAATTGATTGGATTCATCTTTGATCTAATGCGTCTGGTTGTTTGATGGATTTTTAAAAGAATACTGTTTCAAGGAAACAGAAGATAATAGAGACAGAGATCTCATAATAAAGAAAATTCGATTTTTTGTGAATTGTTCTTCCATGAATTCGGTATGGAATTCGGGGGAAAAAATATAAACTGATGTCAGAAAATAAAAAACCAAATAAGAAAAAATCGCGCCGCAATTTCCTTAATTCAAGCCTGAAGGTTGGTGCAAGCGCATTATTGTTTTCCACGGCCACATCTTCATGTAAAAAATCAGGGGGGAAAGTCAAGGCACTCACGCAGGATGGCAAACTGATTGAAGTTGATCAAAATGAGGCCGAATGTTGTGCTCCAGCTACCCCGGAAGAAGCCAGGCAAGGCATCCCGAACCGCAAGTTCGTGATGGTCATTGACTTGTCGCGCTGCAGGAATGCACGAAAATGTGTGGAAAAATGCCAGGAGGCACATCATTTACTGCCTGGACAAGAATTTATGAAGGTGTATTTAATGCAGCGTTCAGAAAAAACCTCTCCTTATTGGTTCCCTAAACCATGTTTTCATTGCAATAATCCTTTATGTGCGAGTGTCTGCCCTGTCGGGGCTACGTACAAAAGGTCGGACGGGATCGTATTGGTGGATAATGAAAGATGTATAGGCTGCAAATTCTGTATGACAGGATGCCCCTATAATGCCCGGATCTTTATATGGGAGAAGTTAGAAACGGAAGAGGAGAAGAATATTGAATACTCCCCGGAGACCAGCATCCCTGTCCGGGAAGGAACGGTAGCGAAATGTGATTTTTGTCCGGATATGATCCGGAAAAAACAACTCCCCCATTGTGTTACTGCTTGTCCGATGGGTGTAATATACTTCGGGGATATTAATGAAGACTCCGTCACCAACGGTGAAGAAACAGTAAGTTTTTCTGAGTTAATAAAAACGTATGACGGCTACCGCTATCTTGAAGTGCTGGGTACCGACCCAAGTGTTTATTATCTGCCGGCTAATTCTCGATTATTCCCTTTTGAAAGGGGACTGGAAGGCCTGGATGACGAATTGCTCGAGAGATATAAGAATACACCGTATTTTAAAAATAAGAAGCATGGATAAGACAGAATATAATCTGCTGAGTGAATTTGCACCGCAACTAAGAACCAGGACAAATCTTGGAAAAACCTGGATGATCATCCTCATTACCGGGATATTGATTGGTTTATTTGGTTTATATATCCAGATAACCAGAGGTCATATTGTAACTGGAATGCGGGATTATGTGGTTTGGGGTGTATATATTGTAAATTTTATATTTTTTATGGGATTAAGTTATGCGGGGGCGCTCGTTGCTGGCTCACTCCATCTCATGCAGACGAAATGGCGTAAACCCATCATGCGAATGGCTGAAATATTAACGGTCGTGTCACTAATGATCGGTCCCCTGTTTATCCTTTTATGTATCGGTCGTCTTGACCGGTTATACTATCTGTTTATTTACGGAAGGATTCAATCTCCAATTACCTGGGATGTTATTGCCATCAGCACGGATTTGATCGGGTGTCTGATCTTTCTTTATCTGGCATTAATCCCCGATTTTGCCAAGCTCCGGGATTTCCAAGATTTAAACGTTCAGCCCTGGAGAAAAGAACTTTACAGGCTGCTGGCCCTGGGCTATCAGGATACACCGGAATATAATAAGATCCTGAAGAGGTCAAAGAATATTATGGCGGCTATCATCATCGCCATTGCGATTATCGTATATTCTGTTCTGGCCTGGATCTTCAGCGTCACTTTACAACCCGGATGGCATAGCGCGATCTTTGGCCCTTATTTTGTAATAGCAGCCGTATATTCCGGCACGGGGGTCCTGATCATCATAATGTGGCTATACAGAAGGATCTATAATTTGCAGGCGTATATAACAAAAGAACATTTTGTTAAAGTTGGAGTATTGTTGTTGATACTGGCTGCATTTTTCGGGTATTTTACGTTTAGCGAATATCTTACCAAATGGTATGGTTCGGAAAAGAATGACTCTTTGTTGATTGATAAATTGTTTTCTGAGTTCTTCTGGATGTTCATCATTTCTAATTACCTAGGTGTGATCTTACCTCTTATTATTATGGGCATCCCGAAATTCCGCACCATAAATAGCATTACTTTTGCGGCCATCATTTCTGTTGTGGCCCTATGGTTTAACAGGTATCTTATTGTAGTGCCTACACTGGAAACACCCTATCTGCCAATTCAGGATTCTAGAACGGAATTTCTCTTTTATTCATCAACCTGGGTTGAATGGTCGACCACATTGGGGGGCATAGCATTATTCTGCCTACTATTTACGCTGTTGTCCAAATTTGTTCCCATTATAGAGGTATCAGGTTTTAGCGATTCAAAGAATTAAACTTTAATATTCTATCAGGATGAAAGTAATAAAAGTTCGATCGTTTCTTGGAAAAATCAATCAGTTGCAGATAATAATTCTTCTGATGTTGGTTTGCCATGCCGGGGCATTCTCTCAAAACAATAGTAAAGAAAAGAAAATCAGAGTTAGGATGAACCTGACCTATCAGAATGCAGAAAAATCAAAGTCACTGACGGCCAGTTTATATTACATCGAAGACAGGGTAAGAAATCCTGTCATTAATGAGATGGTGACATTTTATCTGGGAGACATATCCGAGAATATCGTGTTAGACAGCTTGTCGACAGATGAAAATGGCGAGGCAACCCTACTGTTTGAAGAAGATCCAAAATTTACAGTAGATGAGGATCGGTTATTTCATATCTCCGTCAATTTTAATGGAAATAAAATCTATTCTGGCGTGAGTTCCGATATTTCAATCAAGGACATCACCATGGAACTCTTCCTGAGTGAGATCAATTCAGCAAAAATGATCTCAGTTAGAGCCTATGAGCTGGGTAACAATAAGGAAATAGTCCCCGTTGAAGATGCCGATGTCAACTTCTATGTACCTCGGTTATTCAGCAACCAGTTAATTGGTGAGGGCAATATAAGCGAAGGCAAGTGCAGCATTGAGTTTCCGGAAAATCTTGCAGGAGATACAATTGGCAACATTTCACTTATAGCCAGAATTGAAGGCCACAAATTCTATGGAAATGTTGAAAGACAGATAAAAGATTTCAGATGGGGCACTACACAACCTATCGAAGAGGATAAATCGTTGATGACCATAGAAATTACAATCCCTACCCGTGCCCTCTGGCATACCAATGCACCATTATGGATGATCGTAACACTCATCATTTTACTGACCGGCGTATGGAGTCACTATTTCTATGTGATATTTCAATTATTTAAGTTGAACAGGATCAGTAAAAACAAACAAGTACATCAACATGAATGATGTAAAATTGACAAAATTTTTCTGTTTGAACTATTTCTTTGAACATGAAACAAAATGATAATTCTTGAAACTTATTTATGATTTTAATAATTTACGAATTAATAAATTGCAGAAGATTAAAAATAAATATCAAATTTGGTATTATTTTTGGTAGCATAATGCTGAATAGAAAGATTCTTTAATTTATCAATAACTTAAAAAGGAGGAAATATGAAAACCAATTACAAAAACTTGATGGGACTTGCATTCCTGGCTGTTTTTACACTCACTATTTTATCGTTTACTATGCCAACGGGTATAAATGATGATTGGCCTGTACCGGCTGATTATCAAAATATGAATAATCCCTTTGCCGATCAAGGTGACGAAGATGATATAGGTGCTGATCTATATAAACAGCATTGCAGGTCATGTCATGGAAATGAAGGATATGGTGATGGATCAAAAGCGGCTGAGCTTGAAACTGAAATGAGGGAACTTGGAAGTTCCGAAGTACAGGCACAAAGTGATGGCGCATTATTTTATAAATCCATAATTGGTAAGGACGAAATGCCTAATTTTGAGAAGAAGATCAGAACTGATGAAGACCGATGGATGGTCATCAACTATCTCAGAACATTAGCAGAATAATTATCAAAGAAAAATTCTCATAATCCCGCTCCGGCGGGATTTTTTTTGACATATAAAAGAAAAATCATGTTTGACTAAATGAATTATTATAAATAATTCGCTCAAATTGACAAAAGTCATTTTATAGTCATCAAAAAGGGTGGAATTTTACGAATTAATTAATATTTATATTTTCTTCTGAAACAAATTATCATTGGTCTTCGGCGGAATTGGGGTAAGTGTAAGCAAATAAAGAATTACAATCAGATGAAAATATTCAACTTTCTTTTCTCAGGAAAATTCATGGGAATTTTACTGGTGATTTTTGCCATCTCTATAGGTTATGCTACTTTCATAGAAAATGATTTTGATGCAAAAACGGCAAAATTGCTTATTTATAATGCATGGTGGTTTGAAGCCGTCCTGGTGCTGATGGTGGTGAATTTCTCAGGAATGATCTTTGCTAAAAAGTTGTACAGAAAAAGCAAACTGAATATTCTGGTAATGCACCTGTCATTTATCATAATAATAATTGGAGCCGGAGTGACCAGGTATTTTGGATTTGAAGGTCAAATGCATATCCGGAATGGAGAATCGTCCAATAAAATTCGTACTTATGATGATTACGTTAATGTATCGATCAGGGATGGGGAATACTATGAACGCATCTATGATAAGATCATTCTTGCCCCAATCAATAAGAATCTGTACGCAAAGGATATTCACATAAATAATAAACATATTAAGCTGGAAATTGAGAATTTCAGGTCCAATATGCAGAAAGTACTTCAACCTGATCCTATGGGAGACAAATACCTGAGCCTGATGGCTGCAGGTATGCATGGAAGAAGAAATTTATATTTAAAAGAGAAGGAAAAAGATATTTTCGAGGGGATCATCGTCAGCTTTGGAGATACTACTTCATCAGATATAGTTCAGTTCGTGCAAAAGGATTCTGTCCTGATGATCCGGTCACCCTATCCTATTCAACCTTCCCATATGGGGATGAAAACAGGAGAAGCATTGAAAGCGAATGAATTTCATCCTGTTTCCTCCATGCAGGTCTATCAGATTCAAAATGTGTCTTTCATCCTGAGAGAGGTATCCGATAAGTCCAGGATCGTATATATGCCAGCCCATGCAGGATCAAATGGTGGTGAAAACCTTATCGACTTAAAAGTAACAGTGGATAATGCAGAGGAACATTTCATGATCAAACAGGGAAGTTTTGAACAGATAATCATTAATGATATCCTGTTTACTTTAAATATTGGGAGCCAGCTCTATACCATACCATTTGAGTTAAAATTGAATGAATTCGAGCTTGACAGATACCCGGGTTCGCAGAGTCCTTCTTCCTTTGCCAGTGATATTACCGTTATTGATGAGAATACCGGTCTGGAAAAACCCTATCGTATATTCATGAATAATGTTCTTGATTACAAAGGTTATCGTTTTTACCAGTCATCCTATGATTCCGATGAGAAAGGCACTATACTTTCTGTAAATCATGATTATTGGGGCACACTGATAACCTACATCGGTTATTTCCTCCTGTTCGGAACACTTATCCTATCTCTGTTTACAAGGAACACAAGATTTTCAAGGCTTACCAAACAAATGAATGAAGTGCATGCACATAGAAAGAAAATGACATTTTCTGTTATCTTCCTGATCTCATTCGCCCTTTTTACAAATATTACATATGCCCAGTCTGAAGGAGGTGAAATTGATGAGGAATTTGCGACATCATTTGGTAGAATGCTGGTGCAGAGTAAAGACGGGAGGATCCATCCATTAAATACTATCGCTACAAATTCATTAGTGAAGATATATAAGAAGACCAAATTTGAGAATTTAAATGCAGACCAGGTTTTCCTGGAGATGCTTGCAAGGCCCCAAATCTGGAAAAATAAGCCAATGATCAAGATATATGAATCCGATGTCCGGGATATTATTGGCATAAAAGACAATTTTGCTTCTTTTAGAGATTTTTTTGATGAGAGAGGGCAATACAAATTAAAAGCTCAGGTAGATGAGATATATGCCAAATCGCCCGCCCTCAGGTCCAAGATTGATAAAGAGATTATCAATGTAGATGAAAGGGTCAATGTGAGCAACATGGTATTTAACGGATCTCTTTTAAAGATTTACCCCATTCCCGATGATACGGAAAATACATGGGTCTCGCCCGCTGAAATCAGATTAAGGGATTCTGTCACCAGGGGATCCACATACCTTGAACTAATCACTAAAACCATAAATGAAGGTATTGTCTCGGGCAATTATAATAAAGCCGAAGAGATCCTGTCCGACATTAGTCAAAATCAGTTAAAATTCGGAAAGGACATTATACCATCCCAGTCAAAGATCAAGCTGGAAATAATGTATAATAAGTTAGCCGTATTCAAGCGCCTTTTCCCTATCTATCTTATTTTAGGTATAATCTTGCTGGGTATTTTCTTAATACAGCTGTTCAAACCCAGCGTGGAATTCAAGAAGGTAATTTCCACTATTTACGCTCTCCTGATGGTAGCTTTCATCTTCCAGACACTTGGTCTGATCTTACGTTGGTATGTTTCAGGACATGCACCCTGGAGCAATGGTTACGAGTCTATGATATATATAGCCTGGGCTACTATGCTGGCGGGGTTTGTTTTTTACAGGAAATCATCGATAACCCTTTCTGTGACGACTATTTTATCCGGGATAACATTGCTGACAGCACATATGAGCTGGTTGAATCCTGAAATTACCAATCTGGTGCCCGTATTGAAATCCTACTGGCTGACCATTCATGTGGCTACGATAACAGCCAGTTATGGCTTCTTTGGTCTTGCCTCGATGTTGGGAATCCTCAACCTGTGCATAATGATCTTCAGAAATAAATCAAACCACGAAAGGATCAATCTCACGCTGAAAGAACTGACCATTATCATAGAGATGTCGCTTATGATTGGATTGATCTTACTGGTCATTGGCAATTTCCTGGGGGGGATCTGGGCCAATGAGTCATGGGGACGCTACTGGGGATGGGATCCGAAAGAAACATGGTCGCTTGTAACGATCATAGTATATACATTTATTCTACATATGCGGCTGATCCCTGGTATGAGGAACCTGTTTTCCATAAATTTCATGGCGCATATTGGATTTGGCGCTGTATTGATGACCTATTTCGGAGTAAATTACTATTTGTCAGGCCTTCATTCCTATGCCCAGGGTGATCCTGTGCCTATTCCTTCATTTGTGTTCTACATGATCGGAATGATAAGTATCATAAGTGTTCTGGCCATAATAAATGATATAAACCTGAAAAATAAACTTGAAGTAAAAGGGGAACTTGAAGATGAGTGATCTGTCAGGTCACGAATGACCTGATTGGATTATTATGTAACTTAGTGAATCTCAAATATTTATCTGATGAATGTCATTATTCATTTACATAAAAACTCGTATATTTAAAGATATTTTCAATAATTATAGTTCAAGGTATTGAAATTCAGTAATTCTTGAAAAATGAAGACTACCAGTCAATTTCTTAGTTATATATTACCGCTTTTTTATCTGGCGGTAATATATGTCTATTACCTGCTTTTTCAAGGAAAGAAAAAAAGCTGGACGAACAAAACCACCTTGTTTCTTGGGATATTGCTGATCATTCATGGATTTGAAATTGGCTTAAGGCATGTAGTATTAAAAACAATCCCCTTATCCACTATTCATGATGCTTTGAGTTTCTTAGCTTTCTCCATACTCTTTGTCTATATGATCCTTGAATTAAGTCTTAAAAACCGGGGATCAGGGATTTTTGTCCTTTTCTTTGCCTTTATTCTGGAATTGATCTCCACTTTTAATATGACCTTGCAACCGGAAACAAATGAATTATTGTCCAGCCGAACCTTTGCCCTGCATGCTTCATTGTCATTAATGGGTTATACCGCGATGTCTTTGTCGGCCCTTTATGCGATAATGTATATCATTCAAAACCATAACCTTAAAAAACGAAATCTTGGTAAGCTTTTTACACAGCTGCCCGCACTGTCCTACCTGGAAAAAATGAGTATTCAATCGGCCTTTATGGGTATTGTTTTATTGGGAATCGGATTATTGCTGGGACATGTTCAGGCAGAAGCGCTCATAGGTGAGTTCTGGCCAAAAGATATTAAGGTTATTGCATCCGATATTGTCTGGGCACTTTATCTGACCGGTTATATTATCGCACAATTTCTGAGATTACATGGCAAAAAGATGGCATATCTTTCGATTGCTGGATATTTTATATTAGTTGTCGGAGGATTTCTGATTGTATACCTTGCTGATACATTTCATGAGTTTATGTAAATATGGGAAGTAATACAGATAGCCATATCGCACTGGGAGTTTTAGGGATCTCACATAAAACAGCCTCTGTTGAGATCCGTGAAATGGTATCGTTAAATGAAAAGGAGCAAAAAAGCATTATCCAGATAATTAAAGATGATTTTGAGGTAAATGGCATCGAGGTGGATGGTGTTCTGATACTCTCTACCTGTAACCGGACTGAATTCTATATCAGTGCTGACAACCTGGAGGTACTGTTTCCCGCCATCAGACAGATGTTGGCTACGTATAAAAAATGTCCATTTTATACGAATGATAATATCACCTATGAAAAGTTTGGTTCTGAGGCAGCCCGGCATTTCTTCAATGTGATCTGTGGTATAGATTCACAAATTATTGGTGAACTACAGATTACCGGCCAGGTTAAAGATTGCTATGATTTCGCCCACCACCTTGATGCGACAGATGCAGTCCTGAATAAGCTTTACAACTTTGGGATGCAGGTAAAGAAAAAGGTCCGTAATGAAACCTTCCTTTCTGATGGTACCGTATCGGTAAGTTTTGCGGGCGTGGAACTGGCCAGAAAAATATTTGGTGATTTGACGGAAAAGCGTATCCTGCTGGTTGGGGCAGGGAAAACTGCTGAATTGGCTGCTATACATTTCCTCGAAAATAATGTAAGATCGATCAACGTGGCGAACCGGACCTTAAATAAAGCCGAAGAATTGGCTGAAAAATTCGGAGGTACGGCATTCACCCTGGAAAGCCTTAGCTCAGCATTGGAAGAAACCGACATCGTGATCTCAGCAACATCCAGCGATGATTTTGTAATAACAAAACCGATGATGACGGAGATCACCAGAAAAAAATATTACGAATCCATATTTCTTATAGATCTGGCTATACCAAGGGACATCGATCCGGAAATTGAAGAACTGAATAATGTTTACCTGTATAACCTGGATGATCTGAATGGTATTGTTGAGAAGAACCTGGAAAAACGAAGGCTTGAGATCCCGAAAGCATCAAGGATTGTCGATGAATACCTCGCTGAGTTTCAAAAATGGGCATCCATAAATACCATGGCTTCCATCGTCAGTAAATTGAAA
>Ga0209536_100016090_pt1 | contig 10647 bp, 9 predicted proteins | sample DeeMarSeWOR28_12_FD_187461 | JGI IMG/M metagenome (GOLD analysis project Ga0209536, IMG submission 187461) | Marine sediment microbial communities from White Oak River estuary, North Carolina - WOR-2-8_12 (SPAdes) (version 2) | ecosystem: Environmental > Aquatic > Marine > Intertidal zone >...
ATAGGTGGGAACGAGCGAAGGCCTTCGTTCATCGGGCGGCGCTTCGACGTACTCGAGGTAAAGCTGGTACGTTGCGAGCACCTGCATCGGGTCGTTGGCCCCGATGATCGAGGCGCTGAAGCGCTCGTCGTGCAGCATCCAACCAAAAGGTTCCAGGTCTTCGTTGGGTGGAGTGGGGGCGCCGTAGGGGGCAACGATCAGCCAAACGTAGTGGACCCTCTCGTGATCGCTAGCGCGAACCCCTTCGGGAAGCCGCATGAGCGCGCAGCGGCAGACGTCACCGTTCTGCGCCTCGTAACGCACTCGTAGAACGCCCACACCGCTCCCCAGGTCTTGAAGCTCCCCCTCGCCCCGTTCGTCGAGCGTCTCTTGAATCGCCAAGCGCTGGCGGTCGCTGAGCTTGCCCAGCCGGACGAGCTCGTCACCTGCCCGTTCGACGAGGCCCTGCAGATCGCTGGCAGCCAGGTCCAACAAGATCTCGCTGTCGTGAAGACGCTGCTGCAAACCCATCCCGGTCCGAGGAAGCCAGATTCTACTATCTCGACTCCGATGGAAAGCAGGAAGTGGGCGTGGAACGTCTAAGGTGCGAAAACTAGGCGTCGATGCAACGGCGAACGACTTCCATCAGCGTCTGCGTTCCCCAAGCCAAGCCGTCGATCGGGATTCTCTCGTTGTGCCCGTGGAACATGTCAGCGAATCGCAGCGCGAGCGGAAGCTTCACGGGCGCAAAGCCGTACCACTTCGCCCCGATCGAGGTGAAGGCCTTCGCATCGGTGAATCCCTGCAGGATGAACGGAACCACGGGCGCGTCTGGGGCGCGCTGCCCCATGACCTCGTGGATCAGCGAGTACAAGGAAGACTCCTTGGGATCGGTTACAACCGGTGGAAGCGCGTACATCACTTCGAGCTCGATGTCCGGGCCCAAGACGTCACCGAGCTCGCGCAAGAAATCTTCTTGGGTCTGGCCTGGCAGGATGCGACCGTCGATTTCGGCCTCAGCAAGACCCGGGATGACGTTCGTCTTGTTACCGGCGCGAAGAACCGTCGGCGACGCGGTATTGCCGAGCAATGCGCGGAACGCTCTCCTCACCCCGGGGTCTGGTAGGAGATTGAGCATCGTGGGCCCGGTTGTCGGATTGGCGAGCATCTTGATGAGTGGTCTCAGTGGAGCGGGTAAATGCGACGCGATCGATCCGATGAAACCCTGCACCGACGGGGACGCGTGGCATGGCAAACCCTGCTCACCGAGGCGCGCGATCGCCTCACTGAGTTGGATGACGGCCGAGTCTTCCCGCGGCATGGATCCGTGGCCGGGCACGCCCCTGGCGCGCGCACGCACCCAGCAGACGCCCTTCTCCGCGACCTGTACCGTAAAGAAGCTCTTCCCGGCCACCTGGATGTTGAAGCCCCCGCCCTCCCCGATTGCAAACTCGCTTTGCACGAGCTCACGGTGGTTCTGGCAGAGCCAAAGCGAACCGTATCGGCAGCCTGCTTCTTCGTCTGCCACGCCCGCGAAGATCAGGTCGCGCTTCGGTCTGACCCGTTCGCGAGCGAGCCGCGTCACGATAGCGACTGACATCGCCGCCATGTTCTTCATGTCGATCGCCCCCCGACCCCAGAGGCAGCCATCGTGGACCTCGCCGCAAAACGGATGATGTTTCCACGCCGACGGGTCTGCCTCGACGACGTCTAGGTGGGCGGTGAGCAGAAGTGGCGGCAGCTCTCCGCTTCCTCGCAGACGTGCCACGACGTTGCCGCGACCGGGCGCGCTCTCCATGACGACGGGCTCCAAGCCGGACCGGCTCAACTCTTCGGCAAGCAGCTCCGCGGCCGGCAGCTCGTTACCAGGCGGGTTGGTGGTGTCGATCCGCAGCAATTGCTGGCAAAGCCCAAACGCATGCTCGGAGAGCTCCCGGTCGTCTTCGCTCATGACTTGGATTCGGTGTTAGGCCAGCGACTTCGATCATGCAACTTGATCGCGCTTCGACATTGAATCAGGGTCATCGACTAGATGAGCCTCTTCGAAGAGCTTGGCGGAGAGCCAAAGTTGCGAGCGATCGTCGACGACTTCGTCGATCGCTGCTTCGACGACACGATGATTGGCTTCCTCTTCGCTCGCGCCGAACGAGAACGGATCAAGCGATTCGAATACCAGCACGCCGCCAAGAACCTGGGGGCAGCCCTCGAATATGAAGGCAGAGCGCTGGACGAGGCCCACAGACCGCACAAGATCTTCGGCGGGCAGTTCGACCGACGCAGGCAGATCTTGATCGAAACCCTTCGCGACCACTGTGCCCCACAGGAAGTCCTCGAAGCCTGGGTGTCTCACCAGGATTCGCTGCGTTCGCTGATCACCCGCGACCCGGACTCGAACTGCCGGGGCTGATCATGTCCCAAGCGATCGAAGGTCTCGTTGTTCGCTCCGCCGCCGGCTTCGTCGACGTCCAGATCGACGGAGAGGTCGTGCAAGCCCGACTGCGCGGTCGCCTTAAGAACAGGCCTCGTACGACCGACCTCTGCGTCATTGGCGATCGAGTGCTGCTGTCGCGCCCTGACTCCCAGAGCTTGGTCGTGGTCGAGGTGCTGCCACGGCACAGCCGTTTCTCGAGACGGCAGCCAGGCCGCGGTCCGATGAAGGAAGACGTGCTCGTCGCAAATCTCGATCAACTACTGATCACCTTCTGCCACGGTCGCCCATCGCTCAGCACCCGGCTCCTCGATCGCTTTCTCGTCATCGCCGAGCACCAAGACATCGCGCCTGTCATCGTGATGAACAAGGCGGACCTGCGGGAACCCGGCGAGCAGGATTGGCAACGAGCGTACGAGCGTGTCGACTATCCGATCCTGACCGTAAGCGCCGGCACCGGCGAAGGCATGGACGCATTGAATCTGGCCCTACAAGCGAAGATTTCTGCGTTCGTCGGGCCCTCCGGGGTTGGCAAGAGCAGTCTGATCAACCGCATCCTGCCTGGGCTCGATCTCGGCATCGCGAGCGTGAGCGGCCTTCACGGCAAAGGTCGTCACACGACCCGTGTGGCCACCCTCTACACCCTTCCCGGTGGCGGTTTTCTTGCCGACACGCCTGGAATCCGAGAGCTCGGAACCTGGGCGCTTCCGATCGAGCATCTCGACCAGTGTTTTCCGGAGCTCAGCCCATATCGGGGGGAATGCGCGTTTCGAGCGTGCAGCCACACGCACGAGCCGGGCTGCGCGGTCGTCCAAGCTGTGAACGAAGGGGGGATCGATGCCGAACGATACGACAGCTACGTCCGGCTGCGCGAAGAGGCCGGCGCCTAGTGCCCGGCTGCGTTCAGATCGAATCGCGCGCGCGCGATATCGTCGGATTCAACGTTGACCTGACGGCTGATGCTCCGACCATCGGGAAGCTTGAAATCGAACGTCACACGCCCTAGCGGCGCGTAGACGGTCTGGATGGGGGTCCGTCCAAGGAGGTCGCCAGCGATATAGACGTCAGATGGCGGCGTCGTTTCGACGTTCACGCGACCAAACGCCCCGGGCTTGGCGCCACCCTGCTTGCCAAGCAGCTTCGCAGTGACGCCTGCGGTCTCTCCCTGCGCAACTTGGACCTTCGTCGACCAGGAAGCAAAGCCCGGCGCCTCGACGCGCACTCGGTAGTCTCCTTCCATCAGGCCGGTCAGTGCGACGGGCGCGATGCCCTGCTCGATTCCATCCAGGAAGACTTTGGCCCCCGGCGGCGAAGACGCGATCAAGATGCGCGCTCCATTTTCCTGCAGGAGCGGATTCTCGTCGATCGCTACTTCAGGTGGTCCCTTTTCCTCGAACATGACAGCAACGCGGTCGACCGCGTCTTTGACGACATCGGTCTGATCGTAAGCCGCAGCCCCTCCACCGATCAGCAGCAAGAGGAGCACCGCCAGCTGCTTCCAGCCAAAGCGCGACGTCTTTTGCGGAGCAGTTTGCGATTTCCGACGAGCCTTTCGCTTCGGAGCCCTCTTCTCATCGGGAGCCCGAGTCGATTGCTGGCTGCTGGCCGGTTCGGGCGCACTGGCCTTGTTGGCAGGTGCGGCCTGCGGCAGCACGACTGGTGCATCGATCAGGTGCCCCAGGTCGAGACCGTCGGCGGCGCCGTCGATCTCGAGGTCTCGAATTGCACCGGGGACCTGGGACACGTACGACTTCTGGGAATCCAGAAGATTGGCGTTGAGCATGTCGACAGAGATCGACGCCCCGAAAGGCACCGTGTCCACGCGCGGTCCGCGCATGAACTCCGCCGGAAAGACCTTCTTGATGAAGTCGGCAACTTCGCGTTGCGTGGCAAGCTGATTGGTCGACTTTCCAAAAGCTTCGAGCTCGCCCGCGAATTCCTCGGCGGTCGCGAAGCGATCGTTCGCGTCTTTGGCGAGTGCCTTCTGCAGGATCTGCTCCAGCTCGTCCGGCGCGTCCGGAAGACGTTCCTTGAGCGAGGGCACTGGATCCATGATCACGGCGCGCATGGTCGCTGCTTCGGTCTTCCGACGGTAGAGTGAACGGCCCGTCAGCGACTCGAAGACGCAAACGCCTAGGGCGAAGATGTCGAGCCGATGGTCCGACGGCGCAGCCGTGCATTGCTCGGGCGCCATGTACGCGAACTTACCCTTGACGACGCCTGCCTGAGTCTTGTGCGCGCGGTGGTCCGCCTTGGCGATGCCGAAGTCGAGCAGCTTAGCCATGCCGTTGTAGCCAATCATGATGTTGTGCGGCGAGACGTCACGATGAATGATGTTGAAAGGCTCTCCGTGCTCGTCGTTCGCTATGTGCGCGTAGTGCAGTGCCTTCGCTACGTCCACTGCGATGCGAATGGCGATCGGTAGCCCAACACCACCTGAGTTGCGTGCCTTGCGAATCAAGCGCCCCAGGGGAACACCGTTGACCCACTCCATCACGATGAAGTGCGATCCGGCGTCGGCGCCGAACTGATGGAACTGGCAGATGTTCGGATGCTTGAGCTGCATTCCGATCCGCGCCTCATCGAGGAACATCTGGACGAAGTCGCTGTCAGTCTCGAAGTGCGGAAGAATCCGCTTCACCACCAAGAAGCGGTGATCGCCGTCGGTGTCGGCGTGACGAGCAAGAAGGATTTCCGCCATTCCCCCGAGCGCGAGCCGCCCGAGGATGTCGTAACCGGCGAACTTCCCGAGGACGGGCAGGTCGACCGGTGGTTTGGGCAATTGGCTAGCTGCGGATTGTTGCGTCAATGCTCCCCCCAATACCTCCCTGCAAAACCGGTTCGACCGCAAGAGCGACCCGGTAGCCGGCTATCCCCCCCGGCGGAAAGTGTCACAGCACACAGCATAGCCGTTCGAATCGTCCGGCCGCTAATTCGAGAGGATGGAATACCGACGAAGTCGGCGAGCTGTGGGGTTAATCACAAAATACGCTCGGTGCTGCTGAGCTCACGGCACATGTTCTTTTGGTGCGCTTCCAGGGTGCCGCCGCCAATTTCGAGGAGCTTGGCGTCTCGCCAGAGCCGCTCCACGCCATACTCAGCGACGTAGCCATAACCGCCTAGGACCTGAATCGCGCGGTCGGCCACATCCTTGGCCATCGTCGAGGTGAAGAGCTTTACGCCATCTGAGTCGAGCCGGTGGCCAGGGCTGTCCAAGCTCATGGTCGCCGCCGTGCAATAGGTGTAGGCGCGTCCGGCCATGTACTCGGCGTATGACTGGGAGATGTAGCGCTGGATTTGGCCGAAATCCCGCAACGGTTTGCCGAACGAGGTCCGCTCGCTCGCGTAGCGGTTCATCACTTCGATCGATCTGCGCGCGATCCCGAGGCTCATCGCTGCGAGTGTGACACGCTCGAGCTCTAGATTTCGCATCATGTGGAGCGTGGCTGCGCCTTCGCTGCCCACCAGGTTTTCCGCGGGCACGTGGCAGTCTTCGAAGACCAGCTCAGCCGTGGTCGAGGCGCGCATTCCAAGCTTGCCCTTGATCTTCTGGCCAAGGCTGAAGCCCGCAAACCCTTTTTCGACGATGAACATCGATAGCTGATTGCGCGGGCTCCCTTCCAGGCGGGCGTAAACGAGATAGGTGTCTCCGAGCTCCTGGTCGCTGACCGCGCCGTTCGTGATCCACATCTTGGCGCCATTGAGCAGGTACCCGTCGCCTTTTCGGATCGCCGTGGTCTGCATGCCCAGAACATCGGTGCCAGCGCCAGGCTCGCTCATGCACATCCCGCAGACCTTCTTGCCACTACAGGCGTCCGGCAGGTACTTGCTCCGTTGCTCATCGCTTCCGTTGATCTGCAGGTTGTTGGCGAAGAGCATCGAGTGCGCGAGATACGCCAGCGTGAAGCCTGGATCTGCCGCGGAAAGCTCCTCGTGTGCGATCACCGCAGCCACTGGGTCCAAGCCCGCGCCACCGAAGCGTTCTTCGACCGTGATTCCAAGAAGACCAAGCTCACCGAGCTTGCGGAAAAGATCGATGTTGAACCGCTCCTCCTGGTCCGACGCCTCGGCCTGCGGGTCGACTTCTCTTTCAGTGAACGAACGAACGAGCTCGCGAAGCGCGCGATGCTCATCGGTTGGGTTGAACAGGTCAGTCACAGGGCGGACGTAACATGCACGCCCCGAGATCGAAAGCAGATCAGACGCCGACCCCTTCGACTTGGGAGTCGACCCCCGAAAGCCGCGCACCTCAGGCCGCGTCAGCGACCGACGAGCTGGTCAAAACACTCGCGACGATCGCGCGTGAAGCCGTCGCCGCTGCACGCTCGAGGTCGTCGATGCGGCCGTCCAGATGGGCTTCGGCGAGGCCGAAGATGATGCTGACCAGCAACTCGGCATGAAGCGCCGCATCCGCGGGCGCGAGCTCGGGGCGCAGTTGGACCACGATTTGGCGCATCCGCTCGCGAAGGCTCCCCGTGAGCAAGGACCAGCGCCTACCAAGCGCAGAGCTTTGATCGCGGCGATGGCTGAGGAAGACCTCGGCCAACTTGCGGTCGCGAACCAGAGACCGCGTGCACTTGCGCACGGCTTCTTCGAGAACCTCAGCAGCGCGATCGAGCTCAGCCGAGGCCTCTGGATTGAGGCCGGGGCCGAGCTCTTCCGCAACCCAGTCAGCCACCTGTTCGAGGGCCTGATCCATGCTGCGGAAGTGCACGTAGAAGGTCGGCTGTGCCACTCCGGCGAGCTCAGCGACTCTTCCGGTGGTCAGGGTACCGTATCCGTACCGCTGGATCGTTTTCAGAATCGCCTGAAGCAGGCGACGCCGTGTACGTTCCTTGTTGATTTGGCGAGACATGTCGTTCGTGTAGCAGTCGAACCCACCTCGTTCCATCGAAACTTCAGCTGCGTTCGTGCTAATTACACAAAAGAAACAAAACTCGATCGGGCTAGGCGCAGAATATGCGGAGATCAGCATGGGCGAAGAAGCACAGCCGCAGGCAGAGACGAACGCAAATACTGCTTTTGCGCCGGGTTGGTACATCGCCGCGGCCAGCGAGGAAGTGGGATCGAAGCCCAAGCCGTTTTTGTTGAATGGATTACCACTGGTTACATTTCGCGACTCCACGGGACAAAGCGTGGCGCTGCTCGATCGCTGCGCTCATCGCAACGCGCCGCTCTCGGCTGGCCGTGTCGTCGCCGGGAACATCCAGTGCCACTACCATGGCTGGGAATTCGACGGTGCCGGCGCGTGCAAGGCAGTGCCTGGATTGTGCGGTGAGCCCGACCACCCCGGACGTCGCGTTCCTTCTTTCGCATGCCGCGATGCGCAAGGCTGGCTTTGGGTCTACTCCGAAGCCAACGTGGAACCCGACGACGAGCCGTACGCCATCCCATGCGCGGATCAAAGCGAATACCTCACCATTCGAAAGCGTCTCGAAATGCCTGGGCCGCTCGATGCGGTTGCGGAGAACGCGTTGGATGTTCCACACACCGCCTTCGTCCATGCTGGGCTCTTCCGCAAGAACAAGGATCGCACGGCAATCGACGTCGTCGTCAGGACGCTCGAAGGGGGGGTCGAGGCTCAGTTCATCGGCGAACAGCGCCCCGAAGGCCTGGCAGGCCGCATCCTGGCGCCACAGGGGGGCGAGGTGTTTCACTGGGACCGCTTCATTCTTCCCTGCATCGCTCAGGTGGAGTACAGGCTGAGCGATCGCAGTCACATCATCGCCACCACCGCCCTGACACCGCGAACGCCGACCATCACGGACATGTTTGCCACGGTCGCTGCGAAGGCTCCGATTCCAAACCTGATCTTGCGTACCGTCTTCAGGGCGGTGGCCATGCGGATCCTCCGACAGGACATGGAAATCCTCCGGCGCCAGACTGAGCAGGTGGCGCGCTTTGGAGCCGAGGACTTCGCATCGACCGAAATTGACGTCCTCGGGCTCCGAATCAAGAAGCTTCTTCGCGAAGCGGTGAGCGGCCGACCCAGCAGCCCGCAGGACGAGCGCCGGATCAAAATGCTCGTTTGACGCCGATTGGTGTACCCTTGGAGTCGATGGAGTCAGGGAAGAAGTCGGGCTCGACCTACCTCATCAAGAACCCGCCCTCAGACCGCGTGGAAGCGCCGAGCCCAAGCGATGCGCCCGCGTCGAATCCACCCAGCGGACGGTGGCGGACATCGAACCCGCCTCCCGGAGAGAGCCCCGAGGCCAAGTGGTGGCCGGACCCCGAGCTCGGCCAGGCGTTTCGCCGCTGGACCGGAATTCCTCCTGCGCGAGGGGACGATGCGAAAGCAGTCGCCATGAAGTTCTTGATCGAACATTTGAACGTGGGCTTGCTGAGCGCTGTCGGGACGGCTCCCCGAAGTCTAGTGCCTCCCGAGCCGCCGGACTTCACGGCACGCGTCCACAACATGGTCACGCGGCTCGGAACGCACGGCCCAAACGAACAATCGCCCGACCACGGGGCGCTCCTCGCGATGGGGGACGAGGTGCTTCCGATCTTGACGGACCGCTTCCCAGGGCGGCTATGGTTCAATCGTTGGGAGCCGCATGTAAACCCCCCTCGCGGTCGTAGCGTATCGGCCTTATGTAGAACGTTCGTCGCGTTTGGAGACTCGGCAGCCCCTTACCTTGCGGAGCTGCTCAAGTCGGACGAGCCCGAAATCCGCTACTATGCTACCTTGGTTGCCGCGGAGCTGCCTTACCCGAGCGTGATCGAGCCTCTAGCCGCAGCGCTCTTCGACGACGATCAAGGCGTCTCGCGGAACGCGCTCGTTGCTCTGGAGGCGTTCGGCGAGCAGAAGGGTGTCGAGGGGCTCAAGGAATCGCTTCGTGCGCTTGCACTTGCATCCGATTCCGATCAGCGATCGCGCTTGCTGGCGATGCGCGCGCTTGCGGTTCTTCGCGACGAAGAATGCATCGACGTGTTGATTCGCGCTCTTTCGGAGCACAGCGTCCTAGGCGAAGCCGCGTGGCGGGTCTTGCGCATGCTCACGGCCCAGGACTTCGGGAGCGACGAAGCTCAATGGCGGGCCTGGCATTCCGACAATCGCGAACGCGCGCGCCTCGAGTGGCTCATCGACAGCCTCGATCACGAGGAGCCCGAGATTCGCTCCATCGCATTCCGAGACCTCAAACGCGCTTCTGGACAGGACTTTGGCTATCGGGTCAACATGCCCGGCGACGCTCGTCGCGCGATCCAAGAGCGGTATTGGCTCTGGTGGTCCAGTCGAAACGATCCAGGCGAATAGCGCTTCACCCGAGCAGCTGGGCCGCGAGCGACGAGGCCAGCTTTCCATCCACTTGGCCGGGGTAGCGGGCCTTGAGCTCTTTCATGACCGTTCCGAGCTCCTTCTTGCTGGAAAGACCGAGCGCCTCGATGATCGCGGTGATCGCTTCGCGGGCCTCTCCTTCGCTGAGCTGCTTTGGCAGGTAGCGCTCGATCACTTCAATCTCGGCGAGCTCCTTGTCGGCGAGGTCCTGCCGACCACCTTCGACGTAGCTCTTGATGCTGTCCCGCCGGGACTTGACAGCCCGAGAAAGCACCGCCAGCTCGTCGGGCTCATCGAGCGTCAGGAGCTCGGACTTGATCATGCGAAGTGTGTCGCGGGTCACCTCATCTCGGGCGAGCATGGCCTTTTTGAGGTCGGCGTCGATCTGTTCACGGAGTGACATGACCGAAGCCTGGGCGCACCCGGCTACCCGCGCAACGCCTCGATCACCCGCAGCGCATTGCCACCGAGGATCTTGCGAATTCTGAGATCGGACCAGCCGCGATCGAGCATCTCCTGGACCAGCCGAGGAAAGGCCCAGATCCCTGGCAAGTCCACCGGTGGAATGATGAAGCCGTCATAGTCGGAGCCGATCGATGCGTGGTCTTCACCGACGGCGTTCACGATGTGCTCGAGATGGTCGACCACAGTCGCAGCGGTCACGCCGCACCGGCCGAGGAAAGCGGCATGCATCATGACGCCGACCGTGCCGCCACTGTCAGCGACGAGTGCAAGCTGCTCGTCGGTGATGTTGCGCCAATGCTCATAGACACCGGCCAACCCCGTGTGCGTCACGAACAAGGGCTGCGTCTTGTCGTGTACCTCGACGGCGTCGAAGAAGCCCGGACGGCTGATGTGCGCGAGATCCACGCCGACACGAAGCTCGTTCAACCTCTCGACGTACGCTCGACCGAAGTCGGTGAGCCCTGCGCTTCGCCCCCCGCCCGGGGCGCTCGTGGCGCCA
>Ga0209536_100016091_pt1 | contig 10647 bp, 9 predicted proteins | sample DeeMarSeWOR28_12_FD_187461 | JGI IMG/M metagenome (GOLD analysis project Ga0209536, IMG submission 187461) | Marine sediment microbial communities from White Oak River estuary, North Carolina - WOR-2-8_12 (SPAdes) (version 2) | ecosystem: Environmental > Aquatic > Marine > Intertidal zone >...
ACAGTCCAAGTATGACCTTTCCAAACTGTGTTCCCCAGTCGCCGATGTGGTTTTGGCGGATCACTTTGTGGCCGAGACATTCGAGCATCCGGCAGATGCAGTCGCCGATGATGGTGCTTCGAAGGTGGCCGACGTGCATCTGCTTGGCGATATTCGGGCTGGAAAAATCAACAACGATTGTTTTCGGTTCCGGTGTTTCTTCTATACCGAGGCTGTCAGCATCTTTATTGATTTCGAGCAGCTCGCCAGCAACGAATTCGGCTTGTAATCGCAAATTAATAAATCCCGGCCCGGCAACTTCCGGCGGCTCACAGATGTCGCTGATATCCAGGTTTTTCACCACATCTTCGGCGAGTTTTCGCGGATTGGTTTTTAGCTTCTTGGCCAAAGCCATCACGCCGTTGGCCTGATAATCGCCGAACTTAGCATCCGTCGCCAGCCGAACTATGGCAGCACAATCCTCGCGCCCCGCAGTAGCAGCCATCGCCTCACTGATTCTTTCTTCAAGTATGTCTAAAGCAGCCTTCATCTAATTTTCGTAGCCTCAGAGGCCACAGAAACGTCCAATTTATTGTTCTAATGAGAATGATATGATAATAATTGTTTCTGCTTTGAGCCATGTAAAAATTTCTGAACTCATTCCTTTGGATATTCAACTTTGGCCATACCCTCTTTTGATTCATTGGATTTAATGGTCAATCTCAATATTTCTCCCGGTTTGCCTTTTTGATCTGCAAAGTAGGGTAATCCCGATGTGATGTACATTAACGAACGTCGGCGTCTAAACCAGCCCGTATTAAGGAACCGCCCCAATCTGGAGGGAACCAGCAGAGGTCCAAGTACGGGTAGCCGGAACCATCCGCCGTGCGTGTGTCCTGCAACAACAATGTCTACGTCCAACCTTGAAAATAGGATGATATTATCCGGCGTATGTGTAAGTCCCAATGTCATGCTGCACTCGGATTTTGGTGATATTTGAGTATGATCTGGGGGATACTCCAGACCTGCCAGCCTAATACCAAGTTCGGGAATGCTGTTTGAGGTATTCGAGAGAATCTTTATTGAATGACGCTTTGCCAAATCCTCAATTAGTATCTGCCGGCCGCTTTCGAAATCGTGGTTGCCTCGAACAAGAAATATTCCGTGGCGATTCGGAAGCTCTGAAAGGGCACTTATCAGATCCGGCAGCATCCGTCTTTTTTCACTTAAGTCTCCGAGAATCAGAACTGCATCAAGCATCTCGTTATTTAATTTTGCGAAGATATTTTTTATAAGGTTTAACTTTTCCTGCGAGTTGCAGTGAAGGTCAGAAACGACAAGAAATTGTACACCATCCGGGCCTGCATCTAATGATGGAACGCTTACGCATTCATCACGAAGCACAACATTAGAAATAAGTTCCCTTTCATGTTGGTTGGAACGTTTCTGTCTTACTTTTGAAATACCGAACTGGTACGGAAAGAGGAAATGAAGAAAAATCAGGGCTCCCAAAATGCCTGAGACATAAAAAAGAAAACGTACCGGTCCTGATTCAGGCACGATAAATAAAATAAAGGCCGGCACAGCCAACAAAACACAGGCTAATACAATCAGAGCTATTTTTATTAGGGCTTTTACCGGAGTTCTTAATCCTACTCCTAAAAGTCTGTTGCCAAGATCAAGAGCCAGGGATATCTCACCAAGCGCTAATAAAGCTAATGCTAATACCATTAGTCAATAATCAATCGTCAATAGTCAATCGTTTAGCGTCTCCCCACAGCAATTCGAGGTCGTAATAATCCCGGTATTCGGAGTCGAAAATGTGTATAACTACATCGATGAAGTCCAGCAGTATCCAGCGTGCCTGTTCGTAGCCGGCCCTGCCGAAACGGTGCTGGCCCTGCTCTCTCGCCGCCTGACAGATTTCGTCGGCTACGGTGCGCATTTGTCTGTCGCTCGTGCCGGTGGCAATCATAAAATAATCGGTGGCTGGCGATATGTCCCTCAGGTCCAAAACAACAATATCGCTGCAGCGCCTTTCGGCCGCGAGCTTTGCCGCAGCCAGGGCAAATGCTTTGGCCTTTGAATTTTGCTTTCTCGTCAAATTCTACGTCCTCATAATTAACTAAAACGGGGCGGCCGACTCGGCCACCCCGATAGATTACAAATATTACACAATATCGTCAATAGATACAATCTTGAAAACATTGATTAGAGAGTATACACGGCTTAACGATTGGAAAGAACGTTATTGAGAGCTGTGCTGCGAATAAAATCGGATATGCCCTTGAAACCGAGATTCATCGCTGCATTTGCAAAAAGCAGTTTCTCTTCGGCGGTCAATCTGACGTTCACTTGCTCGGTGCGGAGCCCCATCGATGCCGGCTGCGGAGGTCTTTGGCCGCATTCGATCATCGTCGCAACTGCAACCATAAGAGCATCCTGTGTCGCCCTGTAGCATTTCTCCGGAGTCCTGGCATCAACAAAGACGGTGGGAATCTCGACTGAGCTGCCGATAAAACCTAATCTCTCATTCCGCTCAAGGATAATACGGTAATCAGCCACAATCTTTTTGGCTTTGCGCACGATTGATTCCTTAAAAGGCTTCTTGAGCGCCTTAGATTTCGCCCCGCTCTTCGAGGAATTCTTTGAATTTCTTGACATATTCGGAATCTACTTTCTTGTCATGTACCGGGATAAGTCAGGGGAGCTCTCCCTGCTTAACGAAAACCCGGTACGGCTCATAAATTTTCTGCAGCTTCCATCCCTGAGTCTCGAAGAATTCCAAAACTTCTTCGAAATCTACATCGCGAGTCATTTCTTATGCTCCTAATTTTTTTAGATCGTTTTGAAAACAAATTTTCAAGTCTTCCTGACTTATTTGCCTCGTTGAAAGATGAGGCATGGTAATATTAACTTTTCACCACTCTCATTTCCTCCGAAGCACAGATCCTGAAAATTAGGAACATCCGACGTCTTTCGGAACCTGGCTTTATGAATTTTAACATTTTTTAGTATAGCCTGAGATATACAATATGTCAAGATTTTTTTTCAAATTTTTTTTAATTTTTTATGAGCCAATCCCATCTCTATTATTCCCAATACAAAAAGGGGCGGCCGATTCGGCCACCCCGATAGGTTACTTTAATTACGCTTCTGCGTCAATAGCAGAGCTTTGAATGCTTGCTATTGACCGCCAAGGTGTAGCCACTCGCTGATAGCAGGGGCGAATTTCACAATGACGCCTGAGAAGACAACACTGACCATCGTCATAAGTTTAATCAGGATATTCAGGCTCGGCCCGGACGTGTCTTTGCATGGATCGCCGACCGTATCGCCGACAACAGCGGCCTTATGTGCTTCGGAACCCTTGCCGCCGTGGGCGCCTTTTTCGATATACTTTTTGGCGTTGTCCCATGCGCCGCCGGCGTTGTTCAGCGTGATAGCGAGGACAAAACCTGCTGTAAGCCCGCCGACCAGCAGGCCCATGACACCCGCGACGCCCAGCAACAAACCAGTCACAACCGGAACGATTATTGCCAGCAGGGACGGCAGCAGCATTTCCTTCTGGGCGCCCTTGGTCGAAATTGCAACACAACGGGCATAGTCAGGCTTGCCTGTGCCCTCCATAATCCCGGCGATTTCCTTAAACTGCCGGCGAACTTCGTTCACCATTGCACCGGCCGCCCGGCCGACCGCCTTCATGGTCATCGCACTGAATACGAATGCCATCATCGCGCCGATGAAAATACCGCCGATAAGCTTCGGGCTCATAATCGTGAGGTTATAGGCCTCGACGAAATCGGATATCTCGGCCGTTGCGTAATGCACCTTGTCGCCGATGGCGGCCGCCGCGTCACTGACGAAGGTAACAGACCCAACGACGTATTCACCATCGGCTTCGGAGGCCAGCCTTCCAATCCAGATTCGCACCTCTTCGACATAGGCGGCCAGCAGTGCCATTGCAGTCAGTGCCGCCGAGCCAATGGCGAAACCTTTGCCGGTTGCCGCAGTGGTGTTGCCGAGAGAATCCAGGGCATCGGTACGTTTGCGAACTTCCGGTCCCAGACCACTCATCTCGGCGTTACCGCCGGCATTGTCGGCGATGGGGCCATAAGCATCTGTTGCCAGTGTGATTCCCAGCGTGGCCAGCATACCCACGGCTGCAAAGCCGATACCGTAAAGACCCATTGCAATGTTCGAGAAGCCCCCCGCGAAGCCAAATGCACAAAGAATACCAATCACAATCGTGATAACCGGAAGACCGGCTGAGTACATACCCGTGGCAAGACCGTCAATGATTGTTGTTGCCGGCCCCATGTTTGCCTGCTCGGCAATACCCTTGGTCGGCTTGTATTCGTCGGAAGTATAATACTCGGTAAGTTGACCGATGATGACCCCGGCTGCGAGTCCGGAAACGACTGAGCCGAAGATTCCCCAACTAATCCAGTCGGTTGTAGCCATCAATGCGATTGCGATCAATATCAGCACAGAACTGCCGAGCGTGCCGATCAGCAGAGCCCGCAAGAGATTCTTCTGGCTGGCATCTTCCTTGCAGCGAACCATAAAGATTCCTGCAATAGAAAGGAGAATCCCCAGTCCCGCAACAACCATTGGGGCCAATACAGCCTTAAGGGGATCCATACCGCTTTGTGCAACCGCAGACATTGGCAGTGCCGCACCCAGAGCAGCAGTCGCAAGAATCGAGCCGCAATAGCTTTCGTAAAGGTCGGCACCCATGCCGGCCACATCGCCGACGTTATCGCCTACATTGTCGGCGATGGTTGCCGGATTTCTCGGATCATCTTCCGGAATCCCAGCCTCGACTTTACCGACCAGGTCGGCCCCGACATCGGCGGCTTTCGTATAGATACCGCCACCCACACGGGCGAACAATGCCTGAGTCGAGGCACCCATGCCGAATGTAATCATGGTCGTGGTGATTTCCACGAGCTTGTGTTCGTGCTCCATGCCCTCTTTGACCAACTGTAGACCCCACAGCTTCAGACCGTTGTCCATATTTGTGACCGTATATACGACCTTGTCGAGAATCAGATACCACATGGAGATATCGAACAGGCCAAAGCCCACAACGACCAGCCCCATCACGGCACCGGAGCGAAAGGCGACCTGCAGGCCGCTGTTGAGGCTCTTGCTGGCGCCCTGAGCGGTTCTCGCCGAGGCGTTCGTGGCTGTCTTCATGCCTAAAAATCCGCACAGGCCGCTGAAGAAACCGCCTGTCAGGAAGGCAACCGGCACAAACGGATTCTGGACGCCTTTGTAGGCTAGGAAGGCAAAAATCGCCAGCAGCACGATAAACACCAACGTAACCACGCTGTACTGGCGGAACAAATACGCGTAGGCGCCCTCGCGTACGTGCCGGGCAATTTCAATCATTTTCTCAGTGCCTTCCGGAGCCTCCATCATCTTCTTATAGAAATAGAAGGCGAAGCCCAGTGCCAACAGAGAGCCGATCGGCGCGATCCACCATACCAACGATCCGCCGGCCTCGCCCGTATGCGTGCCTTCGGCCGCCATAGCTACTGTGCTAATGGCCAAAGCCGGCACTAAAAATGCAATTCTCTTCAAAATTGTCACTTTTTTACTCCTTTCGAATTCGATAGTAATTACCAATTCAAGAACATACCTAAAAGAATGCGTAAGTTTAACGAAATAGAATTGTTTTTCAACTGTTTTATTGTATGACCTGAATTTTCGTAGGAAATATTTTAATTTAGACGGAATGATTCAGTAAAAACGTGCTATGCAAAAAAGGATTTTTAGTATTTCAGATAGATAATTATACCGGTTAGAATCAGGATTACGGTCGTACAAATACTAATAGCGGCGATAAATATCCACATAAAACGTTTATTCTGCCTGGAGATAATGTATTTGAGGTATCTGTCACTGGCAGCAAAAGTCTTGCTCATCTGGATAATACCGTCCGTCTGGTTGACAGTGCTTTGATTTAGTTTATCCAGGCTTTCGTTAAAATTATTTAAGCTCTCGGTCATCTGCACGTCGATATCGGCCGCAGCGGAGAGCTGATGGTCGATATTGACCAGGGCATCGGTTTGTTTGGCGGTCTCATTCGGGATTTTTTCAACCGCATCGATAAACTGCTCATTCTTGGCGGCAGAGGCCTTAAGCTGTTCGAGAAGCTGCTCGGTTATCCGCTTTTGATTTTCCACGACGGCGGGAAAGCTTTCAAGCATTTCAGGCAATTGCTCGATCCGGCCCATTAAATCTTCATGCTGTGTGGCCTGACGGCTTAAATGCTCGTTAATACCCTGCAATTGTCCGACGAGCTTGTCGAAACCTTCCTGCAGTTTTTGGAGTGACTCCTGTTTTTCGGCCGGCGGAACCGCCCGGACAACAACATTATTACTTTGAGTCTCAGTCGGCACAGCCTTATCTCCTACCTCTTCTGCTGAGTCATCATTCCGGCTGATCAGGCCATCATCATTGATTTCCGGCTGATGAGCTGCGCTTATTGACGGTTTATGCGCCCGCAGCCACCGGCCTATGCCAGCCCAGAATTCCTTCAGAGTCATTTCCAAACTCCTAAATTGTTCGTAGATCATTGTTCATGGTTCGTCGACGAACTACCAACAACGAACTATGAACATATTAAAGGCTCTTGACACCGCAAGTTCAAGGAATTTTTGCCATAATTATCGGCATATATCCAATTGCTAAATCTATAATTAGAAATCTTCCTACAGAACGAAAAAAAGTGTAACAAAAAAGTACGAGTGCCGTCTTATATAAACGGGATGCGTTATCGGAACGAAGGATAGGATATGTTGGCAAAAAAAGGGCATATCAGAATTCTTGGCTTAATGACCGCTGCGGTACTGCTTGCAGTTTTCGCCGTTGCTAAGGCACAAAGCCTCGCCGCCGAAGGTAGCAACAGCTCACAGCAGCCTAAATCCTCTCAGAAGAGATTAACGCCGTACGAGATTCTGCGCAGGAGCAAACTCCAGCCGGCAGCCGAGCAGCTACCGGCGAACTTTTCGACCGGCCCGGTTGTCGCTGAAGCAAAACTCAAAATCGTGCCCGTTTCGAGGGATAATCCAACCCACTACCTTGGTATCCAACATCATAATACTACAACGGTCAGGCCGTCGGAGCTGCGGGAGCAGCCAACCGACGCACCTGAAGAGCCGGTATATTTTACCTTTCAAGTGGGGGACAGGAACGTTCACGGTATAACTTATCGCTCGATAAGGCCGCAAAGGCTTGTAAAGCTCTATCTCGACACGGACGGCGACGGCTTGTTCTCAGATGAGAAGGAGTATATCGGTACGTGGTTAAGTATTTTCCGGCTTACCATGACGTATCTTTTCGGCCCCGTCTCAGCACGACACGGCAATACAGTTACAAAAGCGGGGCAGTTCTATACCGAATGTTCCGACGGCGAGAGAATTACGTTTCGTCCTGCCTTCTATCGCCGAGGGAAGATCGTTCTGGAAGGCAAAAGTTACCAGATCGCATTGATCGATACTGATTTCAATGGGAGGTACAACGAATATTTTGCTCCGCCGATAGCGGGTAGTCGGGATCCTCAGTGCGATGTGTTTGCAATCGACCTCGACGGCAATTCGAAATTCAACTTCGACAAGCCTGCCGTCTCGGAGATTATGCCGCTCGGCCGGTTGATTAAAATAGACGGGCAATACTACAGCATGGATGTCGCCGAAGATGGCAGCACAATCAAATTCAGAAAAGCAAAGCCGCAGTTTGGGACGCTGAGTCTGGAGGGCAAGGAAGCTAAGCTGGCGCTCTGGTCTGATGCCGTTCATCAGCGCGTAAGCGGCTCGAACGGCAGGTGGCTTCTGCCAGCCGGCAAATACTCTGTGGTTCAGTTAGAATTAACCGAGCAGGATTCCGAGGGAAATCGATGGACATTCGACACCATCAAGTCACGAGCATGGGAAGGTGAGCTTGGCGACTTCGAAATCAGGCCGGGCGAGACGACCGCATTTCGAATCGGCCCGCCGTTTCAAGTCAAAACATTCATAAGAGATGCAGACAGGAATGCCGTTGTCGGATTCCATCTCGAAGGTCAGTCGGGGGAATTATACGTTCCCGGTGCTAAGAAAAACGGAGTGGAAGTGCCTGTGCCTCAGTTCAAAATCATAAGCTTCGCCGGTCAGACCGTTCATACCGGCCAGTTCGAGTTCAGGTGAGGTGGAAACTGCACGTACTCGTGGCGAGTACCCCCAGGTCATGGACAGGGCTATGGCAGAGGCGGCTCCGGCGGGACCTTCAGGATGGAAGTCCAGAACCACTTGGGGCCGTTCGAAGTAAAGCAGGACCCGACTTTACACACATTATCAGGCTATCGGTCGCGATAAAAATTTGACTTGCCGCCCGGAATCTGGTAAGCTATTGGTAATAACACGTTGTAAGTGCGAGCAGGATTAAAGCAAGTCGGTCAATCTAAGCAGGTTTTGGAGGAAAAACGATGTCGAATCGAGATAAAATGAAAAAGTTGGGCCCAATCGATGCTATGGTTGTGCTTTTCATCTGCCTGTTTTTTATCGCTATCATTGGTCCGGCGGCACAAATGTCCCAATTCGAAGCATATCGCATCCAGTGCGCCGATAATCTGTCGCAGATCGGAAGGGCGATGCTGATATATGCCAACGACTACGACGACGAATTGCCGCGATCCGGCGGCAGAAACAGCATCTGGGCTCCAACCATACCCAATTGGATAGCAACTAATCGATATAGCGCTTACGCTATGGGAGCCGATGGTAGCGGCGGATCGGCAAGTATCTCATCCTGCTTCTATCTTCTGATAAAATACGCCGGCCTAATGCCTGGGACTTTTGTCTGTCCGGGTGACGTTGGGACTACGGAATTCAAGCTTGCCGACGTGGGTGCCGGCTTCGGTGAGCTAATTGATTTCTGGGATTTCGGGCCCCAGGCAAGAGAGCATTGCAGCTATGACTATCACATGCCTTTCGGCTTGTATGCTCTTACTGCATCAATCGATCCGGGTCTGGCGGTTGCAGCCGACCGAAATCCGTGGCAAGATTCTCCCGCTGCAGCAGCTAAGCTGTACCCCGGCGCTTATAATCCTGATGGCGGCAGAGAAGCTGAAAAATACGGCAACGCCATAGCCCACGAGGAGGAAGGCCAGAATGTCCTGTTCCTGGATGGTCATGTCGACTTTGAAGACCACTCGTTCTGCGGCTTCAATGATGATAATATCTACACCTATTGGGACGGCGGAGACATACGAAAGGGCAGCCCACCTATAGTTGGAAGTAATCCCCAAGATAGAATAGATTCACTGCTGGTTCACGATCCGCCTCCAGCGAAAGGCATGACGATTTTCAAAGAGCCGGAAGTGATAGATTCGGTTGCTCTCAAACAGACCTCAATTATCGCTACTCTTGACAGTCCCTTGCCGAAATACCGAAACGTCATTTGGTGCTCGACATTCCAGATGGCCTGGGACAAACTAAAAAATGATGTCATAGGTGAGCCGGTTATGGTTGTTGGTGCTGAAGAGCTGGCGAATCGTTTGAACGCAGCGGAGTTTTCCGACAAAGACATTGAAGAAGAATCGTGCTACACGGCGGCCGGCTTACTGGGAGAAGGGATAATTGAAGAAATCCAGGATGAGATGACGCAGCTTTTTCCGTCCGAGCCGGCGCTTGTTTTTGATGATACGAATGGGCTGCCGCTCGAAACAATTATTGCTTACTCATATCTTAACGCGGATATCGAGTTCGAGTATCCGTTCTATATCAACGATAATAAATTTGAATTCCAGGATTCTAACGGCACTACTACCCAAGTAACATCTTTTTGTACCCAAACGGGCCCAACCAGCTCGAATTTGGTACGCGAGCAAGTTGACGTTCTTTACTACAAACAAGGTGAGCAAATGAGCGAGACCGAGTTTGCGGTTGATTTGTGTAAACATACTAATCCATATCAAATTGTTTTAGCCTGCGTGCCCCAGCAGAAAAATCTCGATAAAACAATGGCCTACATCGAGCAGAAGATTTCCGAATTCAAGCAGACCACGGATTACGAACAAATGCGGAAACTCCAGCCCGTTTCAGATATCCGGCCAGCCGACACTCTGATCATTCCCGACATACTCTATAAACTAAGACATCACTTCGCCGAATTAGAGGGCAAGGCAATCGGCAACCAGCCGTGGCGAGTTCAGGGATATCACATTCAGAAGGCCATGCAAATGATTGACTTTTCGTTGAGCAGAACCGGCGTAGTCTTGAAATCGGATGCCCAAATTGTCGCCCCTCCGGCAGCGTATATCCCGGAACCAAGGCGTTTCGACTTTAACAGGCCCTTCCTTATCTACATCAAAAAACGCGAGCCGGCGGCATCCCCTTTCTTCGTAATGTGGGTTGACAGCGCCGAGTTGATGCAGGAATTCGTATTCGAGAACTAATACTGTTCTTCAGGATATGTGTATGTCATCGTTGTCATTGCGAGGCCTGTCTTGCAGGCCGCGGCAATTTCATCCGTTGCGACTTGGATTGCCTCACTTTCCCTTAGGAACGCCTAAGATACATCTGCAATGACGTTTTAGCAAACTAAATGCGAACGAGCTAAATGTGAGACCTTCTGTGGGAAAATTTCTATAAAAATATACAGTTTCAGCAAGAAAAAAGT
>Ga0209536_100016092_pt1 | contig 10647 bp, 9 predicted proteins | sample DeeMarSeWOR28_12_FD_187461 | JGI IMG/M metagenome (GOLD analysis project Ga0209536, IMG submission 187461) | Marine sediment microbial communities from White Oak River estuary, North Carolina - WOR-2-8_12 (SPAdes) (version 2) | ecosystem: Environmental > Aquatic > Marine > Intertidal zone >...
GTACATACCGGCCATCAGCTTTTCTCTGGCTTCCTGCGCGGTGGTGCATTCGTGATCACTTTGAATGCCAGCTGAGATATACGCATAAAGCGCCGGTCCCTTGAGCCCGGGTGCGTGACCATCGATCGGCTTTTTTTGCTGGCGGGCGGCGCTTATTTTGGCCAACACATCCGGATCCCGATGGATAACTCCCGGAAAATTCATCATCTCCGCCAGTGCGATAATTCTTTCTTTATTTAAAAATGGCCGCAGGTCTTCAGCAGATAGGCGGGCACCGGCGGTTTCCATATGGGTTGCCGGCACGCACGACGGCAGCGTAAAATAGATATTCATGGGTTGTTGTTCGGCCGACTGCAGCATATATTCGATTCCCGATGCCCCCAGCACGTTAGCGATTTCATGGGGATCGGCCGCTACGGTCGTGGTGCCATGTGCGACGACGGCCCGGGCGAATTCGGAAATGCTGGCCATTGAGCTTTCTATATGAACATGCCCATCAATAAAACCGGGCGCGACATATCGGCCCTTTAAATCTTCAACATTTTTGGCCTCGTACGGGCCGAAGCCAACAATCTTCCCATCACTGATGGCGATTGCATCCGGTACGACCTCGCCCGCAAATACATTGATGATCTGCGCGTTGGTTAAAAGCAGATCAACCGGTTTTTCACCGTGCGCCGCTTTAATGATTTCATTCAGATTCACTGTAAGGGTCCTTTGTTATGTCCACTGTTGTGGGAAAAAGGTGTCAGGTTTCGGGTGTCAGGTGTCAGGATTACGAATCTGATGACGTCGAGAATTATTAGATTCTGCGCGCTTTCGTCTGTTTGCTGATACCTGAACACCGACACCTGAAAACTCTGTGCCAGGAGCCAGGGACAAGCGGCCAGCGACCAGCAGAATTAACGCTTGATATCAGCGGCAATTTCCCGGACTTTGGCCATAATCTCTTCAATATCCAACTGAAGAACTTTACGATCCTTTACCAGGACACAACCGTCCACCACAACATCGCGTACGTCCGAACTTTTGGCTGCGTAGACGATATGGGATTCTGGGTGGTAGATCGGCATCAGGTGCGGGGCTTGGGTATCGATGACAATTAGATCGGCCTGCTTGCCGACCTCTACAGAACCGGTTCGTTTATCGAGACCGATCGCCCGGGCGCCTTCGATGGTGGCCATCTTGACCACGGTGGCTGCATCCATCGTGGTGGGGTCAAATGTGTCAACCTTATGAAGTTTTGCAGCCATGTCCATTTCATGAAATAGATCCAGATTGTTATTACTGGCGCATCCATCCGTGCCCAGACCCACACAGATGCCAGCCCTTAAAAGTTTCGGTGCCGGTGCGATGCCAGCTGCCAATTTGGCATTGCTTTCCGGGTTATGGGAAACACGGGCATTGCTGGCCGCGATAATTTCGATATCGTCCTCATCGATCCAAACACAGTGGATTAGCAGCGTGTTTTTATCCAGTAATTCCAATTGGTCTAGATATTGAATCGGTGTGGATTGATGCTCATTTTTGATCTGCTGCCACTCATTTTGGGTCTCAGCTGCATGAATTTGAAAGAGGAGGCCTTTTTCGACGCAATGCGCTTTGGCCTTTTTCAATGTTTCGGCACTGCAGGTATAAGCGGAATGGCAAAATATGGATGGGGTGATCAAAGATGTCGGGTTATGCCATTTGGCGCAAAACGTCTGAGGGATCTTAATATTTTTCCTCGGATCCGGCACCCCCGGTGCTGGAAAGTCAATTACACCTTGGGCTAATACCGCCCGCATACCGGATATCCGGATGGCCTCGGCCACCTGATCTTCTAAAAAATAGCCGTCACAGCAAGTTGTGGTTCCGGAAAGCAGCATTTCAGCGCAGGCCAGCAGTGCCGCCCAGTGCACATTGTCTGGATTTATATGAGCGCCTTCAGCAGGGAAAATATGTTGGTTTAACCAGATATCCAACGGTAAATCATCGGCAAGTCCACGGAAAAGGGTCATTGGCAGATGCGTATGCGTGTTTACCAGACCCGGCATCATGATGCCGCCTGCGGCATCGATGCTTTCTTTTGCAGGCGGTAGTGATTTATTGGAGGGCATGGACGCGATGCGCTGAATTTTACCTGCTTTTATGCAAAGCAGACCATTGGGGATAATTTCAAAAGAGGCATTAACCGTAACGATGGTTCCGTTGTGGATAACAAGGTCATATGTCATGGGTGTACCCTACGCGGACACTGTCCAAATTTATTTCATTTGATGTAAACACTCTATCGCATAAAAACAAACAGGAGTGTTGCAGTGATGGAGTACTGGAGTGTTGGGGAAAATTGAATTTGATAGAATTTGAGTGATGAGGTCAATATCATTTCTCCATTTCTGCAGAACTCCAATACTCCAATGCTCCATTACTCCAAATACCCATCAGGCATTATGAGCAAAATCCTGCCTAAATACCTATCCTGTCCTTATCTCATTTGCGATTCTGGTGACGTTGTTCAGCACGCTTTTTAGATTTATGGTTTTAAGATGACGGTCTTCCATAACGATCGCGCCATTGATGATGGAGGTCCTGACATCGCTCCCCATAGCCGCATACACCAGGTGTGAGACCGGGTTATACATCGGTGTCAGGTGGGGTTTATGGGTATCGATAATGATAAGATCCGCTTTTTTTCCTGTTTCAAGGGAACCGATGGATTCATCTAAGCCCAGGGCCCGCGCTCCCTGGATGGTAGCCATTTTTAAAACCGTCCGTGCGTCCATTGCCGTTGGATCAAGTGTTTTCACTTTATGGAGTTTGGCCACCGTGTCCATTTCCAAAAAAAGATCCAGATCGTTATTGCTGGCACACCCATCCGTGCCCAGACCGACGCAGATCCCCTCTTTTAAAAGGCAGGGAATCGGTGCGACGCCGGATGCCAGCTTCATGTTGCTTTCCACATTGTGGGCGACTTTTACATCGCTGCGCTGAAGCAAGGTGATATCGTTTGGGGTCAGCTCGACACAATGGCAGGCCAGAACATTCGGGGCCAGAACCTCGAGTTCCGCAAGGTGTTCCACCGGCGTACGGCCATAGCGTTTTCTTATTTGTTCAACTTCGCTTTTGGATTCGGCCAGGTGGATGACGAAGGGCAAATTAAAGGCCTGGGCCAGGTTAAAAGCCCTTTTCAGTAATTCAGGTGCGCATAAATAGGTTGAATGGGGTTCTACGGCAATGCTGACCAGGGGATCCCCCTTCCAGGTATCGATAAGTGTTTGAGTGTATTCAAATCCGTTTTCAATGGAACCATAATTCGGCGAATCAAAATCGTACAGCACTTCGCCAACCACCGCCCGCACGCCCGCTTCCTTAGCGGCCCTGGCGACTGCATTTTCATACAGATACATGTCACAGAAGCAGGTGGTGCCGGACATGATCATTTCCGCGCAGGCAAGCAGCGTACCCCAGAAGACTTTATGGTCATCCAGTTTGGCTTCAGCCGGGAAAATATGGTCGTTGAGCCAGGTCATCAACGGGAGGTCATCTGCCAGCCCTCTGAAACAGGTCATGGCGGCGTGAGTGTGGGAATTGATCAACCCCGGCATGATGATTCCGCCCTCAGCATCAATAACCTGTGATACGCTCCAGTCGCCAAATTCATCGTGCGGTCCGACGGCCGTGATGGTATCTTTAGCGATGGCAACTGCACCATTGATTATTTCGGTATCGCCTGGATCGAAGGTCAGGACGGTTCCGTTGGTCACCAGAATGTCAGCGGATTTCGGTTTCATATATTTTTTTGGCGACCCCTTTCATAATCGTTTCCAGCAGGGGAGTCGCCCCTTTGGCGACTTCAATGATTTCTTCAACAGTCGCCGGTAGGGGATCGTCCGGATGATGGACGTTGGTAATCGTTGATAATCCCAGCACCCGCATGCCGCTGTGGACGGCGGCGATAACTTCCTGCACGGTTGAAAACCCGACGGCCTCGGCACCAATGGTTTGCAAAAATTTTACTTCCGAGGGCGTTTCGAGCGAGGGCCCTGTAAGCCCGACGTATATTCCTTTTTGCAGATGTGCCCCGGCTTTTTTAGCGATGCGCTCGGCCGCAGCGATTAGCGTTTCATCATAGGCCCGGCTCATGTCCGGGAATCGTATGCCCCAGCTGTCTTCATTGGGGCCGATCAGCGGGTTTGTTCCGGTGAGGTTGATATGATCGGTTATTAACATGATATCGCCTGGCTTAAATTTGGGATTCAGGCCGCCGGCTGCATTTGAAAGGATCAGAATGTTTACGCCGAGCTGCTGCATCACCCTGATGGGAAACGTAACTTCAAGGGGATGATACCCTTCATATAAATGAAATCGGCCCTGCATGGCAATTACCGGGCAGCCGTTCAAGTCGCCACTGAGCATGCGGCCAATATGGGTTTGAACCGTTGATATCGGAAAATGGGGGATATCCTGATAATTGATGGGCGTTTCTATTGTCATTGACTCGGCACTTTCACCCAGGCCGGTGCCGGTTAGCAAACCGATATACGGCGTATTCTTTATCCTGCTCCTAATAAAATCGACCGTTTCTGACAGTCGTTGCTTCATGCTGTTCATACTGCCCTCTCATGATGCTTAGGTTAGAGAAGACGTCATTTTAGTGCAGCAAATTGTCTTCGTCAAGCCAACAGATATCGAGTGTGGAAACAATATGTTCTCATTGACTTTTTTATAACACTGTGGCATACACACACCCTTACACCCCTGACCCTGCCCGGGATTCTCTCGGGTGATGGATGACGCATGTTGATGATGGCTTACGATCTGGCTCAAACGGATCTGTTGTAAACGCCTGCAAATGAGGGAGATCTGCAAATGGCACCTGACGCCCGTCCTGAACATTCCGAAATTACAGATGAAATGTGGTCTGAGATTGATAAAATTATTGGTGATAACAAAGAAATCCCCGGTTCGATTATCGGTGTTTTGCGTGAATGCCAGGATATCGTCGGCTGGCTGCCGGTTGAGCTTATTGATTATATCAGCGACGGTCTCAATCTTTCACGCAGCGAAGTTTTCGGGGTCGCTTCCTTTTACTCGCTTTTTTCGCTGACGCCGAAAGGCAGGCATCAGATCAAGGCATGTATGGGCACCGCCTGTTATGTGAAAGGCATTAAGGAAGTCATGAGCCGTATCGGCAACCAGTACCAGCTCAAAGAAGGTTGCACCACCGAAGATCGGCGTTTTACGCTGGACGCGGTCCGATGTCTGGGGGCTTGCGGCCTGGCACCGGTTGTGGTCGTGGATCAGGATACATACGGGGGTGTCAAAGCTGATAAAATCATTGAAATGCTGGATAAGTATGAATAGCGAACACTTTGTTAGATATGAAGCTGTATGAGGTTCAAAAAATATTGGATGCCACCATTTTGACGGGTGAGGATCAGCTTGATCGAACCGTCGCGGGTGCCGGGGGGGCGGATTTGATGGCAGATGTGTTGTCGGCTGTTGCCAAAGATGCCGTGTTGCTGACCGGCCTGACGACCGAGCATGTTTTGCGAACGGCCAGACTTGCCGAGGTGGCGGCCGTTGTTTTTGTCAGGGGTAAAAGACCCGATACACCCGTCCTCGAACTGGCAAAATCCTATCAAATGCCCTGTCTGCTGACTGCAAACTCCCTGTTTGTTGCCAGCGGCCGACTGTATGTCAATGGGCTTCGAGGGCTGGACGGTTCATGGTAATGGGTAAATGCGAAATGGTAAAGGCCGACAATCGAAAATAGTCAATCATCACATTCAGGAGTTTAGATGAATAAGGTAAGAACCCAGTTGATGTTGTGTGGCGGGACCGGCTGTCAGGCATATGAAAGTGGTCATCTTCAGGAAGTCCTTCAAAAAGAGTTGGAGCGCCAGGGTCTTGCGGATGAAATTAAGATTATTGAGACCGGCTGTAACGGCTTCTGCGCGGTCGGGCCGGTTATGCTGGTTCAGCCTGAAGGGATCTTTTACCAAAAACTGAAGGCTAAACATGTGCCGCACCTGGTCGAGGAGCACTTTCTCAAAGGTCGCCCGGTGAAAAAACTATTTTACGTCGAACCGGCTTCCAAAGAAACCATTCCCGGCATGAACGAAATTCCGTTTTTCAAGCACCAGATGTTCTGGGCTATGCGCAATAAAGGGGCCATCGATCCGGAGGTCATCGATGAGTACATTGCCAGAGACGGTTATTTCGGAGCCGCTAAAGCCTTGCATGAGATGAGCTCCGAGCAGATTATCGGCGAGGTAAAAACATCGGGTTTAAGGGGGCGCGGCGGGGCGGGCTTTCCCACCGGGTTGAAATGGGAGTTTGCCAGCAAGAGCCCCGGCGAGGTCAAATATGTTTTGTGCAATGCGGACGAAGGTGATCCGGGTGCCTTCATGGATCGAAGCCTGCTGGAATCCGACCCGCATGCTATTTTGGAAGGCATGCTGATTGCAGCGCGAGCGATTAATGCCCGTCAGGGATACATTTACGCGCGAACAGAATATCCGCTGGCCATCAGAAGATTGGGGATTGCCATCAAACAGGCCCGGGATTACGGATTGCTGGGGACCGACATCCTGGGGACCGGCTTCGACTTCGACATTGATATTTATCAGGGCGCCGGTGCGTTCGTTTGCGGCGAAGAGACCGCGTTGATGAGATCGATTGAGGGCAAACGCGGCATGCCGCGCCCGCGCCCGCCGTTTCCGGCCCTTAAGGGGTTATGGGAAAAACCGACGATTTTAAATAATGTCGAAACCCTGTCCAACATTCCACAGATTATCATGAACGGCGGGCAATGGTATGCCAGCGTCGGTACCGAAAGCAGCAAAGGCACTAAAGTGTTTGCGCTTTCCGGAGATGTTAACAACATCGGGTTGGTTGAAGTGCCGATGGGGACCACCCTGAGAACGATGATTTATGATATCGGCGGGGGAGTCCCCGACAAGAAAAAATTTAAAGCCGTTCAGCTTGGCGGGCCTTCGGGCGGTTGCGTACCCGAAGAGCACCTGGACATCCCCATTGATTATGAGGAGATTGCCAAAGTCGGCGCCATCATGGGCTCCGGCGGGGCCATCGTGATGGACGAAAATACCTGCATGGTCGATATGGCCCGATTTTTTATGGATTTTGTCCAGGACGAATCCTGCGGGAAATGCACACCCTGCCGCGAGGGCACGCGGCGGCTTTTACAACTGCTGGAAAAAATCTGTGAAGGCAGGGGAAGGCCCGAAGACATTGAGACGCTGGTGGAGCTTTCAGACACGATTAAAGAGGCGGCGCTTTGCGGCCTCGGTCAGACCGGGCCCAATCCGGTTCTTTCAACCTTGCGGTATTTTAGGGATGAATATGAGGCTCATGTCTATGAGAAACGATGTCCGGCCAAACGGTGCGTTGAGCTTTTAAAATTTGAAGTTGAGCCGGAATCCTGCACCAAGTGCGGGCTTTGCTTCCGAAGCTGCCCGGTGGAAGCCATCACCTGGAAAAAGAAAGAAGTTGCCTATATTCATAAGAAAAAATGCATTAAATGCATGACCTGTTTTGATAAGTGTAAGTTTGATGCCATTTTCTAACCGATATTGATCTTTCCAAATTTTAAAAGGAATTATTTGTTTTTACCAGCTGGACGCAAAATGGCAAGAGGCTGGAAAGCTATGAGGCCAGGAGGCTGAGAATGATTCATCCCATCAGATTTCCTAGCTTCCCAGCATCCCAGCTTTCGAGCGTATTTTTCTGTCGCTTCCTTTCGTGATTACTGAAGATGTATCAAATAAGCAACGCAAAACTAATTACTTCGAGATTAATCTGAGGGAGTCTGATGACTGACGCAATTATTTTGATGGGCGGCATGGGATTGGCGATCAGTATCGTTTTGGCCATCGCCTCCAAAGTTTTTTACGTATATGTTGATCCTAAGATCCTGGCGATTGAAGAAGAATTGCCGGGCGCCAACTGAGGCGGTTGCGGGCTGCCGGGTTGCAGCGCCAATGCCGAAGCCGTTGTGGCCGGTCTTTCGGCACCAAACTCATGTGTGGCGGCAGGGCCGGAAGTCGCCGAAGCCATTGCCGGCATCATGGGCGTTAAAATCGAAGCGGTTGAGCCGGACATCGCCTTGCCGGGCTGTTTTTTTGGCGTCCAGAAAGCAGATACGAAATACGTGTATAATGGTTTAGATGACTGCCGGGCAGCGGCGCTTTTGGGTGGCGGTATGAAAGTGTGTACCATCGGATGCCTGGGTCTGGGAACTTGCGCCAGGGCCTGTCCGTTTGATGCGATTTCCATGGGCCCCCAAGGTTTGCCGGTCGTGAGCGAAAATAAATGTACCGGCTGCGGAACCTGCGAGCGGGTCTGCCCCAAGCACATTATTAACCTGTCATCGATTACCCGCAGAATTATCCGGGAATACACCACTGAAGAATGCACAACCCCCTGCCAGCGGGGATGCCCGGCCGGAATTAATATTCGGGAATACATACGTCAAATTTCGCTGGGGAACAATCATCGTGCCGTTCAGGTCATCAAGGAGCGCAATCCGTTCCCGGCGGTGATTGGCCGAATTTGCCCGCGGCCATGTGAACTGGAGTGCCGGCGAAATTACATTGATGAGCCGGTTGCCATAAATTTTTTGAAGCGTTACGCTGCTGATTACGAAAAAGAAAGCGGCCAGCGCATTCTACCCTATAAGGCGCCGGATACCGGCCGCAAGATCGCGGTTGTCGGCGGCGGCGTGCAAGGTTTGTCCACCGCATTTTTTACGGCCCGTCTGGGACACGAAGCCACCGTATTTGAGGCCACCCCCAAACTGGGTGGATTGCTCAGGAGTGCCATTTCAAAGGATAGGCTGCCCGAGGAAATACTGGATTGGGATATTGAAGGTATTATGGAAATGGGCGTTGACGTCGAAACCCAAAAGACGCTCGGCAGGGAGTTCTCCATAAAATCATTGATTCAGGAAGGATTTGATGCCGTTTTTTTGGCTTCCGGAGGCTGGGACAGCCGTCTGACACGCGGGGTGACCGCTGATATCGAATCACCGATTCCCGGAACCTATATGCTGGTGGATCTCATTCGATCCGGCGCCCAGCAGGCGGAGACCCTGCCGATCGAGTCTGACGTTGTGATTGCCGGCGGGGGCAAGCTGGCACTTGACGCGGCTGCAGTGTGCAAGGGACGGGGAGCTACCACCATCACCGTTTTGTTCCGTGAGAGCTGGGAAAACAGTCCGGTTTCGGATGATGAGGTGCAGAAACGCGGTCTGGCCGGCGTGAATGTGATTTACAACGCAGCCATAAACCGCCTTATCGGAGAGGCGGATCGGCTCGAGCAGGTGGAATATATTGAAACCGATACCGATAAGCGGTCAGTCCTGCCGGCTCAGACACTGGTGTTCGCCACCGGTCGATTTCCCGAATTGATTTTCGTCAGGCCAAAACCGGAAGGTGCTGATTCTGAAGAAGCCCAGGGGGCGGAAGGGGGAACACCACCGGATTTGTCTCTGCGCTGGGAAGGTATTCAAACCTATAAACAAACGGCCTTTAAAGATGAGCGCGGATTGTTTGCCGAAGGCGATGTGCTGGCAGATTACAGCGCAGCCATCAAGGCAATCGGTGCGGGCCGAAGAGCCGCCGCTTCTATTCATCAGGTGATGCATGGGCTGTCGCCTAATTTAGCGGAGCATGTGATCACACCGCAGTCGGTCCTGCAAAATGTCTATCATGTGGAAAAAGTTCAGGCGAGTCAACGACAGATCATGCCGATTTGCAGCGGAGAAGAGCTGGCGATATGCGGTGAGATCGAAAGGGGCTTCTCGCCCGATATGGCCCGGCAAGAAGCCTCAAGGTGCCTGCAATGCGGATTGATCTGCTATGAGCACACCGAAACCGCAACGCCGGATGAAAAAGAAGAATCGACGGAAGCTTCCGGTTAAATCTCATCCACCTATTTCCACCTAAAATGAGCGATTCAAATTTTTAAACCACTTCTAATCATTTGCGAGGTTACCTTTGGCAACTGAACAGGGGGTCGTTCTGCGGACCGAGTCCGAGGACGCCTGGGTAAAAACGGTTCGGAGCAGCGCATGTGAGGGCTGCTCCGCAAGGGGGTCGTGTCACACCACAGGGGGCGGCCAGGATATGGAGGTTAAGGCCATAAATTCAGCCGGTGCCAGGGTCGGGGATCGGATCGTTTTGAGCTTTGAGACCGCCTCACTGTTAAAAGCCACCTTTTTGATATACGTATTTCCCATTATTCTGATGATCGCTGGTGCGGCACTCGGACAGGTGCTGGCCCCCTTCATCGAATTCAGTCCCTCTGGGTTATCTGTCCTTTTAGGATTTGCTTTCTTTTTCTCCGCGCTGTTTATCATCAAAGCCCGGGCCGATAAAATGGCCAAAAAGAATGCATACCAGCCCAAGATTACGAAAATATTAACTTAGCTCGGAAATCATCTCCGTGCAACCTCATTCCTTTTGGGGGAAAAGGTCTTCGATTTCAAAATCCTTTATTTTCTGCAAGCAGTTTTCCAGCGCTTGGGCCTCTGTTTCGCCGGTGCCCTGGAATTCCTGCCTGGCAACGATGTTTATCAGGTTGGGCACGGCCACAAATTTTCCAGCCAGTGATCCTGCCTTGGTTTCGTGCACATCAATATAA
>Ga0209536_100016094_pt1 | contig 10647 bp, 10 predicted proteins | sample DeeMarSeWOR28_12_FD_187461 | JGI IMG/M metagenome (GOLD analysis project Ga0209536, IMG submission 187461) | Marine sediment microbial communities from White Oak River estuary, North Carolina - WOR-2-8_12 (SPAdes) (version 2) | ecosystem: Environmental > Aquatic > Marine > Intertidal zone >...
CACATCAGGTCATGCCATTGGTGCGGCAACTATGGCAATTCAGCGGGGCGATGCGGATATAATGATTAGCGGCGGTTCCGAAGCGGCAGTAACACCGATGGGCATTGGTGGTTTTAATGCAATGAAAGCACTATCAACCAATAATGAAAATCCGCAAGCTGCAAGCAGACCTTTTGACTTAAACCGCGATGGATTTGTAATGGGTGAGGGCGCCGGGATAGTTGTTTTGGAAGAGCTGGAACATGCGCTCAAGCGCGGGGCAAATATAATTGCAGAAATGGCAGGTATCGGATTTACAGCGGACGCCTATCATTTAACACAACCGGCTCCGGGGGGTGAAGGAGCTGTAAGAGCGATGATGTATTGTATTAAAGACGGCGGATTAAAACCGGAAGATATTGATTACGTAAACGCACATGGGACCAGCACTCCGTATAATGACAAAAATGAAACCGCTGCAATTAAAACAGTTTTTGGCGATCATGTAAAAAATTTGGCGATCAGTTCCACAAAATCTATGACCGGACATTTGTTGGGGGCAGCAGGTGCATTAGAATTAATAATTACCGCAATGACTGTGAAGGAAAAAATCATTCCACCCACGATTAATTATGAAACACCGGATCCTGAATGTGATTTGAATTATATACCAAATAAAGCAATTGAAAAAGAAGTTCAGGCGGCAGTAAGCAATACATTCGGATTCGGCGGTCACAATGCGTGTCTTTCTATAAAAAAATTTAAGTTAAATTAAACTGGGTTGATTAATTCAACCCTCTTCTTTTTCTTTATGTTAAAAAAGCTGTTTACTAATGCTTACCAGGTTTTTGAAAACAATCAAAACACCGACCTGCAAATTACCGAGATTGAAAAAAAAATCGGTTATAAATTTAAAAATAAAAATATATTGATTAAAGCATTTAAACACCGTTCCTATTTATCGATAAGTAATGAACCCGGGTGGGAATCTAACGAACGATTGGAATTTTTGGGAGATGCGGTATTGGAATTGGTTGTAACCGAAATGCTTTATGGGCAAATGCCTGAAAAACTTGAAGGAGATTTGTCCAAGTTTAAATCGATTCTCGTTTCCAGAAAAGTTTTGGCAGAAATAGTTTCTGAAATGGGATTAGGTAAGTACTTACTGTTAAATCGAGGGGAAGAGAAAGCAGGTGGCAGAGAAAGAAGCTCAAATCTGTCAAATTTATATGAATCGATTATCGGGGCTATTTATATCGATGCTGGTTATAATCCGTCCCGAAAATTTATTAACAAAACGTTGCTAAAAAAATATGATAATGTATTAGTTCATGAAAAATACACAAATTTTAAAAGCATTTTGTTGGAATACTCACAAAGTAAAGGCCTCGGTAATCCAAACTATAAACTTTTGAAAGAATCTGGTCCGGATCATAACAAAAAATTCAAGATAACAGTATCAATTGACAACAGGCATAGTGCAGGTGGAATGGGTGCCAGTAAAAAAAAAGCAGAACAAATAGCTGCACAAAACTTATTAAAAATTATCGCGCCTCATTTAATTAATAATGACAATGAATCCTTGGTATAAAACAAATTTATTAAAACAGGCAAAATATGTTTTATTCGTTTTATTTTAGCTGATTTTTAAAGTGGAATAATAAAAGAAATTTTGGAAAAATATGAAAATTATTAATGTAGTAGGTGCCCGACCAAATTTTATGAAAATTGCACCGATCCAAAGAGAAATGCAAAGTTATATTGACATAAAACCTGTACTCGTTCACACCGGGCAACATTATGATGAGAAAATGTCCAAAATGTTTTTTGAAGACCTGAATATGCCACAACCGGATATTTACCTTGGAGTAGGTTCAGGAACGCATGCACAGCAAACCGCAAAAATAATGATTGAATTTGAAAAGGTGATAGAAAAAGAAAAGCCGGATGTGGTATTGGTGGTTGGAGATGTGAATTCCACCGCAGCCTGTAGTTTGGTTGCAGCAAAAATGGAAGTAAAAATAGGGCACGTAGAGGCCGGTTTGCGCAGTTTTGACCGTTCAATGCCGGAAGAAATAAACCGAATGTTAACCGACATGCTTTCGGACTACCTGTTTGTCAGTGAGGAAAGTGGATTGAAAAATCTTGAAAAAGAAGGCATTGATAAATCCAAGGTTTTTTTTACCGGTAATGTAATGATTGACTCGTTGGTGTATTTTATTGAAAAGGCAAAAAAATCAACTATAATAAAAAATTTAAATCTTAATGGATATCCATATTCACTCGTAACTTTACACAGACCCAGTAATGTGGATAATAAGAAAAATCTTTCAAATTTAATTGAAGCATTTTCTCAAATCGGCGAAAGAATAAAAATTATTTTTCCGATTCATCCGCGAACAAAAAAGATGCTCCGCACCTTTGGTTTGGAAAAAATGGCAAATAATATTTCCAATCTGGTATTACTGGAACCGGTGGGTTATCTGGATTTTATGAATTTAATGAAAAATGCGACGTTGGTTTTAACCGATTCGGGAGGGATTCAGGAAGAAACTACCTATTTGAATATTCCGTGCATTACCATGCGTGAAAATACGGAACGTCCGGTCACGATTGAATTCGGCTCAAACATACTGGTCGGATCCGATATGCAGAAGCTATTAAAAGAGACAAATAATATTTTAGACGGCAATAAAAAAGTTGGCATAATTCCCGAATTATGGGATGGAAAAGCGGCTCAACGAATTGTTTCGATACTGGTCAACAAAGCAAAGTGAATAATTCGAATAAATCGGAATTACAGAATTAGCACGTTCTCAAAATAAATCATAAGAAGTAACCTATTCTTCCGGTTGGGGTTCCAGCAATTTTTCTTTAATCATTTTTAGTCTTTTGTGATAAGCATTTATCATTTCCTTCTCTTTTTCTATACGAAATGTGATTGCATCTGCCAGGGCTTCTTCTCTGTTTCCGTATTTACTTACGTAAAATTTTTTGTTCCTTGCCTGGCTTAAATTTTCCCGCCAACTAACCTGAAAAACATGATGAGTCCTTTTCCTGACTTTTAACCATGATTCTGAAATTCCAGCAATACCTGTATTGCTGATTATTTTGCTGCCGAAAGGATAGGCGATACGGAATTTTTGCGGCGGTTTGACTTCAGCTTTCCTTTTCTCCAATTCATCACGATAATCCAGGGCGGCAGTTAATGCCTTTCTTTTTCCACTGAATGCTTTGTCGCTAAACAGTTTTTGAAACTGGGCAGTTCCGACTTTAACACGCACATACCAGCCATGCGTATGTTTGTCTGCACTATCAATTCTACTTATATATCTGTATTTTGACATGATATCAAATTTATACTTTCTATATTAAAATATTGCTCATATATTTCTGTAAATATTATTGAGCTTTTTTATTAATACAAAAAAGACGTTGAACTTATTTCACATATTTTTTTAAAAGTTTCATTCACCTTAGTTGATAAACCTGCTTTATCAAATCCAAACAAAAAGTCAGTGAATTCAGATTCTGAATTTATTCTTTAATAAATTATTACTACAATTTTGTTGAGAAGGTTCATCGAGAATTTTATTTAATGTAGAATGATACATTTTTTTGTTTGGTTTATTTTCCCTGTCTTTAAACGATAGAAATAGATTCCCGAGCTTAAGTGCTGTGCATTCCAGATAATTTGTTGCTTGCCGGAAGTCTGCCAGCCATTTACAAGTGTTTCTACTATCTGACCGTTAATATTATAAACATCCAGACGAACATATTGATTTTTTGGAAGATAATAGTTGATTACTGACTGAGGATTAAATGGATTTGGATAATTTTGTTCCAGTACTAAATTAAATGATTTGTACATTAAAATATCTTTAGAAGTAATTCCACTAAAATTGGGTGCTTGATTTAATTTTAACGCATCGACCCATAAAAATGAATTTGGCGGTAAATTTTGGAAAGTATAATTTGTGTCATTCAAAACTTTAACGTACCCGGGACTTCCCGGGAAGAAATTGAAATATTCCTTTCCAGGTTTTTGTAAGCGAATCCATTTCAATCCATTGGAAGAAGAAGTTTGGTCAATTAAAATTGTATCGCAGCCAGATGCAGTGGATTCAAATACTAAATAAGGTACATTCGTAGGTGAATTACTAGCGCCGATAGTTGATATCCATAATTCAAAACCTGACGGTACAGATTCAGATACTTCTATATCCCATTTCGCCCAAGCGTCCGGATTTTTTTCAACCTTCGTTGAAATAGCATTGTCATTAATAAAACCGGGTAAATTTATCCAACTCCAAACAGAATCACTCGGTCCTGTTGTAAAAGAAGATAAGCTATCTGAATTATCAATAATCAGTTGATAACCAATACCTTTTCCTTTGACATGAATTGGATAATTAGAATGAAGTGAATCATTTGAAGTGATCCGAAGCGTGTCGATAAATTCACCTATGTAATCGGGTATAAACCTCAGCGTGAATATAGCTGTACTGTCAAAAGGAATAGTCAAAGGGAACTGAATATCGCTCAATGAAAGCTGAGGAAGCCGATTGCTAATATTATAAATTATTAAATCCTGCCAACCACGGTTTTTAATAAAAATTGTCGTATCGGCAGATGAATTTACCGGAATTTCAAAGAAATCAACCGAATCAGTAGATACATTTAATATTGGTGTATCACCCAGATATTTAAAAATCATTAAATCAGCACGGATGACATAACCAATGGCATTACCGTCGTTGTCAATAATTACTTCATTTGTTCTGCCTGGATCAAAATAATAGGACCCAACAGATTTCCATTCGCATGCATTATTTGAGACCTGGTCAATTCTGACAGAATCAGGTGGGAAACGAAAAGGCTTGATAATATACAAAACATTATTTCCGTGGCCTGTTAAAGGACCAACAAAAAAAATTTCATATAAGCCAGGGAAAGGAATATCCGGGACAAAGTGAGCTCTCTGGCCTGGCCCATTTGAGACAATCACATATCTGCTTGTGCTGTTTGAAATCCCCTCACATTGGGCCACTCCATTGCTGGAATTCCATATACCTTCTTCAAAGTAATTTGGAGCGCCATCATCGTTATTTAAAATAAGTACAGTGTCCAATTGACTTTGATGTTCAGAAAACGAGAGATCTGAGATTATATCAAGATTGTCTTGATTTAAAATGTTACTAGAAGATTGCACAAAAATAGAAATAGAAATAAAGGCAAAAAATACAATTAAAAGCTCCCCCGTTTTACAAATAATACTTTTCATATCACCTCCTATCAATTGGTGATATTATTGAATGAGAGCTTCAGCGATCTGATGACGCACTGAACTATAAAAATATACTATAATAATTTTGAGATTGCGAATTCGATATATTCGTATTTGAAAAAAGTAATGTATTAAAAAGAGTGAGATCTCTCTCACCCCTTTTTAATGTTTTAATTACGATGTTCTTTAAGATGTTTTTTTTCTTCCTCAGTGAAATACATTCCTTCAAACTGATTAACCAGAATTTTTAATTTTTCGACATTTGCCAAGTCCGTCGTTTGTTTGCATTTCATTGAAAATACCATCATTTGGTGTAATGTAGTTGTTTTATTTTGATATTCAGCGTATTCCATTTTATTCGCCATATCTATAATTTTAATTCGCTGAGTAAGAAAGTAATAAGTAACTATATTCGTAAATTCATCAGCATGGTGATCTTTGTTATTTATCCACCGCACTAACTGATTTATGTTAGCTACCGGATTCTCATTTAATTGATTGATTTGATTCATTGATTTTTCAATCGTAGTAATATGCTCGCGCAGTATGGTAAAGCGTGTATAGTCATCATAAATGCCGCATGGTACCTGACAATGGGCAAATAGAGAACTGGTAAATCCTGCCAATAAAATTAAACTACCAAAAATTTTTGAATAAAATCTCATATGATATTCTCCTCGTTTTATGATTGTGTGTTTTTCGATAACTAATATTATTTGTTAAAGATTCCATCGTTTAAAAGATAGAATCTATATTTTTCTTTAATTAATAATCAATACCGGTTGTAAAATTGATCAGATTTTTATTGGTAATTACATAAGAAAAAACTTTTTTGTCGCCAAGGAAACGGCGCAGAAATTCTTTTTGATTTAATTCACTGCTTTTAATTCGCTTTGAATCTCGAGTGCCGTTTATAAAATTAAAAGATTCCGGCAAGTGCGGTGATTCCCATTCCAAATTTTCCTTAATAATTTGTAGAAGATTTATGATTTTTTTTCTGCTGTCATTTGGATTCATCCACTGACATTGATATCCCTGCAATTTTAAATGTCGTGATTTAACCTGACCCTTTCCTCTGCCGAGACCGGTTTTATACAAAACAGGAAAAGCGGATTTTCGCACTTCTGTTTCAAATGCTTTTGTATCAACCGCATCAAATCCATTTTTCAGAATATTGTTGGGTACAAAATTTTCCAGCCAGTCTTTTACATTTTCCCGAAAACGGTGTGATTGTGCATTGATAAATGTTGAATCTGCAAGCCACAGCAGAAGTTCTCCCAGCCGGGTAATTTTCAGATAGTCGTCAAATAACCACATTAAAAAATGCACCGTTCCCATAGGATATTTTTGTTTGAATTTTTCGTGTGTGATACCACGCAGCAAATTCGGATTCAAGGTATTTTCATGCTGGGGTAAAATATCATCCGGGTGCAGCGATAAAATATGATGCCCGACAGATGGCAGATAGTTGCGGTAAATATCCAGATCAACGGCAATATATTTTTGTGATTTAAGATTTTTTAAAAAATCCTGTTTGGTTTGTTTTGCGTCAAACCAGATTGTATGATAATCATATATTCCGACAATATCCCAGCCAAATTTTGATTTTAAAAGGCAGGAAGAGAGCAGGGCGTCAAGGTCATTGCCGATGATCATTTTCTCAACTGAAAATTTTGAAAAAAATTCAATATTGATATTCGGTGAAGAATCTTTCATTGGGAAATTATAACTTCAATTTCTGTTGCTCGCCGGATCTTTGGATTTTTTCAATTTGATTTAGGATGGAAAAATAACCGCGTTCAAATTCCTTTTGCAGCAAATCAATCGTTTGTTTTTTGTTTTTTAGCCGGTTATAAATTTCTTCATATCTATATTTTAATCTGAGCAAATCTTCGCGTGCCCAAGGCTTTCCTTGCTTTTGCGGACGATCGTCTCTGCCTCTTTTAATCGAACTTAACAGGTATCCCGGTTCAAGATGCGTCATTTCGGGTAAATGATAATCATATGATTTTTTATTTATTTCAAAACCGATAAATCTTCTGTCCAATCCGATTGCTGCTTTTGCGGCTGAAAATCCACCCAGGAAAAAGTCCGCGACAAGATCGCCTTCATTACTGCTGTACTGCATTATTTTTATCAGCAGTTCCATCGGCAATTCATTTTTATTTTTTATCTGCCCGGGTTTGTAATCACGGTTTATTACCCAAACATCCTCGCGATCCTGATAATTAAGCGAACCACCCTGGTAATCTTTTTCCCCTGGTCCATATCGACCATAGGTATTAAAAGTCAACTTGCCGCCGGGTTTTGTATAAAATAGTATATGGTAATGTGAGGATACAAATTTTTTGCTGGTAAAAACACCAAAGTTATATTTCCAGATTATATGATTTTTCTCGGTGAATGTTGTTTGCCGCAATGCATTCAAAATGTGAAAAAGATTTGAATAACCGGAAAAAATATAAATACTGCCGCCGGGTCTCAAAACACGTTCAGCTTCTTTAATCCACCTTTTACTGAATTCCGGATATTCTTCTTCTGGAATTTCTTCATAGCCGTCAATCACATTTTTTTCATCGCGATGGTAATGTTTGTCTAATTTGTCCCCGGAAATACCATATGGTGGATCAGTAATAATTAAATCGATGGTTTCATTTTTAATGTATTTCTTTGCACCTTTAATGCAATCTTCATTATGAAGCCGGTACAAAATTGCTCCGTGTTAAATAATCACTAATACTTTTATTAAAAATCGAATTATGAACAAAGAACTCCGATTAACGAATTTGGAAGGATTTAAATCTCAAATCATAATTCGTTAATCCTTGTTCGATATTAAAAATGTTGTATCCTTGGATTTCTAATTATTTTATAAGTTCGACGAATAATCTAATGTTTTCTATAAAAAAATCAAATAGGATGATTATTAATTCAGGAATAAACCAGCATAAATATTAATCTGATACAAATAAAAAGCAATAAAAGACCCAGAATAGTTTTTCTCCAAAAAAGGGAAAATTTATCATTTAGTTTTACTCCAACCCGTGAAAACAAAGCACTACCTAAAAACAAAAGCAGTGCCGTATCGAGATGCACATATCCAAAAACAAAATCATGATTGCTGACATTAGTTTTTAATGCAAAAGAAATACTGCCAAATAAAGCGGTAAAAATCATAATTGCATTGGAGGTTGGCGCAGCCTGGACATTGGATACAAGCCTGGAAACAAGCATGAGTGGGGTCGTGATTCCTCCCCCTCCGATTCCTGTAAAACCGGAAATAATTCCGCTGAGACTTCCAATTCCCAATGGTAAAATTTTAGAGGTATTTTCGGCTTCAGATTTTTGTTCTTCCTTTTTTATTAAAAATGTGCGCATTGCCACCCAGATCAAAAAAAGTATAAAAATTACAATCAGTATTTTTAAAGGAATTTCTGTGGAGTACTTTGCGGCACTAAATGCAAATACGGAAGAGGTCAGGGCTATCCAAGGAACAATTCGCCAAACAATCACTTTTCTTTTTTGAAAATTATAAGTGTTAAAACTTGCTACAAATACAATTGTGGTTAAACTTGTAGCGACTGCTTCAAGGTGCGAATAAGGAAGTATCAAACTTAAAATTGGCACCATAATTATTCCGCCGCCCAGGCCAAAAAGAGTAGAAATAAAACTAACGCCGATACCGGTAAGCAATATTATCAGATAAATTTCCAGCATCAGGCTTGTTAATCCTTTTTAATTAATTAAAAATAAAAAATTGTTTTACGATGATACTAAAATTTGTGGTTTTTAAAAATATCAATTGCCAACTGCATATTATCTACTTCTAAAATAACCAAACCATCTTTTTGTTTTTCATGTAAAGTGCTGTATAAATTATTAATATTAATTCCGGCTTTACCCAATTTTTGAGTTAGTTCATGCAGCATTCCTGCACGGTTTGGAAGAATTATTTTTAATACATCTCTCAATTCCGCCTGCAAGCCGTTTTCCAAAATTGTCTCAAGCGCTTTTTTAGGATCGGAAACATAAATTCCGGCTGAATCAATAAAAAGACCGATTGCGTGAATAGAAATATTTTTTTTCTTTAAAATTTTTGTCAGGTTGCTTAATGAACCTGGTTTGTCTTCAAGAATGACAAAAACCTCAGTAATTTTTTCCATTCTATCCCCTTTATTTGATTGATTGAAAAAATGATAATTATAAAAATTAACAATATCAAATGATTTTAAACAGAAAACTCTGGTTGAAATTAATTTTAATATTATAAGATATGTCCCTTTTAAATATCTCGTACAAAGGAACAAACATTTATTTCTATTTATAATTCAACACGTTTTTGATATTTATCAAGACGCCACATTGATTGACCTGATTCCGAGTAGATCTCAGATAATTCTAAAATATTTTTTGAAATTGAATAATTTAATACGTAAGGATCAGTACCTTTTTCATCAAAATATATTTTGGAATTATCGGCTCTCCATGTAGCCGTGTCAGAGACAGTTATTGTTTGACCAAAGATAATTGCTTCAGCGAATAGATAAATAATTCCTCCTGAAACAAATTCCATTGTAATTGAATAGTCTGCTGTGTCTGCAGATATTGCCCAGGTTTCATTTTGCCCAATAACTGTACCTTCTCCTTCCCGTGATTCGAACCAATCCCAGATTCCCAGCAAACTTGATGCTGAATTATTATTCTCTTCGGGATTTGAACTTTTTAAAAAATCAAAATTGCAGCTGGCAAAAATTAAGAGCAGAGAAAATGTTAAAAGAAAGTAAAAGCGGTTTTTTAAAACACGAAATAAGTAATTATTGTCCATAATGTCTCCTTTGACAAATGGATTTTGTTAAAAATAAAGTAAATAGAATTGTGTTTTATTTTTACTGAATTTTATAGCCGGCGCAGGCAAATGAATGGCGTTTAAAATCCACTTTATACTTTTCATAAATCCACTGTCTCCTGAAAGATAATTCGTATTATAATCAAAAGAAATAAAATATTCACGCTGTTTTAAATTTGTGTTACTTTGCGGCAGATTCACAGCACCGTAACCAATTGCAATATTTAACCAATCCGGCCAATACGGTTTTACTGATTTGGGCAGCATCCAGTCAATGTCCGAACTGAGCCAGTAGGTCATGCCATCATAATCGCCAACTATATATTGGTATGGCTGGTAATCTTTAAATCCGGGTTTATTTGAATATTTTGCTTCCTGATAATATTTTGATGCATGGTAACTTATTTTAAAATTAAAATGGTTCAAAACCGGGTAATATTCCTGTGCAACGGAATAACCTGCGCCCAATAAATTTGCAGCGACATCCGGAACACTAAATCCCCAGTCCTGAAAGCCGGCATCGGTAACCAGTTCC
>Ga0209536_100016095_pt1 | contig 10647 bp, 6 predicted proteins | sample DeeMarSeWOR28_12_FD_187461 | JGI IMG/M metagenome (GOLD analysis project Ga0209536, IMG submission 187461) | Marine sediment microbial communities from White Oak River estuary, North Carolina - WOR-2-8_12 (SPAdes) (version 2) | ecosystem: Environmental > Aquatic > Marine > Intertidal zone >...
ACATTCCATCACTTGGTAGATTGACGGTTTATATGGGCGATTCAAAAAATCTTTCTAAAGAATTACTTCAGGATTTCATTGACCAGGTAGAAAAAGGTACTATTCAATTAAACATTGACCGGGTTTATACACTTGATGATGTTCCTGCAGCTCATCAATATATGGAAGATAACATGGCGAAAGGTAAGATTGTAGTAGAGATCTAATTAATGGTTATGAATTTATTTAAATTATCATCTTACCACGATCTTAAAATAGGTTGTGGCAAACAGCCCACCTAAGTCCTTGTTTCCGCGATTCCCTCATGGGGGAGATGATAGGACCTGAAAATCCGTGTGTCCCCGGCTGGAGGGAAAAACGAAGAAAATAGCTCCCCCTGTCCAAAACAAATGCGACAATCCCGTTAACATAATTGAGAATATTTGATACATTCTTCTGAGTATGTTGGCTTGTATGCTTTTAATCATAGTGGTGTTAGCACTACGCCAAAATTAAATAATGATTAAAGGTTGGTACAGGCCGATCTGGAATATAAGTTTGTTTTTCAACCCTGAATTACGGCGTTTTGGTTATATACTTTTGTTGACTTCTGTAAATATGTCGGGGAATTATTGTTACTGGCAATCAAATAATCATACCGATTACGGTTGTATAAACTTTTTTCGGCCCCGAACCACATGAAAATTTAGAGACCGGTTTTTTCATAAAAATCATTCAGCTCCATCATTTTTGAAGCCCGTGCCTGCGAATTAAAATGGGTTCAGGATTATTTTATTGTGAGATCACCCTGAATCTGTTACCTTTGTGTTTGCTGAGACGGCGATATCTGTTTACTGTTCATTCCTTTCAGGACAGGATAAAGAATGAAGTCCAATACAAAAACAATAAGGATTGGGGACAATCATCAATTAAGAAGGTCCCTGGTAAACATTTGCCTTTTGTCCTGCCTCCTTGAGTTAACCTCTCCCGGTATTTCTTTTGGCCAGCGATCCCCGTTCGCAGACGAAGGACCGTACCTCAGGTTTGAACAGATTTCCATTGAAGCAGGGTTGTCACAAAGCTGGGTCTGGTGCATTTTGCAGGACAAAAAAGGCTTTATGTGGATCGGTACCAAAGACGGCCTGAATAAATATGACGGGTATCGTTTTACCGTATATAAACATGATCCCGGCAATAAAAAGAGTTTAAGCAACAATATTATTATCACCCTTTACGAAGATAGGCATGGCGAGCTGTGGATTGGTACGGAAGGCGGCGGATTAAACCATTTTGACCGGCAAAAAGAAGTATTTTACAGTTACCGTCACGAACCCGGTAACGATTTGAGTATCAGCTCAAATTCTATCACCTCCATTTTTGAGGACGACTCCGGTGTTATGTGGGTCGGAACAAGTAATGGGGGATTGAATCGATTTGACAGAGATAAAGGCACGTTCAGGCATTATCAAAATCAGTCAACAAATCCTGAAAGTATCAGTGATAACTGGATCAATGCAATTTTTGAAGACCGGACCGGCAATCTGTGGATCGGAACCCGCGGGGGCCTTAACAGATTTGACCGGCAGAATCAAACATTTAAACGGTATGGCTACGATGTAAAAGATCGGAGAAGTATAAACCATAATGTTGTATCATCGTTCTGTGAAGACGGCAGCGGCAAATTGTGGATCGGGACCTGGGCCGGCGTGAATTCTTACAACAGGGAAACAGATACTTTTACGCGTTATATTTTAAACCGTTATCGAAGCCAGGATCTGGTAATGAGCATTCTGGAAGATAAAAAAAATAACTTATGGTTTGTGACCAGCGGTAACGGGATATACAGATATAATCCTGAAAAAAAAGTTACCCAGAACTTCCGGAACGATATCACCAATCCAAACAGTCTGACCTCGAATCTGATTACCGCTGTCTATCAGGACCGTTCGGGTTTAATGTGGTTTGGAACAAAAAGTCATGGCGTGATCAAACATGATCCGCGAACAGAGGTTTTCGGGCACTACCGGCATCATCCGCAAAATGATTACAGTCTCAGTCAAAACTACGTCAGAACTTTTTGCGAAAGTAAAAACGGTGATATCTGGATCGGCACCGGAACAGGCGGTCTGAACAGATTTGCGCGGGATGAGGGAAAATTCTACCATTACCGGTTTGATCCGGGCAGACAGAATACCCTAAGTGATGATGATGTGATTAATATAAAGGAAGACCGTGACGGCCGGATCTGGATCGGAACGGGTGGCGGAGGGTTGAACAAATTTGAAAAGGAAAAACAAACATTCAAAAGGTATTATCCGAATAATTCAACCAGTATAAACGACAACGTAATATATGCCCTCTGCTTCGATTCTGCCGGTTTTTTGTGGATCGGAACATGGGGCGGCTTGAATAAATTTGATCCCCGCAAAGAAACATACCGGCATTATCAGCATCAGCCGGACGATTCAACCAGTTTGAATGACAATTTTGTCCGAACGATTTACGAAGACCGCCGGGGCAACCTGTGGATCGGAACCAATCTGGGGGGATTGAACAAGTATGACCCGCATAATGATGATTTTAAGCGTTACACGTACCAGCCGGAACATCCTGCCAGCATAAGCCACAACACGATCGAATGTATTTATGAGGATCAGCGCGGTAATCTATGGATCGGGACGTTTGGCGGCGGATTGAATCTGTTTGACCGCGAAGCCGGAACCTTCAAACAGTACAGCGTAAAAGACGGCCTGCCCAGCGATGTTGTTCACGGAATACTGGAGGATGATCATCACAATCTGTGGCTGAGTACCAATAACGGATTGTCAAAATTTAATCCCGATACCGATACCTTTACCAATTTCGACGTCAATGACGGTTTGCAGAACAATGAATTTAATACCAATGCGTATTTGAAAACCCTTAAAGGCGAAATGCTTTTTGGCGGGATCAACGGATTCAATGTGTTTCACCCGGACAGCATACGAAACAATCCATTTCCCCCACCGGTTGTGATTACCGATTTTCAGATATTTAATAAACAGGTACTTATCGACACTCTGAATGTTGAAGGAAGGATCACGCTCAATAAACACATTTCAGAAACCGATGAAATCGAGTTGTCTTATCGGGACTACGTCTTTTCATTCGAATTCGCGGCCCTTGATTTTACCAATCCGGAAAAAAATCAGTACAGATACATTATGGAAGGATTTGATGAAGATTGGAATGATGCAGGCAATAGACAATTTGTGACCTACACCAATCTGGATCCGGGTGAATATATTTTCCGGGTGCAGGGAACAAACAATGCAGGGATATGGAGCGAGCAGGAAGAGTTGCTGAAAATTAACATTACACCTCCGTTCTGGCAGACTTTGTGGTTCAGGACAATAGCGATTTTAACCATCCTGTTATCTGCCTATACATGGTACCGGAGGCGGATAAACACGATCGAAACAAAAAAGAAGGAACTGGAAGAGCGGGTCGATGAACGGACCAGGGCGGCCAATACGCTCCGGAACGCGCTGGACCAGGTGGAGCGCTTAAAAAATCAGCTGCAGGCAGAAAATGTCTATCTGCAGGATGAGATCAGGATTGTGCACAACTTCGAACATATCATCACGCGCAGTGCAGGTCTTAAAAAAATGCTCAGTAATGTTGAAAAGGTCGCTGCAACCGATGCCACGGTCCTTATCCTTGGCGAATCGGGAACAGGCAAGGAACTGGTTGCCCGGGCGGTTCACAGCATCAGTAACCGCTCCAGCCGGCCGCTGGTCAAGGTAAATTGTTCTGCCCTGCCGGAAAATCTCATCGAAAGCGAATTATTCGGGCATGAGAAAGGGGCATTCACCGGTGCGATATCCCGGAAAATCGGCCGGTTTGAACTGGCGGACGGGGGAACGGTTTTTCTGGATGAGATCGGTGATCTGCCCCTTGAATCGCAGGTTAAACTGCTTAGGGTACTGCAGGAAGGAGAATTTGAACGCCTCGGTAGTCCGGATACGCTGAAAGTGGACGTACGAATAATTGCTGCTACCAACCGGATTCTGGAAAAGGAGGTAGAAAACGGAAAATTTCGTGAAGATCTGTATTACCGTTTAAATGTATTTCCGATTCATATACCACCACTCAGGGAGCGGAAGGAAGATATTCCCTTACTGGTAAAACATTTCACGGAAAAATACAGTACAAAATCCGGCAAGCGGATAGAATTAATCACGCAAAATGTGATTGACGCCCTGCAGGTATATCATTGGCCGGGAAATGTCCGGGAACTGGAGAATATTATCGAACGGTCGGTTATTGTCTCCCAGGGGAAAAAACTGATGCTCGGTGACTGGCTTCCCAGATCGGACCATCGGACAGAGAGATCACATATTCCGACGTTAGAGGAGCTTGAGAAAAAACATATTCTGGATGTACTGGAATTGACCGGCTGGCGGATCAGAGGTGATCATGGCGCGGCGAAAATCCTGAATCTGAAACCCACCACGCTGGCATCAAAAATGGAGAAGTTAGGCATCAAACGCAGAACATAGTCCAACGATATTTCGTTGTAAAACGATATTTCGTTGGGCCCAAACCTTTTTTGGCCGGTTCCATATCAGCTTAATAATTTTACACAATTTTAATAATAACAGCCATTTGCACAGCTCTATAAATGGCTGTTTTGTTTTTGGCATGAATTCTGTCTGATACTGTGGCGGATAGCTTTATTAAAGGAACAGGATGACAGATGAGCAATGATACTGAATATATCTATCTGGATGAATCAGCGTTTGAGGAGGAAGTGATGAACTGTACTGAATCCGTCATTGTGGAGTTTGGCACCGACTGGTGTGGCAGTTGTCGCATTATGATGCCCATTGTCAATGATACAGCAGCTGCTTACCGGGATCGGGTGAAAGTTATCAGGCTGGATATCGATCGGAACAAGCAATTGGTGGCCAGGTACGGCATCCGGAACAAACCTACCTTCCTCCTGATAAAGAACGGCGAAATTGCAGGCCAGATCATTGGCCCGGTATCCAGAAAAAATTTTGAGAATTATATGCGCGCTTTATTATCAAATGAATGATCATTCAATTTAATGATTATTAGCTATTTATTTACCATAAGGAGAAACAAAATGAAAAGTACCTTTAAGTTGTCGCTGTTAACTGTCGTTCTGGCCGGATCAGCTTTTTTGACCAATTGCAGTGAGGATCCGATCAATCCGATCGACAATGTGAGCAACACTGATTTTTCGGCCGAAGAACCTTTTTCTTATGAATTTGCCATAACGGATCACTCGGGACTCGAGCTTCGTGCGGTAAACGGAACGATCACTATTACCCAATTATCCGGTTCCAACTCCTTAAAGATAACCGGCGTCAAACGGGTAAGATCGGAAAGTAATGCAGATGCGACGGCTCACTTAAATGATCTAATGGTAGAAACACAGGATCTGGCGGTCGGATTTCTGGTCAGGACGGTACAGCCGGATTTCTCGGGAGGGAGGACCTATAGTGTTGATTACACGATCACAATGCCTCGGAACATGGACATTATAGTAATCAGTGCAAATGGTCAGGTCATCCTGGATGATATCCATGGTAGCGTCTTTGTGAACCTGATAAACGGTGATATTGACAGTAAAGTCACGTTGCCTGCAGACGGCATCATCGATATGCAGCTGACCAATGGAAGTATGGCTCTGGACATCCCGCAGAACACATCAACCACATTCACGGCGAAAGTAGGCAACGGAAGTATCACGGTCACTGATCTTGAACTACAGAACAGGCTGGAGACAGCCAAATCACTGACCGGGACACTTGGTGACGGCCGTGGTACGATTTCGTTAAATGCGGTCAACGGCACGATAACAGTAATGGGATTTTAATGATGCGTCGCAGACCTTCCGGGGCTCTCATTTTTCGCTTAAAGCGAGCCCCGGTTTTGAACAGAAAACCCAAATGAAACATTTTAGAGAACATAACGCTATTTAAGGAGAGAAAATAATGAAAACAAGCCGTTTAATTTTGATCAGTGTGATTTTGTTTATGGCTGAAATTTTATTTGGACAGGAAAATATGAATTCGTTTATGAATGTTCCCTTTGATCATCCAGTAACCGGTATATATCAGATGGCCGCAGGAGCTGAGCTGAATGACATACCGGCTCAGCCGGTTTCAAACTCCTGGCGCGGCAGACATCAGATTCAATTGAGCATTGGATTGCTGAGCGGTTATGGTGTCGAAACCGGGATAGGGACGGGTGGTCTGGAAAACAGTGCAGGAGGCCGTGGATTGCTTGGATCGATGGCCTATTATTATTGGTTCCGGGAAGACTTTGCGGTCGGCGCTAGTATCGGTATCATTGGATCCGAGGTCAGCAGTTCCGTTAACGGCTCCCGGATTTTTTTAGAGACAGGTTCTGTAGTGCCCATGCTGTTTGGCATCAGGTATAATCCGTTAAAAATGGCCGGCAATGAATCCGTGAGATTTTACGTATTCGCATTTGCCGGGCCGTGTGCCGGAAGTACGACGCGCAGTTTCAGCGACGGAGGTCCGGAGGTTGAAACGTATTCGGAAACGGTACCGGCCGCGCGTTTAGGTGTGGGTGTAGATCTGGTGCTGGGCAGAATTTTTATGGCCGGGCTGAGTGCCGGTTATTATCTGGCAGCGGATTTCGACCGGCCGATCGGAGCGCAAAAGAACCACAGCAGCCCGGAATTCGCCTTATCGATCGGGATCCTGCTGGGAAGCGGAGAAAAATAACAGGTCTCAGGGATTATGTAATAATATTAATTCTGATAAAATTTGGAGCATATCATGAAAAATCAATTGATGAAAATTATTATAGCTCTCTGGGGAATTTTATACCTGAACTTTTCCGGTTGCAGCGGCACGCTTTTTGAACCGGAAAAACCGATGGTTGACAGCGGCTCCTGGTATGAAACCGGATTTACGCCATGGCCGCACGACGGCAACCCGTATGAGAGTGAGAACTTCGTCATTTACAGTGACGCGGCAAGTCTGGAAGCCAGGCAATTTCTATCCCAGATTTGTGAAGCGGTATTCGTATCAATTATTGAAAGATTGGGGATCACCGATCTTTCCATACTGCAATTCCCGGCGGATCGGAATAATAAAATCCATGTTTACGCCTATTACAATTATAATCCAATGAATTGGGGTGGCCAGGCATATTACGGCGGATATCTGATATATTCACCCGATCACCCGGTAAGAACCGAATGGGGGCAAACAGCCCCTGAAAACTATGTGCCGCTGGTTAAACATGAAATGATGCATGCAGTTCAAACACTGATCATTGGAGCCAATGACGAAAGAGTGTATTCCTGGTTTGCCGAAGGAATCGCCATAGAAATCTCGGATGATGCATTTTACTCGGAGGATCTTTTTTATCTTAGAATCGACAGCCAGGCAGAATTTGACAGTCTTATTGCAAAATATGGCATGTTAAACCCCGTTTCAATTCATCACTCCTGGGAGCTCCCTACTTCTCCTGAAGCTGTAGGCAAATTATATTTTTATCCGATGTATTGGCTGGCGCTTAGATATATGACAGATCCGGTGGGTCAGGGGGGAACGTTTCATGATGTAAGAGATGTTCTGCTTGATGCGGCAGATGGTGTTTCATTCGATACTTCACTTAAAAACCGGTTTGGGATCAGCCAGAAGGAATACGAGGCTCAGTTTTTTGATCTTATGAATAGCTACCTGAAGTGAATCTTGATCCAGTAAGGCCAGTGTGGCGGGGATATGCCCGCCACAGTGATGAATAGAAAAATATTTATCGCCGGGCAGAATATATATCTCACCTATTTAGTTTGAATAAATATTGATGAATTTCGCGGGTGATCGTGGCGATCGTGAATCAATTATTTAAGTAAGGGGATGCAGTGCGGGCAAAAGTTTTAAGTATGTTCATTCCATTTATTTTTATCGGCTGTGATCCAGGTAATAACAGTCTAAATCCAGACACAACTCAACCGGCCGCAACAGCCAGCTATCTCCTGACCTTCACCAGCACCTGGAGCGCGGCAACCCATCCGCTGGATTTCCCGCCGAATCCGCATTTTTCAGGTCTGGTCGGGGCAACCCATAATGCCCAGGTAAGCTTCTGGCAGGAAGGGCAGCCGGCTTCAAAAGGAATTAAGGACATGGCAGAAAGAGGTCTGAAGGATCCGCTGACAGCAGAAATCGATTCCGCAATCCTGCAGAACAATGCCGGGGCAGTACTGTCCGGCGGAGGCTTGGCCGGCTCCCCGGACTCCGTGATGCTTTCCTTTAGTATCAGCAGAGACTTTCCCCTGATCACAGTTGTCTCGATGCTCGCGCCAAGCCCCGACTGGTTTATTGGCGTCACCGCCCTCCCCTTATTTGAAAACAATCAGTGGCTGGAAAAAATCGTTGTAAATTTATATGCCTATGATGCCGGCACGGATAACGGTTCGACCTATACAGCGCCGGATGAAGTGTCCAATCCACCTGAACCGATAACCCAAATCATGGAAGCCCCTTTTCTGGTCAACAGTACCATACCTGTCATCGGAACCTTTACGATCGTAAAGCAATCCCAGGAGTAAACTCTGGCTTGAAGTGGGATGGTACGACTGAGGCCGGTGCGCCGACGGCCGGCGGACTGTATCTGTATCGTTTAACCGCAGGTGATTTTGTGAAAACGCAAAAAATGTTGTATATAAAATGACCAAAAGAACTTAATGTCTCCTTCAAACCTAAGCCGAATCTCTCTCGATTCGGTCTTTATTTTTCACAATGCTGATAACAGAGCGTCGCTTAAGTGAATGGCATTGATGTCCGGCAGGGTCTGAAATGTAGCACATGGCTATAATTTTTTAACCGGATTTAGCATTTTCATTTGATGTGCATCAGAGCGGTATTTGCCGCTATGACGATCAGAATATCAGCTTGCTTGCCTGTCTGTGCTGTAATCGAATCATCCCATTGTGCAACCATTTTACGAATGCAGTGCCGTATATGTCTGCTCATGTGATTTTAGGAATATAATCTGCCTCCGGCGACTGATCACAAAGCAAATCCGTCATATTTTATGCGATAAAACAAGGAATACAATACCGGTACAAAAATCAGGGTAAAAAAGGTCGAAAACAATAATCCGAATATGATAGTAATGGCCATCGTCTCCCACATCCCCTGCCCGTTCAGCCATAATGGAATAAGACCACCCGTGGTGGTGGCGGTGGTAAGTAAAATCGGGCGCAATCTTTTCTGTCCCGCTTCGATGATGGCTTGACGGGCATCCAGCCCCGCCTGCAACTCAATTCTTATGCGATCGATCAATACAATCGCATTATTGATTACGATCCCGGCCAGTGAGGTGACTCCAAGCAGGGTCATGAACCCAAAATAGGAACGGGCCACGAGCAACCCGATGGTCACGCCGATCAGCCCGAGCGGAATAGTGGTTAATACGATTGCGGATGCGCGGAACGAGTTAAACTGACCCACCAGTAAAAGCAAAATTATGAATGCGGCTATCGGCATTTTGGCACCTACGGAGCTGTTGGCATCATCCCCGGCTTCTGTTTCACCGCCAAATTCATATTTATAGCTTCTGCCCCAGTCTCTGGTTTTTTCATCCAGCCATGGTTTTATCATTGACTCTACCGCAGCCGCCGTTACATCCGGATCCAGTTTACAGGTTATCGAGACAGTTTTTAACCGGTCGCGGCGAAAGATGGCGGATGGCTCCCATACAACTTCGATATCGGCTACCTGGCGGAGCGTAACCAGTTTTCCGGTCGATCCAGAAAAGATATTGAGACTTTCCAGCTTGCCGATATCTTCGCGGTATTTTTTTTCCGAACGAAGAATGATCGGAATCGTTTTATCATCCTGCCGGAATTCCGATATCGTCATGCCGGTAAGGGCGCCCTGCAGCGTCGTTGCCACATCATAATTGGTAACCCCGGCTCTGCGCGCCCGTGCTTCATCCACTTTCACGAGCATTTTCTTGACCCGCGGCCCCCAGCTGTCCTTAATCATCTTGGTTCCCGGAATTTCACGCAATCTGGCCTTTAAACCATCGGCCACCTCAAAAACCCGGTCGATATCACGACCGTATAACCTTACTTCTACAGGCGTACTGGCCCCCGCTGCACTGCCGTACTGATCGACCAGAACGTCCAGATCCGGAAAATTCATCAGGCAATATTTCTCAACCGGTCTGATGAAATCAAAAATATTTTCATGGGTGGTCGTCTCAAACATGATATAAATAGCCTCCGGTGTGCCCCCACCGCCGGGATTTCCAAACTCGAATCGGGGTGGACCGTTTCCGATAAATGTGGTCCATTTGGTCACACCATCTTCTCTCGATTCATGGACCTGCAGGTTTTCGGCGATAAAAACATCGATCGCTTGAGCTGCCTTTTCCGTGGTTTCAATCGGTGTGCCATAAGGCATACTGAGACTGGCATAAAATCGCGATTGTTCGGCCGGCGGAAAAAACGTCTGGGGAATCAGAGAGAATAACGATATGACAGCAAAAAAGATCACCACTACAATTATTACGGCTGCCAACCGGTGATGCAGTGAGATCATTAAAATCCTGCGGTATATGACATAAAACCGTGAATTAAAACTCTCGCTTTCTTGTGTCTTCATGTCCCTC
>Ga0209536_100016096_pt1 | contig 10646 bp, 9 predicted proteins | sample DeeMarSeWOR28_12_FD_187461 | JGI IMG/M metagenome (GOLD analysis project Ga0209536, IMG submission 187461) | Marine sediment microbial communities from White Oak River estuary, North Carolina - WOR-2-8_12 (SPAdes) (version 2) | ecosystem: Environmental > Aquatic > Marine > Intertidal zone >...
AACATAAAATCAAACTACTGAACGATATTCTAAAAAGCCATGGACATGTTCTCTTTTACGCGCTTTTGTTTGCGAGTTCTTGCAGATCTCAACGAAATCAACCGGCGGATGAAACGGAATGTTATTCTGACAATAGCTATAAATAAAATAGGTTTGCTGAAAAATTTTCATGAAACATCCGGGCCAAGTAAGTGAATATTCCCAATACGAACATTCTTCAAACCCGCTTTTTCAGCCACATGCTTGCAGCGCAGGGCATGTGATTTGGATGTTGTGGGAAGGTCGTTGAGATAAAAATGCGGATAGAACGCCAACAGGCTGTAAGGAATCTCCGGGTTCAGAGATGAAATAAACGAAGCGATGTTTTCGACTTCATGTTCATCCACATATCCGGGAACCAGCAGCGTGCTGGCAATGAGAAACGGCGGTTCGGGTCTTTGAACGGCCCGCCTGGCCAATATTCGAAAATTCTCCAAAGTCCTTTGGTTGGTCACGCCGCAAAGTGCAAGATGAATGCCTTCATCCCAGGCCTTTAGATCAAACTTTACACAGCCTCCGGAGTTTAAAGACAAATCCGCCATCATGTTTAGAAACGGCGTCTGCATTGAACCGTTGGTTTCCCAGCATATGCGAAGGATTTGATGGTCGGAATATTTAAGCGCCATTTTGGATGTTTTAATGGCATGGAGAATCTGAGGAGTGGGGTCACCGCCAAAATAGCAGATACAGTTGGTCTTTGGGTCCACTGCTTGAGCGAGTCTTTTTGCAGTAAGCTTTTGAGAGTGAAACGTCTTTGTCTTAAAATGGTAGTTTTGACAGTATAGACAATTAAACCCGCAAGCATGATAAAATACCGCCAAATTTTTATAGCCGTATTCAGGACCTTTGGTCGCCGCATATCTGGGATATCCGCAGCCCGTACCTCCCGGGCAAACGAAGTCTCCCACACAGTTGGTGGGAAGGGGATCATAATAGTAGGACAAGTTTCCCTCATGGGGTCTCCCGCCGGAAATTCGGCTGTTTTGAACCCGTCGAAGTCCACAAAAGCCGACGCTGTTTTCAGGAATTTTACAGTCATGGACACACAGGCCGCAAGCAACGCCGTCTGCTGCATTCGGAGGATTCACGGGAAGGCCGTAGGCTCTGCGGCTACGATCATGAACGGCCTTGATTTGCGGCCAGACATCTTCAAAATGCGCCCGGATACAGTCGGCACAAAAGCCGATGGTATTGGATATGTTTTTTGCACTTTTATCGCAGGAATTGCATTTACCCATAACAATCAGAATTATAATTGATATTTCATGGGATTTCAATTAACATTAGCGAATCGTTTTTAAATTGGAGATTGTTCAGGGAATAAACACCCGAACCCTTGGATCCATGCCCGAGGCAGGCAAGCCTTGAATCCTGGAACCCTTTCTTTATTGGTTTGATGAACTTACGCGTTATCTTATTTTGCATCGGACTCATGGTTTTTTCCATATACTTTAGGGACTCCGTAAGGGCTGATATATTGATGATCGATATTCAAACAACCAAGCAACGATTGAAGGATCATGTAAAAATGCTGACGATAACCATCGGTGAACGGAGTGTGTTATTACCCGACAATCTTGAAAAGACCAGGGCCTTCATCGAAGAATTCTACCAAGATATCGGTGTTCCGGTGCACTGTGAGCCCTATATGTATCGGAACTTCACGGTTTCAAATGTCGTGGCCCAAATTTCTTTTTGCAAAAACCCTACGAAATATTATCTTGTTGGTGCCCATTATGATTCGGTGGCCGGAACCGTGGGGGCTGACGACAATGCCAGTGCCGTCGCGGTTCAACTGGAAACGGCCCGTCATTTGATGATGCTTAAAAATCAACACGAGATGGATCTGGCAGTAACGTTTGTCTCGTTTCCCCTTGAAGAACCGCCGACGTTCGGCACCCGGCATATGGGAAGCAGTGTTTACGCGCATAAAGCCTGGAAATCCAAAGAACAGATTGATGGCATGATCTGCCTGGAAATGGTCGGTTATACCTGTCATGACGAGGGCTGTCAGGATTATCCATTTCCGTTGACGTTTTTCGACTATCCGAAACAGGGAAACTTTATCGGTATTGTCGGTGATTTCAAATCCAGAAAATTTACAAATGATTTATTCGAAGCATTCAGCAGGAATCCGGATCTTCCTGTGGTCAAACTTACAGTTCCGGTGGGAGGGTTCCTGCTTCCATCGGTTCGACTCAGCGATCATTCTTCATTCTGGCACAGAGGTTACAAAGCGGTTATGGTGACCGATACGGCATTTTACCGAAACCCCCATTATCACCGGGCCTCGGACACCATGGAAAAGCTTGACTATACCTTCATGGCCCAACTGGTAAAGAGTTTGCTTTTTTATTTTGGGTCTCACGCCAAGTTATAAAAATATCATACCCGAATCTTTCACGAGTCGGAGGCTTTCATAGGCCCCGATAGCAGGATTTTCAGTGGATGGATGCATTTTTTTTAGTTTTTACTACAAATACTGCAATAAAATCATTTTAAGTATTGACTTTCTGTTTTTGTTGCTGCATTTTCAAAACAAGCAAGGATTATTAGGGATGAACAACAACAAACAAAGGGAGGGAACAAATGACAAAAGCTGAATTGGTTGACAAGATGGCTGCCGATGCGGGTATTTCAAAGGTTGCAGCTAAAGCAGCATTGGAATCATTTCTAGATGGTATTTCAAAAGGCCTGAAGAAAAGAAACAGTAGAATAACTTTGGTCGGTTTTGGAACATTCAAAAAGGTTTATCGAAAAACCCGAATGGGACGTAACCCACAGACAGGTGAGAAAATCAAGATTAAAGGCAAAAATACGGTTACTTTTAAGCCGGGAAAAAATCTTCAATAGAAAATTTTTCCCAAGTATTTTTATCGTCTTCTACAGGGCAAATCCATTTCACAGGGTTTGCCTTTTTTTGTCCCGTCTTTATAGCCTCTCTTTGTAACTGCTATAACGGCCAAAAAAGAGGCATTATCACCATCAACACCAGCAGCACAACAAGTGTCAGTGGAACACCGACTTTCAGATAATCGACAAAACGATAGCCGCCTGGTCCCATCACCAGCACGTTGGCCGGATGGGAAATGGGAGATGTGAAGCTGGAAGAAGCGGCCATGGCGACGCCCATCATCAAAGCATGGGGAGAGATTCCCAAACTGGCCGAGGTTTTAAGGACGATAGGCACCATAAGCACGACGAGGGCAGCCGTAGGAATGATACTGGTGGCGATAAAGGTGATCGCCACCAGTCCAAACAGGACCGCATACGGGCCAAAAGGTCCCAATGAATTGACAACGCCTTCCGCCAGAAGACGGGCTGCGCCGGTCTTGTCTAAAGCGGTTCCCAGCGGCAACATGCCGGCAATCAAAAACACCGCTTTCCATTCAATATAGCGATAGGCTTCTTCCATGGTTAGGCAACGGGTTAAAACCATAATGGCGGCACCGATGACCACAGCAATGTAAATCGGTATCCACCCCATAATGACCGGCAGCAGCACAGCCGTCATGATGATCAGGGCCACTTTGGCCTTTTCTTCCCTGGGTACTTCTTGGGCAGTTTCGGTGAGAACAAGGAAATCAGGTTCCCGGCCCAAAACCATCAGCTTTTCCCATGGGCCGTACAACAACAAGGCGTCACCGAACTCAAGGGCCATATTTCGCAGGTTGGAACGATAAGCAAGGCCTTTTCGCCAAATGGCAAGTACGGTCAAACCGTATTTTTCCCTGAAATTCAACTGACTCAACGTGCTCCCCGACAGCACCGAATGAGGAGAAAGCATCACCTCAACGAGTCCCACTTGGTCATCTTCAAGCATCGACGGATCCGGAGGATGAGACGGATCTTCCACAAAAACACCTTCTAAACCCTGCATCTGCAAGATGGCAATCATGTCGGACGCTCCGGACACCACCAGAAGATCGTCAGGCTCAAAGCGGTCTCTGGATGCGGGAATCAAGGCAATACCGTTTTGACGCACGATACAAAGGATCTGTACATCGATGGCATCTCCCAAACGGCTTTCGTTTAAGGTTAGCCCGATAAGTTTAGACGCCTTCGGTACTCGAAGCTGGTATAGGCGCTCTCCCAACGAAGTGCTGGCCTTCAACATGTCGGGAGGCAATGGTTTAGGCGGCAGAAATTGGGGATCGTTTTGCAGTGGCACCATTTGTGCCGCCGGACCATGAACAATCAAAACATCGCTGGCCTTAAGGGACAAGGCTTTTAATTCCTCATCAATCTCGCGATCGTCCCGTTGAATCGCGAGCACGTTAATCCCAAACCGATTGCGAAAGCCGATTTTTGACAACGTCTGATTGGCGTAAACAGAAGTCGGACTGAGTTGAAGCTCGGCAACCTGCATCCCATGGGCAAAAAGATCATCGACACCGACGGCATGGCTTTCGGTGATCAATTGTCCCCAATGATTCAATTCTTGAATTCGGTCCAAACGTCCGTTAACAATCAGCACGTCGTTCTGCTCAATAATTTCGGTTATCTCAGGGGCCAACTTGGTTTGACTGCCCCGGGTGATTCCCACCACGTTGAGCCCCAATCCGGATCCCAGGTGGCTCTTGGCCAATGTTTTGCCAACCAGGGCCGACTCCGGTGGTATTTTGATTTGAAACAAGTACTCTTGAAGTTCATACTGTGAGCGATAATCCCGGAATTCGGATGTTTTTTTGGTTATGCTTCGTTTTGGCAGGATACGCGTTCCGATGAAGGTAACAAATGCAATGCCACTAAACATGATCACCAGGCCCACCGGCGTAAAATCAAACAGAGTAAAGGGTGCCAGGCCATTTTGGCGCAGCGCTTCGGCAACCAAGATATTGGGTGGTGTACCGATCATGGTGGTCAGCCCGCCAAGCAACGATCCATACGCCAGCGGCATCAACAATGATGAAGGTGAACGATCTGTTTTGCGGGCAATGTCCATGACCACCGGCAGCATGAGGGCAGCCACGGCAACATTGTTCATAAACGCAGAAAGGGCGCCGGCAATGACCATGATAATCATCACCAAAAACGATTCTTTACGACCGGCAACCTTCAGCAATTGACGACCGAGGATATTCGCGATACCGGTACGCGTCAGGCCGCCGCTGAGAATAAACACTGCCCAGATGGTCACCACGGCAGGATTGCTGAATCCGGACAAGGCTTCGATGGGGCTGATAATTCCGGTGACCGCCAAAACACCTAAAACCAGCAGCGCGATAACTTCCAAAGGCATCCACTCTGTGACCAGCAGCAGGATAACCGCTGCCAAGATTGCCAAAACCACGATAATTTCCAGTGACATTAGGTTTTCATTCTCCGTTTTGTTTTACCCATGGATAAGCCTCATCGGCCAAAACTCGGATATTTTTGATTTACAAACATAATTTTCAATGATATTAGATTGATAACGGGTTAAATTAACACCTATATACTATATAAAATGTTGAGAGAAACCTTTTTTGTGTATCAATTTTCTATCTAATCTGTTCGTTTGAATATATCCCGGATTGTTAAATTATGGCTTCATTGATCGCCTGTCAAGCAACGTACACGTTTATCGCAAGGAGTCTTTTTTATAAAAGGACCATGGACATTATTTAACCATGACGGAATCCGATGTCACACAGATAAAAATCGGTAAACACAAAGTCGGCTTTGTGGGTCTCAAACAAACCTTCAAGGAGATGGCAGAGTCATTTTCTGAAAAATCTGATGATGAAATCGTTGAAGAATTATTGAAACGGCTGTCAAAAAAAAATTACATCTCGGACAAGGTTCAAAAAGAATACGGGCGTGCGTTTGTCAGGGAATTTAGAAAATTTCTTGGTCAGCCTTTTGAAAATGAAACCGATCAAGGACTTGAAATCAAGGTTCTTGGCGCAGGTTGCGTCCTATGTAACAGCCTTGAAAATGATGTGATGGAAGTTTTATCGGAAATGGGTCTTTCTGCAGATCTTGAACACGTCAGAGATGTCCAAGAAATCGCAACATACAACGTCAAGGGAACACCGGCCTTGATTATCAACGGAAAGGTCATATCTTCTGGAAAAATGCCGTCAAAAAATATCATTAGAAAGTGGCTGGAAAAAACCGGCTTTCAAAAATACTCAGGAGGAAAAATGGACAAACCCGTACTCATAAAAAACATACCCTTCTCAGAACCCCATGATCTCGATGAATTGGTTGAATATGAAGAGGGACGCGTTGTCAGCAGGACATTTTCTCAAAATTCATCTCTGAGTCTAACGCTCTTTTCATTTGACGAGGGAGAGGGCGTCAGCACCCATACGGCACCCGGTGACGCAATGGTGCAAGTTTTAGATGGTGAAGCTCTCGTTAATATTGATGGAAAAGAAATGACCGTTGGTAAAGGTCAGGTGGTGGTGATGCCGGCGGACATCCCCCATTCCGTCACTGCTGTAAAACGCTTTAAAATGCTATTGACCGTGGTAAAAAGGCCCAAGAATATCGAATCAAAAAAATAACCGACCATTCCATAAACAGAGGATCTTTGACATGGGCCCTTTGATGACGGCCAATATTATTGTATGCGGGATCTGTCTGTGTTTGGCAATTTTGCATTTGGCGATTTATATGTGCAGGTCTGAACTTAAAGCGTATTTATTTTTTGCACTTATGTCTCTTTGAACGGCCGGAAGTGCATATTTCGAAACCGGGATGTATCGAGCAGCTTCTGCCGACGATTTTCTATTCGCTTTCAGGATACAGATTACCTTCCAGGGCATTTTATGGAGGATACCCAAACCTTTCAACCTTCGCAGCGACCCGTTCGAACGGGCTGACACCGATTCGAACAATTATGATCACTGGTGGATTGAACGCAGTGCTTTTTCGGTGACATCCATACAGGAGATCGTGACCGGGTTCATCGGAACCTTTAAGGATTTTCCGCCGCGGCAGAAGCCGGCCAAGTTCAATGTGGACGATGTCATGGCCACCATGTACAAAACAGGCGCCCATTGATTCGATATATCGTTACCGTTAAAACCCCTTGGTTTTCGGTAGGAATCAAAAAGATGACGCTTAGTGCCAGCCCTATGGCAGGGTGTCTGCCCTGCCATAGGGTTTTGGCTGATTTCTTTTTGTAATGATTTCATGGAAAATTTTTAATGATGCCGTGACGGCCGTTAAAGTGTAATACTCGAGTATAATGCAATACAAATCCGTTATTATTTCAAGGAATCAAGGAAAGTCGTAGAAAATTATATTGACATTGTGGAGATTTATGTATATATCGTCGTCATTTTGCATGGAATAATGACGACGAGGTGATCAATATGGTTCTCCAAAGAATGCTCAAGGCCCCGAAACAAAGTTTCTTTCTCCTTGGACCCAGGGGCTCCGGCAAGAGCACATGGCTTCGAGCCACATTTCCAGACGCTTATGTGTTCGATTTGTTGTCAGAGGAGGTTTACCAACGGCTGCTGGCAAATCCCGGCCTTTTCGCGAACGAAGTGCGTGCCGTTTCAACCGACAGATGGATCGTCGTTGACGAGGTTCAGAGGCTGCCTAATCTACTGAACGAAGTGCACCGGTTCATCGAAGAAAAGCGTCTTCGTTTTGTCCTTTGCGGTTCGAGTGCTCGTAAGCTCAAGCGAGCGGACGTCAACTTGCTTGCAGGGCGTGCACTGAACCGGTCCATGCACTCCTTTGTGCCCGAAGAAATTGGCACTCGATTCGCTCCGGAAGAGGCCCTTCGGTATGGATTATTACCAATCGTCTGGGACTCAACGGCTAAAGAAGAAACCCTTGCAGCCTACGCACGACTATACCTGAAAGAAGAGATTCAGTCAGAAGCTCTTGTTAGAAACTTGCCTGGGTTTGCCCGTTTTTTGCCGTTGGCGGCCCTTGCTCACGGCCAAACCATCAATGTGACCAACATTGCCCGAGAAGCCGGGGTGGCAAGGACAACGGTAGCAGGTTACCTGGATATCCTGGAAGAGACCCTTCTGTGTTTCCGGCTTCCGGCATACGAGGCCAAACTGCGCGTGCGGGAGCGGAAGTTGCCCAAATGGTACTGGTGTGATTCTGGCATTGTTCGGGCCATGAAGCACGCAAAGGGTGATTTCGTTGCAGAAGAAAAGGGTGCCCTGTTTGAAGGAATGGTTGCTCAGTTTTTGCGGGCATATAAGGATTACCGTGGAATTTGTGACGAGATGTATTACTGGGCACCTGTCGGTCAACCCAGTACTGAAGTCGATTTTCTGTTGCTTCGGGGGTCCGATCTGATAGCAATCGAAGCGAAGTCCGGCAGCACGTTTAATGAGGGGTGGTGCAAGGGCCTTCGTGCCGTGGCAAAGCTAAAGGGATTACAGCGCCGGATAATTGTCTATCCTCGTGGACCGATATTGAGAACAGAGGATGGTATTGATGTCTTTCCTTTGCAGCACTTTGCCGACTTGCTGTCCGGAACCGATATTTTTGATTCCGGTAGCTTTTAAAGCGATCATAAGGAGATGCTTCGTTATACGGATATCGGTTTTGACCGGAACAAATGATCTATAGATGTCGAATAGTGAGACCCTTCACCGCGATGTGTATGGATTAATTGTACTTTCATTGAAAATTGGGAATGTCAATCCCAATTTTCAATGAACTGGGAAAATCATATGAAAATACGACAGACAAAATTCTTAACAATGGTGTTACTGGTCATGTTTCTGGCAGTACCTGTTATGGTTTTCACTGCCGACGATTTTCAGACGCTGATGGGCCGATGGCAGCGCACCGACGGCGGTTATGTCATCGAAATTCGCAGCATTGCGCCGGACGGTAAAATTTCGGCCGGGTATTTTAACCCACGTCCTATCCATGTCGAAAAGGCTCAAGCCTCCAAGGGCAAGGACCATATCAAGGTCGAAATGACGCTGCGGGACGTTGGGTATCCCGGTTCCGCTTACACGCTGGTGTTCGTGTCAGAAAAAGATGTGCTTTTGGGATACTATTACCACGCGGTTTCAAGTCAGTATTTTGATGTCCTTTTTGTTCGAATGAAGTGAGAGGAGGTATCATCTTAAAATGAAACAACTATTGGAATTTTTAAAACCAACTGCCATGGGCGGCCTCTTCGTCCTTTTACCGGTACTGCTGCTTTATCTTTTGCTGGCCGAAGCATTGGGACTGATCGTGGCGTTGGCAACACCCATTGCCGATCTGTTTCCTAAAGGGACGTTTGACGAGATTGAGCATCCCGTGGCGATGGGGTTGATTTTGATTATTGGCCTATCCTTTCTGATCGAACTTGCCTTGCGTTCCGAAAAGGGGAGGCGTTTGGGTCGATGTATCGAACGAAGCGTTCTAGGCCGCCTGCCAGTCTACAATGCCCGCGAAATTGCTTATAACCCAAATACGGTAATACATGGTTCAAGCTCCCGTTCATATTTTCATTTATATTTTACGATAAGTTGTGTAATATTCACACCGTGAACGATGATAAGTCGAGTTGGCATTTTTTGCTCATTAAATTTAGGTGCAAACAAGGCACCATTAAGGCAATAAGAAAATGAACAAACCAACTAACCGGATGGAATTGGATGATGCACTGGAAATACCGGTTTTTTTTAAAATGATCAATCATTCAGTCAGATAAAATCTCTACGACCGGATCGGAACTTATCCAAAAAAGTATGGGACAAAGCAAATATGAATAGCCATTTACGGCATTAACCTTTAAAAGAATCAAAACAGGAGAAATTCGATGAAAAAAACATTTGTTTACGTTGCTGTATTCGCGGTATTGTCTGTGATGTTTGCAATGGCTGCTTCCGCAGGCCCTGTCATGGATCGAATCATAAAAAAAGGAGAATTGGTGATTGGCACAAGTGGCGCGCAGCCGCCGATGACAGCCACCACCAAAAAAGGTGAGCTCATCGGACTGGATATTGATATTTCCAGGGCAATGGCCGATTCAATGGGTGTTAAAACAAAATTTATTACAATGCCATTTGCCAAACTTCTTCCGGCCCTTGAAGCAAACCAAGTAGACATCATCCTGTCGGGCATGACCATCACCCCGAAACGAAATCAACTGGTGGCGTTCGTGGGTCCGTATTATGTGTCTGGAAAGGGAATCTTGGCTGTCGCCGAAAAATATGCTGCCTTGCAAGAGGCAAAGGGATTGAATACACCGGAAGTGACTGTTGCAGCTTTGAAAAATTCAACCAGTCAGAAATTTGCCGAGACTTTAATCTCCAAGGCAAAATTGATGCTTACCGATTCCTACGAAGAAGCCATTGATCTTCTTCTCAAGGGTAAGATTGATGTTATCGTAGCTGATTTTTATTTTTGTGCACTGACGGCTTATCGCTACCAAAACAAGGGACTGATGGCAGGGGAGTCACCCCTAACATTTGAACCACTGGGCATTGCAATGACCGAAGATACCCTGTTGATCAACTGGGTACAAAATTTTATGAACAATCTTCAAGGGAGCGGTCGATTAAAACAAATGGGTGAGAAGTGGCTGACCGGCGGCCCATGGATTGATGAATTACCCTAAAGAGTGAATTGAATTCGGCAATTCTCGGTAAAAGAAGGTAAATCATGTTGATTAACAAAGAGTACGTGTGTGTAGGTTT
>Ga0209536_100016097_pt1 | contig 10646 bp, 10 predicted proteins | sample DeeMarSeWOR28_12_FD_187461 | JGI IMG/M metagenome (GOLD analysis project Ga0209536, IMG submission 187461) | Marine sediment microbial communities from White Oak River estuary, North Carolina - WOR-2-8_12 (SPAdes) (version 2) | ecosystem: Environmental > Aquatic > Marine > Intertidal zone >...
TTCAATACCGATAGAGGCGAACAGGCCGCGTGTCTCGGCATCCAGCATGTCAAGCGGCTCTTTCTGAATGACTTCGTTGAGGTGCTCGTAGAAGGTGTAGTTGTTGGCGTGGATGGTATTGAACGCGTTGCCGGACACGCCGATGAGCTCCATCTTCGGTGGGTTGTCCTTCCTGGCGAGCGAATAGACGCGCAGGTGCTTCGTCACATTCTTCTTCGCCGCCTTGAGGCCCTTCGCAATGGACGCCCGCATGAAGACCCACACGTCGTAAGTCCTCGGCCTCACCACGAAGTAGCCCGGCGGCACGTCGCCTTTGTAGCCCGGCGGCAGAACGAGGTACTTGCCGCCCTGTCCTTTGTCCGGGCCAGCGGGGCCCACGTCCTCGACGTATCGGAACCATGAATCGTTGAAGGCGCCGAGCATGCCCGCCGGCGCCTCAAGCACCGTCGGACCATCCCGCTTGAGATCGAGGTTCGGAAGCACGTACATTGTCGAGGTATTCCCGGTCAGGTACAGCGACTGGGAGTCCATCAGCTTGTCGAAGTAGATGACCTGATGACACTCCACGGCGCCCTGGCTGTGAGCACCTTTGATAAGCCCCTGCAGGGAGGCGCCGGGCATGCCCTTGAGGAAAGCATCGACGCCGCGCATGGTGTCGAGATAGTCATAGACCCTAGCTGCCGTTTCAGGATATGGCGCTCCATCAAGAAACTTGAGCGGGCCGATTGAAGTCTCTACCTGATCCGGAGTCGAGATTGACTCCAGAACTTCCTTACTGACTTGGGCGCTAACCGGCGAGCACGCGAGCTGTGCAACGGCAAACGTCATTAGACGAGTCAGCGCGATTTTGTAATGCGGTTTGTTCACTTTGTTTCTCCACAGACGAGAGTCTGCGTGATGCGAGCTCGACAAGACCTTGCGCGCGAGCGTGCCACGATCAGGCGTCTTTCTTGGGTGGTTCCTCTCCCCTGATTCCGATGCTCTCTTAGCCTATCGGGCTGACGATGAGTGCCGAATTGCGCGGTGCCAGATGTTATGTCACCTGGCGCGCGAACCTCAAAGGGCGTTTGAATTTACTATCTGCTTACGCTAGTCCGCAGCTGGCGATTCGCTTCTCGCCGGGCGTCGAACGTAGACGCGGGCCTCGGGATATTCCCGCGCGAGTTCGTATTCGTCGTTCACGAGATCTCGCAGATAGGGGTAGCGCGCCAACGCGTACTTGCCGCCGCCACGCGAGCTGAACTCGTCGACCAGAATACGCGGCCGAGTGGCCTCGAGATCTCGCCCCAATTGCTGCCAGGAGCCGAGGTGTATTCGAGGCGTTGGGTCGTGGTCTAGGCTCCAGGCAAGCGGGCTTCCATAGATGTAACCGGTCAGCGGGAACGTCATGACGTATCGTGACGCGGGCGGACGATGCGCGTCCGCGTAGAAGTCTGGGGAAGGCCCCCAGACGAAAATCCGCTCGTCAGGCTCGGTAATGCTCTTCACGTATTCAGGTGCCTCGCCCCCATGAAAGCGAACTCGAAAGGCGACAGCATGTGCGATCGTGAACCCGACGAACAAGAACACGAACGTCCCCGCGAGGGCCTTGGGGCGTAGCAACATGAATCGATAGACGAGCCTTCGATCGGCAATGGCGACGAGAACAGGCGAACCCAAGAGGCACAGCGGAGGAAGTAACTGGATGAAGTGGTGGACGGAAAAACGGCCGCTCACGGCGCACGCGAAGACGGAGAACGCCAGCAAAAGGATGAGCGCTCCGAGCTCCGCCTCGCGACCTGACCAAAGCACTGTACGCGCTCTTTTGCCCATCGAGGCAAAGCCGCACGCGACTAGCGGCGCCATCGGGAGAACGAAGTAGATGAGGACGTTCAGCGCGAACCTCTCCCAAAAGACTCGGTCGGTGGGGCCGTGGACGAAATCCGTCTGTCCCGTCCAGTGGATCGCAGCTTCCAACAAACCCTGTCGATGAAGCCACCAGGCACACAGCCCGAGGGTCGCGAAGTACCCGAACGTCAGTAGGGCGGCACGCAGCACGGAATTCCAAGCACTCAATCCGCGGGTGCGTCGGTAAGAGGGCAAGAGCAGGTAGAGCCCGACGGGCACCGCTGCAACGGCCGCGGGCTGCTTGAACAAAAAGGCCAGTGCCAGAAGCGACCCTGCAAGCAAGAGGCGAGCTCCTACGCTCTTGCGTTCGCCTGCGAATGCCAGTGCGAGCGCAACCACGATCGGCAGATTCATCATGACCTCGCCGTTCAGTGCTTGATTCCGGTAGTCGCCGGTGACCTGAAACAAGCTGTAGAAGAAAGCCGCGACTACACCAACGCGCCAGTCGAACAGGTGCCTCGCAATCCAAAAAAGTGTGGCCATCGTCGCGAGCGTCCAAAACAACGCCACCACGTGCAGTCCCGTGAAGTTGTACTTGCCGACGATCGCAAAGAACGCCGCGTAGCTATAGAGGAGTAGCGGAGGCTTCCTATCGACGGCATCGATGTACGGTTGACCTCCGTCCAATATCTCGATGCCGATGACGGAATAGGAGCTTTCATCGATGACCTGGCGATCATCCAAGATGTAGGGAAGCCTGAGGATCACCGTCAGCAGTACCAGGACCATCCACGCGTTGCGTGGGCGCGCCCCGACCCATGTCCGAGCCCGTTCCCACGTCCCACCGCTGGTCTCAGAAACTATGCGCACGGCTCGCGATGGCGTCGATGACGCGCCATACGTTCTTCTTCACGTCGAAGTCTTCGGTGATCCGCGTTCTGCCACATTCGCCTAGCTCTGCGGCGAGCTTTGCGTCGTCGAGCACGAGGCCTAGCTTCTCGGATAGGTCTCGCGGATTGTAAGGCTCGACCAAGAAGCCCGTTTCATGTGGAATGACAACCTCCGGAATTCCCGAAACCCGAGTCCCAACGACGGGGCGGCCCACGCTCAACGCTTCAAGCGTGACGTTTGGGAGCCCGTCCATGTCACCCTCACGAGTCACGACGGACGGAACCGCGACGACTCGCGCCAGCGCCATTTGAGCAAAGACATCGGTGTTGTTTCGGGCGCCGAGAAACTTCACCTGGTCGCTGAGACCCAGCTGTTTGGCGCGCGACTCGAGCGCTCGCCGGTCCGGGCCGTCGCCCAGGAACCGAAGCTCAAAGTGGCGGCCAGCTCGCTGAAGTAGACTTGCGGCCTCTAGAAGGTCGCGAAACCCCTTGGTCGGGACGAGGCGGCCGACTGCCAAGATGATGGGGGGTCCGCCCTCCGGGATCGGTGTCGGTCGCGGAATGCGGTCGAGATCGAGTCCATGATAGGCGAGGTGGATCCTGTGCCGTGCGGCGGGACAGAGTTCCCGCAAGTGCTCGACGTTGTGTCTCGTGCAGGTGATCACCATCTCGGCGCCTGCAATCTTCTCCTCGAGGATGTTGCGATCCAAATAGATTCCGTACGCATGCCAGGTGCAGCCGTATGGAATTCCGAGCAGATGCGACAGACTCATCGCAACCTCGGTTTGGAAACCAGCAAAGTGACTGTGCACGTAGCGCACGCCCCGCCGCAACAGCTCGGGTGCGAAATGGGCCGCCACCACGACGGATGCTGCGGCTCTGGCGCGCTTGGCCGGCGTCCGATGAGGCAACTTCATCATCCAGCGCATGGTTCGGCGCACCTCGGAAGACCGGAGCCCAGCCGCGATCGATGCGATCTCGCGCGGCGAACGATAGTCGAGATACATCGCTGCACGTTGTACCGAACGTAGCGATTCGGCGAGCTGCGAATCGGGTGGCTGGCGCGGACCCGTAGAGAGCACGTTGACGTCGAGGCCGAGCTCCTGCATGGCTTCAAACTCGCGGTAGATGAAGGTCTGTGACAGGACCGGGAACGGTCCCAGCACGAATGCCGTGTCGCGAAACAACTCCGCTGCACCTTTGGGTAGCCGAGCATCGCCGAGTGACTGAGCCGTGCTCCTCATCTGTCGAACCGCACGCGGCGAGCCTACTTAGGTGCGCCCCTGTGTCAAACCCGCGAGCTCGTTGCTAGCAGACGGCGTCGTTACGATGGGTGTCGAGCCACCAGGCGAAAATGAAGATCGCCCAGAGCCTGAGCGAATGGTCACGCCCACGTTGATGGTCGCGCCATAGTGACTCCACGGAAGCCCGCTTCAACCATTCGTCGCATGGCCCTCCGCTGAAGACGCGCGACTCGAACTCAGCCCGGAGACCATGACGGAACCACTGACCTACCGGCACGGTGAACCCCTGCTTCTTGCGCTTCGCAATGAAGCTCGGAAATCGCTGAGCGACGAGACTGCGCATCACGCGTTTCGTCGAGCGTAGCCCCAGTTTCACGGTGTGCGGCCACGCCGTGACCATCTCGACGACACCTCGATCGAGGTAGGGAACTCGTGCCTCCAACGAGGCGAGCATCCCCATCTTGTCGACCTTCATGAGGAGGTCATCGACGAGCCAGTTGTGTAGGTCGGTGTTCAGCGCTGCGTTGACGGCGCCACCACGTCGAAACCGATCGAGGTCCTCTCGCAGCCGCTGCTCCGTCGGAAGCTCTCTGGCGGGAGCATAAGCCGATCCGAGTATCTTGCGGCGGGAGCGCTCCATGAAGAGTAGGGGTCCGTACACGTTTGGCGGAGCGAGGGGGCTGCGCAAAGTAGAGGCCAAGAGCTGCGGGAGATATCGGTTCCAATAGCCGCCAAAGAGCTCGTCAGCCCCCTCTCCGCTAAGCACGACCTTGACGTGTTGAGCTGCGAAGCGACTCATGACGTAGGTTGGTACGATTGCGTAGTCTGCCAAGGGCTGATCCATCTGCTGGACGATGTGCGGAAGCACCGACAGGCCCTCCTCGGCGGCCACGCGCAGCTCGTGATGCTGTGCTCCAACCGATTCCGCGACGAAACGCGCATACTCCGTTTCGTCGACACGCTCGTCGCCGAATCCCACGGAGAACGTGCGCAAAGGCTCGTTGGCCACGTCGGAAGCAAGCGCGAGAAGGAGGCTCGAATCCAGGCCGCCCGACAGAAACAGACCCACGGGGACGTCGCTCAGCATGTGGTCCTTCACCGCACGGTGAAGCTCGCGATCGAGAGTCTTGGTGGCCTGTTGAAGAGAGATCTTCTTGGGGTGCTCGACCGGTAACCGATAGAGGACGCGGGCGGCCGATGGGCCGCCGTCGCCAGCCCACTGGAGCCGCTGGCATGTTCCAGGTCGGATGCTGAACACGCCATCGAAGATGGTCTGTGGGCCTCCAATGTACTGCCTTAGAAAATATGCATTCACTGCGGCGGGGTTCAGCGAAGTGCTTCCCACCGCCGCGCGAATCGCCTTTATCTCAGAGGCGAAGAACACCGTGCCGTTGCGCCGGCAAACATAGAGCGGCTTGATACCCATCGGGTCGCGCACGAGGAACACCGCGCGCTCTGCCCGATCGTAGAGTGCGAACGCATACATGCCATGAAGCTCCGAGAACCCATCGACGCCCCAGGTTTCGTAGGCGGCGAGAATCACCTCGGTGTCGCTTCGGGTACGAAACTCGTATCCGAGGCCCCTGAGTCGTTCGCGGAGCGACGGCGAGTTGTAGATCTCACCGTTGTAACAGACTACCGTTTTGCCCGTCGAAGACTCCATCGGCTGAGCACCACCCTCGATGTCGATGATGCTGAGCCGGCGGTGCGCAAACGCCACCGGACCCTCCTCGAACAGGCCATCCGCGTCGGGCCCGCGATGCCCGATCGACTCGCCCATTCGCGCGGCCGTCTTTCCATCCGCGCTCCGGCCATCGAGTTGAACTAGGCCCGCAACTCCACACATGGCAAGTCCATGTACTCCCGTCGGCCGAAGGCGCAACGTCGAGGGGTCCGAGCGGTCTTGCTCGGGTGCCGGCCAGGGTTACAGCAGCTGCCCCTCATTCGTGACGAAGGGCTTCAATCGGTTGCAATTGCGCGGCACGGCGTGCGGGCAAGTAGCCGAAAGCCACGCCCACCAACGTGCCGAACGCTGCCGCCCCAATGAGCGTCAGCGGCGATAGGTTGGGGGACCAGTTCATCGCCTCGGCAACCAGATACGAGGTCAACCAACCGAAGAACACCCCTGCCCCGGCTCCCACGAGCGACAGCACCGCGGCCTCGGAAAGGAACTGGACGAGGATCTGTCGTGGGGAAGCACCGATCGCTGCTCGAATGCCGATCTCTTGAGTGCGCTCAGCGACCGCCACGAGTTGGATGTTCATCACGCCAATGCCACCGACGAGCAGCGAAACTGCAGCGATGCTGATCAGGAGTGTGGTCAAGATCTGCGACACGTAGTCCGCGACACGGGCGGATTGCACAGGGCTGCTGATATGAAAGTCGTTGGGGTCGCTATCCGAGAGTCGATGGAGACGACGAACGATGGCAACGCTCTCCGCAATCGCTGTCTCAAGCAAGTCGCGCGAGCGCACCTGGATGTGGATCTCCTCATACCCCTTGGGAATTCCGAAGAAGGCGTCGAATGTCGTAACCGGAATCAACAGGATGTCGTCCAGGTCCTGGCCGCCCGTGGTCTGCCCCTTGGAATTCAGCACTCCGATGACGCGGCAAGGCAGGGCGACGGCACCAATCGTGATCGTCTTGCCGAGAGGATCGGTTCCTCCAAAGAGCTCACGGACGACGGTCGTCCCCAAGACCGCGACCCTTGCGCGCTGCTGTACATCGGTCTCGTCGAACATGCCTCCCGTAAGCAACGTCCACTCGTGCACGTCTACGAAGCTTTGGGTTGTGCCCATGATGTTCGTGCTGAATCTGGAGGTCGGCGTGCTGACGTGGTGCACCTGTTTTACCGTGGGCACGACGCTTTCAAAGGACATGCCATCTTGGCGAAGAGCGACGACCTCGGCGTCCGTCAGTGGCATTGGCGCTCGATCCCCCACATCGATGCGACCCACGCTGCTTTGCACCCTAAGGAGCCGTGTCCCAAGCACTTCGAATTGAGCGAGCACCGAGCCCCGCGCACCTGCGCCGAAGCTCACCATCGCGATGAAGGCGGCGACGCCTATCGCCAAACCCAGCATCGTCAGGAAGCTGCGACCCGGGTTGCGTACCACCGTGCGAACCGCCTGACTAAGGGTTTCGCTGCGTGTCCTCCTCACCACTCCGATCCTCACACCGCCGGCACGTCGTTCTCTAGGGCTGCGTACAGCCCTCCGTGAGGCAATAGCAGACTCGGGAGTCGTTCTCCCCCCAGAGCGTGGTGTTGAAGTTCTCGAAGCCCCCCACTCCGTCTGGCAGTTGGTGCCGCAGATCGGCCTCCTTTGTGTCGAGCCCCGAGGAGATACCCGCGCAGGCCCTGCGAATAGCCTTGGCCATGCTCTCTTAGCCCATCGGGCTGACGATGAGTGCTGAATTTCGCGGTACCAGATCTTATGTCACCTGGCGCGCGAAACTCCAAGGGCGTTTGAATTTACTATCTGCATCGTCAGACTCGAAGCCAGGATCGCCCAGGCCGCGGCGCAACCGAGCCAAATGAAACCGATAATCAGCAATCTCGCCATGCAGGCTCCTTCGAAGAGCTACAAACGTGATTGAAAGCGCGGCTATTCCCGCGTCGAGACCGAGCAAGTTGCGGATCGCGCAGCGCGCGGCTATCCCCTGTCGACCCAAGTGGCGCGCGAGTATCGGATGCGCCCAGTCATCGAGGGAAGCGCTGAATGCCGCGGGTATTGATCATCACGCCAACGTACGACGAGCGGGAGAACCTTCCGGAGCTCGCGGCTGGTATTTTCGCGGTGCTCCCGGAGGCCAATCTACTCGTCGTCGATGATGCGTCGCCCGATGGCACTGGCGACGTTGCAGACCAAATGGCTTCGACCGATGCGCGGGTTCACGTCATGCACCGCGCGGGCAAGCAAGGGCTCGGCACCGCATACCTTGCAGGCTTCGCGTGGGCGATCGAGCACGGCTACGACTACATCCTGCAAATGGACGCGGACCTTTCCCACGATCCCCGCTACCTGCCCGACTTTCTACGAGCCCTCGACGAAGGCGCCGACCTCGCCATTGGTTCGAGAAACATTCCCGGTGGCGGCGTCGAAGGCTGGGGCCCCGTGCGTCACTTCATCTCGAAAGGCGGGAGCCTCTACAGCCGTGTGATTCTCGGGCTCGGGGTGCGCGATCTCACGAGCGGCTACAAGGCGTTTCGGCGCACGCTTCTCCAGTCGATCGACCTCGCGGACGTGAGCTCGAGAGGGTATTCGTTTCAAATCGAGGTGACCTATCGGGCCATCCTGCGACGCTTTCGGGTGGTCGAGGTGCCGATCATGTTCGTCGATCGCCGTGCAGGGCAGAGCAAGATGTCTGGCGGCATCTTTGCGGAGGCCGTGCTGATGGTGTGGAGGCTTCGGTGGAACAGAAAAAGGCTTGGCTAGCGCTAGCCTTGCTCACCGTCGCCTTGCGCCTTCCCGGAATCATCGACGGCAGGCAGATCGGCGACGAGAGCTTCTATTCGGTGATCGGCAACGTCGTCCTCGACGGCGGCGACCTCTATGTCGATGCGGTCGATCGCAAGCCACCCTTGCTGTTCTATAGCTACGCGGGGTTCTTCGCGCTGGTCGGTAAGTACAACTTCGAGGGCCTGCACGCGCTCGCGCTGCTCGTGACCTTCGCAACGATGCTCGCGCTCTACGTGGTTGCAGCTCGCCTCTTCGACTGGCGTGTGGGCATCGCCGCTGCCTTCTTCTACAGCGTCTTCGCGGCGACCGGCGACTATCGAAACGCCGGCATGAATGCCAGCCTGTTGATGAACCTTCCGATCGTGATCGCCTTGGGCCTGCTGTTTGGCGGGCATGCGCGAAAGCTTCGCCCGGAGCTGCTGCCGAGCCCAGCGCGCGAAGCTGTCGACTCCGTGGTGAGCTTCGTAGTCTGCAGCCCGTTGTGGAGCCCTCTCACGCTCGCGCGCTCTTGAGCGAAGTGGCGTCAGGCCGAGCCCCCGCTCGAGAGCCCGGGCCCCGGTGAAGAGCTTCTGGTGGTCCCAGGCAGGCGAGTGAATCCGAAAGGTCTCCGGATGGATCTTGTTGATCGCGACGTGGATGTGTTCGTGATCGGTGTCGCTGTGACGCACGGCAATGTACTGGTGCTCAGCAAACCCCAGCGTACCCACGAGTCTATCCACAACCTGTTGGAGCTCCTTTCGTTCGAGCCGCCTATCGTCGGGGTGAAGTGAGATGACGAGGTGATACGTGCGCTTGCTTCCGGCGCGGGTGTTTTGCGCTTGGACGGCATCGACGAGCTTGCAGGCGAGCTCGAGGTCGTCTCTTCCGCCGACTCCCGGCAGGTTGGCGGCGTGGAACCAAGTGGCACGTGGCTTGGTGGCTCGCCCCTGGATGTAGCGGGCCAAGTGTCGGAACCCCTTGTTCGATACCGATTCGCGTTGGTGCCGAACGATCACCGCCGCCCTGCCAAGCGGTTCACCGCCCTTCGGACGTTTATGAGGGAGTCGATGAGCTCGAGGTTCAGACGGTGGTAGGTCAGTTCCGGCGCGCCCTCGCGGATCGCGAGCTTGAGCAGCCCGCCGAGGCGATTGAGGTTCGCGTGGACGCGGGCAACCTCGGATAGCGCCTGTGCATCGACGGTGCTTTTGAGGGGAGCGCCTACGAGACAGCGGCGGAGCACCTCCGCACGCGAGTAGCTGGTCTGCCGCGCAAGGGCGTCGAGCCGAGCCAGGTAATCCTCGTCGACCCGAAAGCAGACCATGTGGGACTTTCGCTTCGTTGCCCCGTTCCGCTTCACTTGGTTGCCTCTCGTTCTTCCTCACGGGCGTTTCGAGCTGCTGCCGCTAAGATCAAACCAGACAGCTCCATCGCTCGCCGGAGCGCGAACTCGGGCGGCCCATCGAGCAGCTGCCGGCTGACAGCAACCAACTCGGAGCGCAGCACCAGCTCGCCGAGCTCACGCAGCGACGCGATCGGAATCTCGCCACCCTCGGCAACGCGCTGGACGAGCGCCCTCGCGCATGCACGCACCTCCGACATGGTCGCTACGGCACGCGCATCCGGGACAACTTGTCCCGAATGCGTCTTTTCACTGCCTCTGATGACGTCTGCTGACGCTTCTTTCCCCAACAAATTCGAGGAAAGTGAGGTGCCCTGCGTCCGTTTAGGTTCCAGTGTCCCTAGGGCGTGCAGGTTCGAGTCCTGTCCCTCGCACTGGAGTGATTGGGTGGTGCTGGCCGGCTCGTGTTTCCAGTAAACGTCGAAGCCACTTTCAAACGGTCCCAAGTCTCGACGCCAGCCAGCTCCCGATGAGCGCGGGTAGCGGCGCATCGGGAGCCCCAGTGATCAAGCCGGTCGCCCGCGATCACCCGTCGAACGAGTCGGGCAGCCGCGCTCTGAGCCTCTGCGCGATCCGTCTTGCCAGTGGATCGATGGTAACGCTTCCCGCCGACCCGGAACCGGGCCTGGTCACTCCCGGTCTGCTCTCTTAGGCCCATCGGGCTCAAGGTCAGCGCCGAATTGCGCGGGACTCGATGCTATGTCGCGTAGAGCACGGGGGCTGTGGATTTGAAAAAGCTCTTCGTGGGGAGCCCTTCGAAATGCTAGACGATGCGAAGCTTGAGCATTGGAACGACCAAAGCAAGGCGCTTTGTCACCCTGACCTTGTGCGCAATGTCCGGGGCACC
>Ga0209536_100016098_pt1 | contig 10646 bp, 10 predicted proteins | sample DeeMarSeWOR28_12_FD_187461 | JGI IMG/M metagenome (GOLD analysis project Ga0209536, IMG submission 187461) | Marine sediment microbial communities from White Oak River estuary, North Carolina - WOR-2-8_12 (SPAdes) (version 2) | ecosystem: Environmental > Aquatic > Marine > Intertidal zone >...
CCTGGCCGAGCTCGGCCTGCCTAACTTCACCATTCCGGTCAAGATAACCTGCGAAAACCACGAGGGGCCCGGTCAGGTTGCCCTGCAACAGTGGGACGCCAAGGCCAAGAAGTGGACCCTGGTCAGTGGTTTTTACGAGCCGTTGCGCGACATTACCGGTCCGCTGATCGAGGAAGATTCGGCGCAGTACGCGACGGAAAACAACGTCACCCCGCGTGACTGCAAGTAGTCCTCGTCAAACCCTGAAGCAGCCAGCATCATGACCGACAAGACCACCGATAACACCGCCGGCAACCTGCTGTCGGTGAACAATATCGAGGTCATTTACGATCACGTGATCCTGGTGCTGAAGGGCGTGTCGCTGGAAGTTCCCGAGCAGGGCATCGTTGCCCTGCTCGGCGCTAACGGCGCGGGCAAGACCACCACGCTGAAGGCGATTTCCAACCTGCTGCGCGCAGAGCGCGGCGACATCACCAAGGGCAGTATCGAGTTCCAGGGAAAACGCATCGACAGCATGACGCCGGCTGAACTGGTGCAAAGGGGGGTTATCCAGGTGATGGAAGGCCGCCATTGTTTCGAACACCTGACCGTCGAGGAAAACCTGCTGACCGGCGCCTATACGCGGCGCGACGGTGGCGCCGCTATCCAGCGCGACCTGGAGCTGGTGTACGGTTATTTTCCGAAGTTGAAGCATCGCAGCCGCGCCCAGGCCGGTTACACCTCCGGCGGCGAGCAGCAGATGATCGCCATTGGTCGCGCGCTGATGTCGCAACCGAAAATGATCCTGCTCGATGAACCCTCGATGGGCCTTGCACCGCAACTGGTGGAAGAGATATTCGAGATCGTGGCGCGCCTCAACCGCGACCAGGGCGTCACTTTCCTGCTCGCCGAACAGAACACCAACATCGCGCTGCGCTACGCCAGTCACGGTTATATCCTGGAGAACGGCCGCGTGGTGCTCGACGGCAGCGCCGCCGATCTGCGTGAAAACACCGACGTCAAGGAATTCTACCTCGGCATCAGCGAGGGCGAGCGCATCAATTTTCGCGACGTCAAACACTATCGCCGGCGCAAGCGCTGGCTTACCTGAACAACCGGGCAGGCCCGTCCTGCCTTCTTTTCCAGGTGTAGTGGCAGGACAGGTTTCAAGCCGGCGGAGCGACAGACAAAACTCATGCGAACAACGCGATGCATGTACCTCGACGCATGCCTGGAAATTCACATAACCGGAGGCGCTAACCTTGATCGGCACCCGCAAACGTTAAATCTGTAAAGCTCGATTGCCAGACCAGTATCGGCAACTTACTATGTCTCCCAACCCCCAATCGCCATCAGGCAGGTCAATATGAAGAGCCGATTCATCTACATCATTCTTGCGATCATGCTGGTCTTGCTGCTCAATCCATACCTCCAGACACTTGGGTTAATTGGAAAACTTTTATCCACGCTGATTTTGGCATTGATACCTTTATCCTGCGCCTTCGCTCTAACCAGGCAGAGGAAGAAAGCGATATTCATCCTCCTTGTCGCCGCGCCTTTTGTCATCATCGATGCGCTTAACTTTTTTTTCACCAGCCACCTTTTGCTGATAATCAATTTAGGCCTGGGGATCTTTTTATATTTTTATATTTCGTTTTTAATGGTGAAGCACCTGCTCTCCATCAGAGCGGTAACCGCTGACATGATTTATAGCGCTGTCTCTATTTATTTTTTGATCGGGATCGGGTGGGCAGGTATTTACGATCTGTTAGAATTCATTTCGCCGGGTTCATTTACGGGACAATCTGAAACGGACTTACTGTATTTCAGTTTCGTCACCCTGACCACTTTAGGTTTTGGTGACGTTTTGCCTCTGTCCACGCTTGCTCAAAGGCTGGTGATCATCGAAGCAACCACGGGCAGCATCTACATGACGGTTATCGTCGCAATAATCGTCGGCAGATATATGTCGATGCCGGACGGTGAAAGCGAAATCGGCTTAAAAGAATGAGAATCGCTGATACGCGGGCTTTGGCGCCCCACCTGCGCGACGGGCCATGGTGTGACCCTTATCCGCAGCCCCGAATGCGATATACTCGGGCGCCGGGATAATATCCGCAGCCACCGGAACCACTATGAGCGAATACTACGACGATCTCGAAACCCGCAGCAGCGATGAGCGCGCCACCGCGCAACTGACGGCGCTGCGCGCGCAGCTGCTGCACGTGCGTGAGCATGCCCCGGCCTATGCCGATCTGCTGCGCGAGATCGACCTCGACGCAATCAGCGACTTCGACGCTTTCACCTCCCTGCCACTGACGCGCAAATCCGAGTTGCTCACGTTGCAGGGCAAGCAACGTCCCTTCGGAGGGTTTACCGCGGCAACGGGAACGGCGCTGTTACACGTGTTCGCTTCCCCCGGCCCGATCTACGAGCCCGGTTTCGCGCGCCCCGACTTCTGGCGGTTCGCCCGCTCGCTGTACGCCAGCGGATTCCGCCGCGGCGACCTGGTGCACAACTGCTTCAGCTACCATTTCACGCCCGCCGGCCAGATGTTCGACAGCGCCGCGCAGGCGCTCGGCTGCACCGTGATTCCGGCCGGCGTCGGCCAGACCGAGCTGCAAGTGCAGACCATCGCCGACCTGGCGCCGAGCGCCTATGTCGGCACCCCGTCGTTCCTGAAGATCATCCTCGAGCAGGCCGACGAACTCGGCAGCAAGGTCGACTCCATCGACAAGGCGATGGTCAGCGGTGAAGCGCTGCCCGCGCCGTTGCGATCGAGCTTTAGCGAACGGGGCCTGCGCGTGCAACAGTGTTATGGCACCGCCGATCTCGGCCTGATCGCTTACGAATCGAGCGCGCTGGAAGGCCTCATCGTCGACGAGGGGGTGTATCTCGAAATCGTGCGCCCGGGCACCGGCGAGCCGGTGAACGAGGGCGAGGTTGGCGAGGTCGTGGTCACCAACCTCGGCACCGAGTACCCGTTGATCCGTTTCGCCACCGGGGACCTGTCCGCCTTCCTGCCCGGCCTCAGTCCCTGCGGGCGCAGCAACCTGCGGATCCGCGGCTGGATGGGACGCGCCGATCAAACTGCCAAGGTGCGCGGTATGTTCATCCATCCCGAGCAGGTGGACAGGGTGGTCAAGCGTCATTCCGAGATACAGCGCGCGCGCCTGGTCGTCGACTGGTTCGAGCAGGCCGACCGGTTGACGCTGCAATGCGAATGCGCGAGCGACGACGCGGCGCTGCAGGCGGCAATCGCCGACAGCATCCGCGCGATCTGCAAGCTGCGCGGCGACGTCGAGATAGTCGTGCCGGGCAGCCTGCCCAACGACGGCAAGGTCATCGACGATGTTCGCCAGTACGACTGATCGAGCGGTAATCACCGACGCATGAAGGCGCGACCCATGCTGAGCGATGTGCGCGTCGTCGACCTGTCGCAGTACATACCGGGGCCTTTCGCCACCCGCCAGCTCGCCGACCTCGGCGCCGAGGTAATCAAGATCGAGCCGCCCGGCGGCGACCCGATGCGCCGCTTCATGCAGCAGCACAGCAGCGCCGTTTCGCCCGTTTATCGGCACCTCAACCGTGGCAAGCGGGTGTGCGAACTCGACCTGAAATCGGCGAGCGGGCGCAGCGCGCTCGCCGATCTTCTCGCCGGCGCGGACATCCTGCTGGAATCGTTTCGTCCCGGAGTACTGGCGCGCCTGGGATTCGGACGCGAGCGCATCGACGCCGTCAATCCGCGCCTGATCCATTGCGCACTGTCCGGCTATGGCCAGACCGGCCCCTACGCGCAGCGCGCCGGGCACGACATCAACTATTGCGCACTGAGTTCGCAGTCGATTGTCAGCGGCAGCGCCGAGCGACCGGTGATCGGTTACCCGCCGATCGCCGATCACGCCGCGGCGCTGCAGGCCGCGGTGGCGATGCTTGCCGCGCTGCATGCGCGCGACAATCAGCAGGGCGGCATCTACCTCGATATCAGCATGACAGAATCGATACTAGGCTGGCAGTACCTGCCGCTACTGACCGGCGCCGACCAGCGCGCTGCGAATATCCTCAACGGCGGCGCGGCCTGCTACAACCTGTATCGCGCGGCCGACGGAGCCTTCGTCAGCATCGGCGCGATCGAAACCGCGTTCTGGAGAAATTTCTGCGCCGCGCTGAAGCGACCGCAGTGGGTCGAGCGGCAGTACGAAGCCATGCCGCAACGGCAGCTGATCGACGAGGTATCGGCATTGATCGCAACACGACCACTGGCCTACTGGCACGAGTTACTGAACGATATAGACTGCTGCTTCGAAGTGCTGTTCACGCCCGCCCAACTCGCCAGCCACGCCCAGTTCGAAGCGCGCGCCGCGCTCACCGCGGATGGCCCCACCTACCCCGCGCGCATCAACCAGCAGGCGGTTGCAACCGCCGTTGACTTCGAGCAGATCGACGATATCCAACTGCTGGGTTGGCGCGCAAGCTCGAGTTGAAGACGGGATGGGCGGGCGCGCTTACCTGCCCCGGTTTTTGAGCTCGTTTTCGAGGATTTGCTGGTAGTCACGGATTCGCTGCACGTAACGCACCGGCTCGTTGCCGCGCGCATATCCATGCTTGAGCTTGCTGTAATAGCGTTTATCGGAGAGCAGCGGTAATACCTGCTTGACGTCGTTCCACAGGTACGGATTCAACCCCTGCTCGCGCGCCAGCGTCTGCGCATCGTGTAAATGCCCGCGGCCGACGTTATAAGCCGCCAGCGCCAGCCAGCTGCGATCGGGTTCGGCGACTTCCTCGGCGAATTGATTGTTGAGCAACTTGTTCATGTAGCGCGCGCCACCGAAGATGCTCTGGCGCGGATCCAGCCGACTCTTGACGCCCATCGCGCGCGCGGTGTTCAGTGTCAGCATCATGATGCCGCGCACTCCGGTGGGACTACGCGCGTTGGCGCGCCAGTGAGATTCCTGGTAAGCCTGCGCAGCCAGCATGATCGGCGAGAGCTCATACTTCTCGGCGGCTTCGGCGAAGTATTTTTCGTATTTCGGATAGCGGCTCTTGATGCGTCCGATAAAGCGGCGCGTATCCACGTAGTCGAACAGCTCGATAAAGCCGTAATAACGCTCCTGCAGCACCGCCAGTTCACCGCTGTTTTCGAAGCCTTCGAACCAGGATTCGATTACATCCTGCAAATCCCCGCGCTCGGTCGACATCATCCAGCCGAGCGATTCAGCTTCATTCAGGTTGAGCGGCGCAATCAACTCGGGAAAATAGCGCCGATTGATGTCGACGATGTTGGAGTCGGCTACGGTGCAGTCGATCTCTCGCTCCCACACCGCACGCAGCAATTGTTCGGTATCTTCGCTGTCGGTCTCTTTCCAGGCGAGACCGGGGTGTTGTTCGCGCAGCGCCTGCAGGCGTTCGACGTAACTGCTGCCGGCGATTACCTCGATCTTCAACCCCACCAGTTCCTCGATGGTTTCGGGTTGGACGTTGTCACGGCGGCAGACTACCTGCTGTGTCACGTCCTGGTAAGGCGGGCCGAAGATAAACTTTTGCCGGCGATTCTCGGTAATCGTGAGTCCCGCCGCCGCCATATCACCCTCGGCATTCTCCACCGCATCGATGATTTCCCGGATCGAGGCCTTGATCCTGTATTCGACCTTGACGCCGAGTGAGTCGGCGAAGGATTGCACCATGTCATACTCGGGGCCACTGTGCTGTTCGTCGCGATCCGTGTACAGGGCGGTGGGCGCGTTGCGCGTCAACACCACCAGCGTACCGGATTCGCGGATCTGCTCGAGGCTGCGCGTCGCCTTCTGCGCCTCGTTCGGCTTGGCATCGCAGCCCGCCAGCAGCAGCAGGGCGCAGGCAAGCCAGGCATTCTTGTTACGCAGGACGGTGGCAAACATCAGGGCATGGATCACTGGGCTGATGAACTAACGATCGCTCAATTGTTTCAGATTTTAGCACCGATGTCGCTACCCGAACCTGTTCGCGGGAATTCCCCCCCCACCAACGCTGGCCGCTACTCGATCACGCTCTGAGGATGCGAGGTTCGCGCCGGGGTTCCGCGCGCGTGCCACGCATATCGATCGTTTTGCGCAAGCCGCGCGCGACTGTCCTGCATGCGCCCGGTAGCGAAGGAAGCCGCAACCATCTTGCTAGAACCCGGCGCAGCAAGCCATTGCGCAGCCGTTGACCTCTTTGCGCGTAATAGCGGTAATCGATCGAGCCGTCCTGGAGCCGCGTTGTCTGATCCTGAATTCGAGTTTGCATCGTCTGCCACCGTTTGCATTGTTATTGGTAAGCAGATCATGCAGTCGACCGGGGGCGGTTACTTGAAGAATTCCTTGCGAAAACCTTGTGTTTTCATGAATGATCTGTTCCTCTACTTTCTAACTTGAAAGAGGCATAAAATTACCAGCAAAACCAATGAGATATCGTTTCGACAAGTTTGAAATCGATTTGCACGACCAGGAGTTGTACAGGCTCGGCCAGCCGGTGATGACCGAACCCCAGGTGTACGCTCTGCTCGCCTATTTCGTCATGCATCCGGGCAAGCTGATCGATCACGATGAACTGATACAGGCCGTGTGGCAGGGTCGCCTGGTCTCCGATTCCGCGATAGCCGCGCGCATCAGCGCTGCGCGCAAGGTTATCGGCGACGACGGCAAGACGCAGCGCCTGATCAAAACCGTAGCGCGGCGGGGATTCAGGTTTCTCGCCGAGGTCGAGGAATTAGCCGGCAACGGCGCTGGCGAAGCTGCTGCCAAGGTAGCGTTTAGGCAACATCAACACGACCATCATCAGAGCATTCATTTCTGCCAGTCCGCCGACGGCACCCGCCTTGCGCACGCAGTTACCGGGTCCGGCCCGCAGCTGGTCAGAACCGGGCATTGGCTCACCCACCTCGAGCATGACTGGCACAGCCCTATCTGGCGCCCCTTCCTGGACAGGTTGGGAAAACAATTCGAGGTGCTGCGCTACGACCAGCGTGGATGCGGTCTCAGCGATCGCGACATCGACGACTTTTCGTTTCAGCGCTTTGTCGAAGACCTGGAGGCCATCATCGACAGTGCCGCCAGGGATCGATTTATCCTGTATGCCACCTCGCAGGGAGTCCCGGTAGCGATCGACTACGCCTGCCGACACCCAGAGCGCGTCAGCCATTTGATTTTACATGGAGGTTACGCACGTGGCCGGCTGGTGCGTCATCACCAGGCCGATGTCGAGCAGGGAGAAGCCATATTGAAATTGATCGAGCACGGCTGGGGAGTTAGCGGCAGCCCATTTTTACAGGCGTTCACCACCATGTACATCCCGGATGCGAACCGCGAACAGATCGATTCGCTGGTTGAATTGCAGCGCCTGACGACAACGACCCAAAACGCCGTCGCGATCCGGCGCGCGGTGGATTCATTCGACGTTAGCCACCAGCTGGAGCACATTGCGACTAAAACACTGGTCATTCACGCCGCTGATGACGGCGTTCATCCGGTCGACCAGGGCCGGGAGCTGGCGGCCGGGATTCGCGGCAGCGAATTCGTATTGCTGGATTCGGCAAATCACGCCGTGGTTCCGCAGGAACCCGCCTGGGAGCGTTTCTTCTGGGAGCTGCAACGCTTCAGCGCGAGCTAAACCGGTTTCAAGAAGCCTAACCGCGCCCGATGTAAGGCATGCGCGTGGCCATGATGGTCATAAACTGCACGTTGGTGTCGAGCGGCAGCGAAGCCATATTCAGCACCGCCTGCGCGACATGGGCGACATCCATCACCGGCTCCGGTACGCGTTCGCCGTTCGCCTGCGGTACGCCTTTCGGCATGGCCTGAGTCATCGGCGTCGCAGCGTTACCGATATCGATCTGGCCACAGGCGATGTTGTAGTTGCGGCAATCCAGCGATATCGACTTGGTCAGCCCGGTGACGGCGTGCTTGGTCGAGGTGTAAGGCGCCGACATCGGCCGCGGCGCGTGCGCCGAAATCGAGCCATTGTTGATGATGCGCCCGCCCTGCGGCGATTGCGCCTTCATCATGCGAATCGCCTGCTGCGCGCACAGAAACGGGCCGGTCAGGTTGACGTCGACGGTTTGCTGCCATTGCTCGTAGCTCAGTTCTTCCATCGGCACGCCCGGGGTGAAACTGCCGGCGTTGTTGAACAGCAGGTCGAGGCGTCCGAACCGCGCCTCCGCCTCGGCAAATAGCTGCTTTACGGGGCCCGGTTTGCCGACGTCCGTCGGCACGCACAGCGCGCGCTCTTCATCGGCCCCGGCCAGCGTCACGGTTTCCTGCAGCGGCTCCGGCCGCCGCCCGGCAAGCACCACGCTGTAACCGGCCTCGAACAGCGCGGCGCAGACCGCGCGGCCGATGCCGGAACCGGCGCCGGTCACCAGCGCGATCGGTGAATCATTCGCCATTTTCTCTCTCCTGGTAGTCAACGGGGGTAGTGTAATCCGGGTGTTCGTGCAGCGCCCAATAAGCCTGGTTCAGCCTGTTGGTCAGCTCGCCCGGCAGACCGCTACCGACCGCCTCGCCGTCGATGCGCGTTACCGGCATGATGCCGCCCGCGGTGCTGGTGATGAAAATTTCGTCGGCCGCGCGCGCGAACGCCGCGGGCAGCACATCCTCGCTGACCTGCATATTCTCAGCGTCCAGCAATTCCAGCACCGTGGCGCGGGTCACGCCTTCGAGCACGCCGTGTATCGGGGTGATGACGCGATCGCCGCAGCGCGCAAAAATATTGAAACCCGGTCCCTCCACCAGGTTGCCGCCGGCATCGACCAGCACGGCGCTGTCGGCGCCGCTGTCGTAGGCCTCGAACAGCCCCATCACCATGTCCAGCCAGTGGTAATTCTTGATTTTCGGGTTCACCGATTCGGGCGGAATGCGCTGCTGATGGCTGATCAGCAGGTTCATGCCGCGCTCGCGCATCTGCTGGTTGGCGATCCACACGAAGGGTATCGAAAAGGCGAGAAACCGGTTGCGGCAGCTGCGCGGGTCGCGCGACCCCGGCGCCGGTATGCCGCGCGTGCAGATGATTTCGACGTAGGCATCGCGCAGACCGCTGCGGCGCACCAGCTCGAACATCACCGCGCGAATGTCTGCCCGGTCGTAATCCAGCGACATGCGCAATCCCGCCATGCTGCGTTCGAAGCGGTCGAGATAATCGTCGAGGCGGAAAAACCGCCCGCGCCAGACGTGGGCGACTTCGTAGGTTGCGTCCGAATGCAGGAAGCCCCAGTCCAGCAGCGGAATGCTGGCCTCGGCCACCGGCAGGTAATCGCCGTCGATGAATGCGGCGCCTTTCGACAGGTCTGCCATGAGTCTACTCGAACTCCGGTTTGCGTTTATCGAAGAAAGCCTGGATGCCTTCGCGGCCGTCGGGCGAGGCCGCGCAGCGCGACAGCAGTTGCCCTTCCAGGGCCATCTGCGCCGCGAGGTCGTTAACCGCACCGGCCAGTAACAGTTTTTTGACATAGGCATTCGACAGGCGCGCGCCCGCGGCGAGCTGTTGCGCCAGCCGATCGGCCTCCTGCTGCAGCTCGGCATCGGCGACCACGCGCGTGACCATGCCCATCGCGCAGGCCTCCGCAGCGCTCAGTGTACGGTTGGTCAGCATCAGTTCCTGGGCCCGGCGCAGGCCAACCAGGCGCGGCAGGAAATAGCTCGACGCACCGTCCGGGCACAGGCCGGCGCGCGTATAGGCCATGGTGAAGCTGGCGGACTCGGCGGCGAGCACGATGTCGCCGATCAGCGCGAGGCTGAAACCGCCGCCCGCGGCAACACCGTTGACGGCGATGATCAGCACCGCCTGCATGTTGGCGAACAGCGCGATCGCCGCGTGAAAGTCGTCGGCCAGCGCCTGCGCCGCGTCACCGATGGCATCGCCATGCGACAGCATTTCGCGCAAATCGCCGCCGGCACAGAAAAACCGCCCCTGCGCGCTCAGCACCACCACCTTGATCTGCGGGTCTTGGTCGCATAGCTTCGCCGCCTGTTTCAGCTCGCGCGCCATCTGGCTGTTCAGCCCGTTGGCAGCGTCGGGCCGGTGCAGGGTGATGCGCGCCAGCGCATCCTGTTTCTCGAAAATAAGACACTCGAACTGGTTCATGGCATTTGCGCACATTGTGCTGCTGCATATCGATTGATGCATAATACACAACAAATATAGGAAGTATTAACACCCTATTTTCCTATTTCCATTAAGAAGGGAAAGAGATTCGCGACGTCGAGCCAGCTCGGGGGCACCCGAAATCTGGCCGATTTCTGCCGGCACGCCCGATATCGCCGAAATCGCCTACTGTGGGTGCTCCTTCCTGCCGGTCAATTCTGCCTGATTTCTATCACCAGGCATGCCAGCCACCTGCCGCTACTCTTGTTCGCAGCAATCGGGTGAATTGGCCGGGTCAAACAGATCTCGTTGGCTAACTGAACAAACCTATCTGTTGCGGTGCCCTGCTCTCGGGTAATGGGTTGAATTCTTTTGATTCCGCTTTTATCTCCAGGTGTGCAAGTATCTGCTTGATCACCACAGGGTCTTCGATACTGGATATCACCTTGACAGCCCACCACATCTGCTCAACTCAAAGGCCGAATATACGTACGCAATTGACCTGTTGCCACCCACCAATCAATGCTTGCAAGAAGAGAGGTGTACATATATGTGTGTCCTCGTTTGCTCGT
>Ga0209536_100016099_pt1 | contig 10646 bp, 7 predicted proteins | sample DeeMarSeWOR28_12_FD_187461 | JGI IMG/M metagenome (GOLD analysis project Ga0209536, IMG submission 187461) | Marine sediment microbial communities from White Oak River estuary, North Carolina - WOR-2-8_12 (SPAdes) (version 2) | ecosystem: Environmental > Aquatic > Marine > Intertidal zone >...
TTGATCGATGGTTACCTCCCGCCGGTACCAACCAATATCCGCTTCATCCTCCACTCCGGAGAGTTCAGATCCCCAAGGAAAAGGAACCAGGATCCGACGATCGAATGGAGTGTTTCCGGCATGCCAGCCTTTCTCCATCCCCTGATCCACAGGGTCAAACATAAATTCCCATGTACCATTCAGGTTGACCCATTCTTGTCGCATGAAATCGGGTCTTGGATGCTCGGCGAGTGGAATTTCCTGGGCGTGGGAGAAACACCAGAAACCCGCCTGAATAGCAATAGCAAGGAAGCTAGTGGTGGCAGTTTTCATCTGGGGATTGATTGGTTTAGATTCACCCCTAAAAATAAAGAATTAAGTGCTTCACAAACGATGTCAGATTCAATTTCATTTATTGCGTTATCTTTGGTCGAACGGTGTAAGACAATCCTGCCCGTTCTAACCTGTTTCACCCTGCATGAAAGCACTATTGATTTCCAACAGAATATTTCATTACAGGGTAGAGGTATACAACTATTTCAGGAAGGAATTCCTGAAACATCGGATCCAGTTCGAGGTCCTTTCCGACGAAATCCAGCAGGGTACGGAACGGGTGGATTTTCCACTCCATATTCTGCCCAGAACCTATCCCTCCTATCGGAGAAAGATCAACGCAATCGGTCCGGATCTGGTGATCTTTTTTCTGCACCTGAAAAATACCTCCGTTTTCCCGCTGTACTTGTATTGCAGGAGGAAAAAGATCCGCACCATCTTCTGGGGACACGGGATCAACCTGGGAACCCCGGAAAACCGGATCAAGCAATTGTTTTATAATTATTTACACCGAAAATCCGACGCCATACTTCTGTACGCCCCGGATCAGTTGAAATTCATCCGGCCCGAGTTTCACCCAAAGACACATATCGCATACAATACCATCAATTTCCATTCTCTTCCAGCAATTGACAGCAGCAAGGAGGAGTTGAGAGAAAAATACGGACTGACCTTCAGGACCATCGTGCTTTTTTGCGGCAGGGTGACCAAAAACAAGAGGGTGGATCTACTGATCGATATGTTTGTGCAATCTGAAAACAGATCGATCGGTCTGCTGATCGTCGGGGGCGGATTATCAGAGGAAGACCAGGCCAGGGTGGAACAGCAGGAAAATATCATCTATTTCGGAGCGGTATATGAACCCTTCCAGGTAAGTGAGCTGCACAAACTATCCGACATATTCGTCATCCCTGGAAAATGCGGACTGGGCATCAATACGGCCATGCATTGGGGCCTTCCCGTGCTTACTACCGATGTGATCCATGCGCCTGAGATCTGCTACCTGAAAGATGGGGTCAACGGGTTCATCACCAGAGATATGCAGGAATTGGCCGAGAAAATTGAACTGCTGGCAGGTGACCAGAAACTGCATCAGAGTTTATCAGAGAAAGCCAGGGAAATCATCACCAGGGAAGCGGATATATCCCATATGACCAGCGGTTTTCTGCAAGCCATGAATTTTGTGATCCAGCAAAATGAACGGTGAGTAGTTACTGCCTGTTATTGGGAGTTGGCATTTCCGGGGCATAATTCATTACATGACCCAGTCCATGGAAGCTCCGATCGTGGTCAGACCATAAAATAAGATCATCATACCACACTTTGGCCCCCTGGTAACCCGGAACTTTATCTCCGCCCTGGAAGGTCTCCAGCATAAAATAGTCCAGGGCGATGTGTTCATAATTTCTGAATTTAATGTTATCCAGTGCCATGTAGCATGTATCATTCCTGTACCATTCAAGTATCCCGTCGGAAGCTCCCGGGTCATTCAATACGATCCGGTGGGTGATTTTGTACCATTTATCAAATTCCCAGGACATATCGATGCCATGGGTTCTGCGGCTGTTCCAGGTATCACCATAATGGACCTCACACTCATTGTACTGAAATCCCTGATGGTACACATAGAATCCAATTTCTCCACCGGGAGATTGCCATTTATCTTCAAAATCGAATCCCCCCCTCATGGAGAATCCGTGATCCAGTTCATAGTCGGCAGGTGTATTGCAGGATGGTCCTCTGACACCACCACCGGGGGGATATTCTCCACTGGCATCTTTGCCGGCCAGGCCGATCAATTTACCTCCATTGGCCCAGTCCCAGTTGCTGCTCAGTTTCATGTAATAGGTAAACAGAGCGTAGGTGAGGGTATCATCCCGGTCGTTCCTGCCATTCAGCTGCATTTCGGCATACCAGGAGCATCCGGAAGTTCTTGCCGGAAAGGGATTGATAATGATTTGCCAGACGGTATCGCCATCCATCACTACCGTACTGTCATTTGAATCCCGGCCGGAATCAATGATCTGTTTGGCTACGCGAGAATCGAGGAATTGCCTGATTCTCGAATTGCTGTTGATGCCGGGAGGAAGTTCCGAAAAAGTGATTTTCTTATAAATGGTTCCCGCCTCGCTGCTGTCATCCATCGGCGGTCTCATGGCTATAGGGGCCTGGCGGATCCTGTTAACCCTCCAGGAAATTGCCTCCACCGGTCTGTTCTGGGTGAATCTGATAAAAGTCAGAACCAACAGGAAGATGCCAACCACTATGATGGAACCGGTTAAAACCTTCCACCTTCTTTTTCTGCTGAACATCATGTTTACAGCTATCATTGATTGATCATATGAATGGTAAAACTAATTATTATCTGAGAAATAGTTTATGGTTATACGGTTTCGGTTGACGAACAGTTTTAAAATAGTTACTGGTGGTTTCAGTTTTTTACAGGATACGGTTTTCTGTTTGTTAAAATTCCTGGCTGTTTAATCAAACAATGGTGCACCCGGTTACGCAATTATGAATTAAATGATATTTTTGCGATTCTAAAACATTGGAAGAATGAAGCGAATTACACACATACTGCTCCTGGCTGTTTTCACGCATGCCCTGACCAATTTGTCCGGGCAGGAGATGCTGATCATAGACAGAACCATCGACTGGACCATGTCCTCCACTCATGGTTACTATTTTTTTCAGCCCCCCTCAGATGCGCCTTCTAACTGGCGTACCCCTTATGATTATTTCAACGGGCAGTTCTATACCCGTTACGAGATCATTTCAGAAGCCACCAATGAGCCCTGCGGTTTGCAGGTGGGGATCTGGCAATGGCGTCTTGAATCGAATATACAGGAGGGTCAAAAGACCTATTCGGAAATCATGGCCGAAATTGTTCGCATGGACGGACCGGGGGATGTTTCGTATAACAACAGTTCTCCCAACAGCTGGTGGAAATCGTATGAAGGCGTAGATTTTAACAGGGTCGGAGATTTCTGGAGGCTGGGGATCAATATCTGGTCACTCAATCCCAGAAGCGTGATCGCATCCACCAACTGGGGTGGCGACAACGACCTCTGGGCGCAGCGTGACAAGTGGTTCCCGATCAGAGTACATGTGACCGTCGTGGCAGTGGCCTCGGGTCACACTTTCTCCGGGTGGGATAATTACGGAGGTTCCACTCCACCGCCGCCACCGCCGCCACCGCCGCCGCCACCGCCGCCCACACCAGATTATTCCATCAATTTTGCATCCGAAAGTACTGCTGAATCGGTCCCCTCCACGGACGAGTATTCCTTATCGGCAGACATGTCCAGTGCTTCCAGTGGCAGCAATGCTGCCGTTGATCTCACTCCCGGCCAGACCATCTACTTCCGCACCAAAGCTTCAGGAAGTACTCCGGCATCAGATATTCAGGAGCTGGTGGTTCCGCAGCGACCCTCAAAGCCCACCTTCACCTATGATCCTGATAATGGCAGGACCGGTGAGGTGGTAACTTCAGCATACCGCTATGCCACCACCTCATCCATGTCTGACGCTGTTTCAGGTACCGGTGACTACGTCACATTCCCGGCCGGTACGAAAAGGTATTTCCAGAAAAAGGCCACCGGGTCCGCCTTTGCCAGCAATATCCAGGAATTAGAGGGATATTCAGTAACCCCGCCCGCTTACCAGGTGGATTTCATCAATGAGAGGACAAATGTGCCGGTGGAAGAGGGAGATGAATACAGTTATGACAATTTCTCCTCGGATGGAATGGCCGGAAACGGCGAGTACCTGGCGCTGATCCCGGGAGAAGATGTATATATCAGGAGAAGCGCACAGGGTTCCATACCGGCATCAAATATCCAGACACTGGATGTTCCCGCGCGTCCGGATGCTCCCTCCGTTGGTATCGATTATCTGAATGAAACCACCAGTGGGGTGGTATCTGCGGATATTGAATACAGGGAAGAGGGAGCTGCTGAGTGGAGCGACGCTTCAGGTGAGTTGATTGCCGTTGTTCCGGGCCAGAACCTGGTATTCAGGGTAAAGGCATCCTCCGGGAACTTCCGTTCGGATGAATTCCTGTTAAATGTTCCGGTCCGGCCTGACGCTCCGGCTTATGCCATTGATTTCGTCAATGAGACAACGGATGCTGCCGTGTCTGAGGGAATACAGGTCTCTGCTTCACCCGATTTCGATGTAGCCGAATCCGGAAACGATGAACCGCTGGCACTCGCGCCGGGCAGCGATTACTATTTCAGGGTGGCATCTACAGCCGGCTCGTTCGGCAGCGAATCACAGATGGTGTCGGCCCCTCCCCGCCCCCTCCTGTCTGTTGATGAAGATGCCGATACCATCACCACGAGCCCGTTTACAGTTCATGCCGATTTCATGACGCCTGTAACCGGTTTCGAACTGGCTGACCTGGAGGTGTCCAATGCCACACTTTCCAATCTGCAGGATACATATTCCTTTGACGTAACACCTGATGGCACTGACATTCAGGTAAGTATCACCATCCCTGCCAATGTGGTGAGCGAAGGTAATTTCGCTTCAGAGGAGTGGACCGGGTATTACATGGAGGAAGTGGTACAATCGATCAGGGGATATGAATCATCAGCATTCAGGCTCTATCCCAATCCCTTCTCGGATATTCTGACCATCGCCAGTGACGATGCGGCCCCGGCCAAGATATCTGTCACAGTCACCGATCTGACAGGCAGGGTGGTGGTACAGACAACCAGGGAATTGCTGCAGATCAGCACGCTGGATCTTTCCCACCTGGATGCAGGTATGTATGTGATCCATGTGGAAACCGGAGATAAGCTGCTTATCAAAACCATTCAGAAGGTCAGGTAGGTAATCCGGCAGCCACCTACCGGAAACAAAAAGAAAATCCGCGATTCATATGAACCGCGGATTTTTCTTTATCCTGGCTTCCTTTGCCGGAAACCGGTGTATGGTTAATTCTTGATCACATTGAAATGGACCGTCTCCCTTCCAAACCTGACCTGGATCAGGTAGATCCCGTTATGATAATCCGACAGGTCTATTACATCTTTTCTGTCCAGGTTGGACTTGCGGAGAACAGTTCTTCCAGTCATATCGAGCACTTTCACCTCATCCGCAAAATGATTCATCTCCAGATGGATGATCCCCTGTGTGGGATTGGGGTAGAAGGTGACACCGGGCACTGAAGCCACACTGCCGATCCCCACTACGCTTTCAACCGTAACCTCAGCAACCTCGGTGGTTTGGTTTCCGGAAACATCTGTAAGGATCACATCCACGTTCACTGTTCCCACATCGTCGATGGTGAAAAGTGACTGGCTCAATGTGGTGTCTGAAATGGTGCAGTTATCCGATGCATCGGTAACCAGGTCAGAAGCTGCAACCACCACATAGCCAGTTTCCTCCACCTGAATCGTAATGTTCTGAACTGCAAGCACGGGGGGAGTGGCATCGGGAGTCACCGTCAACGTTCCGGATACATGGCTCAACACATAGTTTGTTCCACTTCCTCCTGAAACCGTGATCTCGTAGGTTCCATCCGGACTGCCGGCATCCGCAATGCATGAAGCCACCGGTTCCTCGGTCAGTACAGCAGCATCCTCACCCTCTGCAAATCCTTCATAAGTGAATGTAAACACGGGATTATCAGCACACTCTTCCCTGCTCTGATCGTCGGCGGTCACAGTTAGTTCTCTCGGTGTAATATCACCTGTGAGACCCGCTGGAGCAATAAACGCATAGTTAGCCGTATCGGTCCCTGCCATTCCCATTTCCGTCTCCACCGCAACCGCGGTTCCCACCTCAGCCTGGGCAAAGATTCCGGTATCGGCACCTGACAAGCTCACATCATCCCCATCCACAACACCTTCGAGGGTTGCACCGGAAATGACCGCGGCAGTGGTACCGTCATACATTTTTTGCTCCACCATTGCACCGGTAACAGTCAGGGTTTTCTTCTCCACAACCAGATCCTGAATCACAGGTGTGGCCGGTAGATACTGGGTATTCCCTTCCTGGCTGGCTGTGATGCCCGCCGTCCCTGCTCCCACGATCACCAGGGTCGAACCATTGATAACAGCCACGGATTCATCGGAACTTTCATAAGACACCGGCAATCCTGAACTCGCCGTACCGGTCAGTTCAAAGGCATCGTCACCATAGACGACGCTCGTCAACGGCTCAAAGCTGATATCCTGCGCAGCCTGAAGGGTCGTCAGACTGGCAGCGGGACCCCATGTGCTGGAACCGGCTGCGTTGTATGCACGCACTCTGTAATAGTAATCCGTACCTGGATCCAGGCCACTGAAATGCCAGTACAACCAGCCTCCTACCCAGTAATTGGAATACCCGGGAAGGAACGAGGTGAATCCGGGATCCAGGGCCACCGAGATCACATATCCGTCGGCCTCTGCCAGCTGCTCCCAGTTGGCAGTAAATTCCGTGGTGTAAATATCGGTGGCAGGAAGTGCGGCCGGAGGAGGTGGACGCTCCAATTCTTCACCGTACACAAATACCTCGGCGAAAGAGGCCAGCGCATCCTTGGAAGTGATGTCAAACCGGATAAACCGGATGGGATCCATCTGCACCACATCAAAACCGTAGGTGCCGCTGTCTGCGATGGTGAAGTCTCCCAGGTTCATCCAGTCAACACCATCTTCACTCACCTGGCAGGTGAATTCCAGCGGCAACTCTCCCGGATTGGGAAGGAAGAATCCAAACCCATCGATGTTGTGATACTTCTGCAGATCCACCTGGAACCACACGGGCGCCGCTCCGGGCACAGCACAGTAGGTTTCAGTCAGACCGTCCACGGCTTTTGAGGGTTCAAAACCGGGAATTGAATCCGGGGCCGAAGCGGGCTTCGATAAGGCAACATCAGGGTTGCTGCCTGTATACTGCCCCGTCAAGGCGGAGGAAATAAGCAACAATCCTGTGATGACTGCTCCAAAATGTAAATGTTTTTTCATAAATAGTTTTTTCATGAGTTACGTAAAATGGTCATAAAGGTTCCATAGAGTATTGAAGGTCAAATTATGGGTTTATTTTGAATACCGGCCGAAAGAATCTCAACACAGGATTAGTAGTTATCAACTGAACCCTTGCCCCGGTAAATTCGCCTTCTATGATCATTTGCCTCAGCATCTGGCACTTATCAATGTGGTCCGACTGGTTACCGGCACCAGAAAGATCCTCAAGCTCAGATCAACCATTATTCCCTCCATCCTACAGATTATTCTGTAAAACGTTTCTGAATCTTGCTGAAACAGTGCTTCTCAATGGTTAACGCTTTGCCACTGAACGCTTCGCCTATTTTCTTGCTTTCTTTTTATATCTTGCGGAACATTAATTTTGTTGAATTCAACCATAAAGAAAAAAGTATGAAACCGTCGATTCGTAGAAGAGAATTCCTGAAAACGACCAGCGCTGGCGCTCTGGGAATGATGGCATTGGGTCCATTGGGGCTCTCGTCGTGTGGTCCCAAAGAGAGGAAAAGTTATGGTGTGGGACTTCAGCTCTACACCATACGGGATGCGATGGCAGAAGATGTCCCCGGGTCCCTCCAAAAGGTATCTGATCTGGGCTACAGATTCGTTGAACTGGCCGATTATTCAGATGGGAAATTCTACGGGTACAGTCCGAAAGAATTTAAAAAGATGGTAGAAGACCTCGGGATGAAGGTGAACAGCAGCCATACGCAGGTGGAAGCTGCCGGCATCACCCTGGATAATGCAAAAATCATGGCGGATGCCCATGCAGAACTTGGTGTGGAGTATTGCGTTCAACCCTGGGTGAATGAAGAAGACAGGAACATCGAGACTTATAAGAAAATGATCGGTGACTGGAACGAGGTGGGCCGGCTCATGAAAGAGGTGGGCATCCAATTCGGATACCACAACCATAATTTTGAGTTTGCCAACCTGGATGGGGTGGTCCCCTACTTCGATATTTTCATGCCGGAGATGGATGCGGACCTGATCACTATGGAAATTGACCTGTTCTGGGCTTCCAAGGCCGGACAGGATCCCGTGGAAATGTTCAATACATACCCCGGCAGGTTCCAGTTGTTCCATCTGAAGGACATGTCAACCAGTGAAGCTCCATTTTACGAAGTCATCAAAGATGATATCTGTGAAGTTGGTGAAGGCGTGATCGATTTCAAGCGCATCATGGAGGCCAAAAAAGTGGCGGGCATGAAGTACATGTATGTGGAAGATGACAATCAGGGCAACGGAAAACCTTTCGAGGCGCTGGAAACAAGCATCAGCAATATTACCACTGATATTCTTGCCTGAGGTCAACCCGGAACCGCAATCCCAGTTTCATTGGTAGCATAACCTCAGTTCAATTGGCAGTATAATCACTGAAACCGTCTCATATTGGGACGGTTTCCTTTTTAAATCCAGGCATCGGTCATCCACGATTCGACCTCGATTTTATCTTCTGTTTCGAATGGGGCAAGCATCCAGGACTCGACACTGAGATTCTCCTCGATCACGAAACTTTCGAATGGAGTGACCATCCATGACTCCAGGTAAACCACCTCTTCACTTATTTGGCCTGCATCGGCTAAGGTAATATAGACAGCGGTCCTGCTGCTGTCATAAATGATCCCCTCAGTAAAAAAAGTAAATTCTTTATCTGCAACGAGGAATAAGTTTTCATCTGCGGATTTTTGTCCGAACACACCTGCTGTCAGGGACAGCAATGCGAAACTTCCAAGGAACAGTAATGTTCTCCATGATAATCTGGTTCTCATCTCCATATGTTTTGATTTGGTATTCATTCTATAAATTCTATGTAATGTTAAGGACAACATCTCTTCCGGTGAAGAGGAAATCGGCGAATCGATTCCAATGATCGGTAAATGCTCCTTTTTCTGCCATTGCTGTCCCCGATATCTCAGTAAAGCATTTGAATTGTGATCAGATTATTGGACCTTTGAAATAGAGGAGCGTATCCACGTTGTATAACTGAACCATATGAAAGCAGTCATATCAACATCCATGATTCAGACGAGGTTCATTATTCTCAATATCCTGTTTTCACTTGCTCTGATCTGCGGATGTTCGACATCGGAAACCGGCATCATTGGGGTGAAATGTTATCAGCTGCCAGCCGGTGAAAGGGAGACCATCGATTCCTGGAAATCTCTCGGGATCAATACTGCCTATGTGAGTGAAGACATTGCCGGAAATCAAACATTCAGAACCCTGGCCAGGGAATCAGGAATAGAGGTCTATCTGATCTACCCGGTCTTCTTCAATCCGGAAGCCCTGCAGGAAGATTCCACGCTATGGGCCATCACAGCTACCGGGGCAAAGGCCAAAGATCATTGGGTTGAATTCGTATGTCCTTCAAATGCAGGATACAGAAAAGCTGCAATCAACCGTGCAAAAAAAGCCATTCATGAATTGAAACCCGATGGTTTAAGCATTGATTTCATCCGCCATTTTATCTACTGGGAAATGGTGAAGCCTACAGACAGACCAGGTGATCTGACCGATGCATGTTATTGCCGGAACTGCCTGGTGCAATTTGCGGAGAATATAGATCTGCAGTATCCCGACAGCCTGACGTCAACAGTTCAGTACGCTAATTATATAAGAGCACATCACCATCCCGATTGGATCGATTCAAAATGTGCCCTGATTACTTCCATGGTCAGAGAACTCACTTCCGAGGTACGTCAGGCGGCCCCGGAAATAAAGTTTAACCTGCACGCAGTGCCCTGGCGAAAAGAGGACTACAATGGTGCAGCATCAAGGATTGCAGGCCAGGATCTGAGCCTGCTGGCACCGATGGTAGATTTCATCAGCCCCATGTGTTACACCCATATGCTTTTCAGGGATCCGGAATGGGTGGATTCGCTGGTAATTGACTTCCAGGCACAGGGAGTTGAGAAAGTATTGCCCTGTATCCAGGTAAGCGAAAGCTACCTTGAAGATCCATTTGCGAAAGAAGAATTCTGTGCCTGCATTAAGCAGTCACTGAAACATCAGGACAACGGCATCGTATTCTGGTCCTGGGAAAAACTGGAGCAGGACAGTACGAAAAAACAATGTGTGAAAGACATTGTAATCGAGTAGCTTAATTTTCTTACTCCCCCCTCCTGTCTATGCCGCGGGTTATCCTTCCGAATGGCTTTGCAGGTGCATCCTGTTTGCTCCTTTTTCCATACATCCGGAAGAGACCGCTATGCAGACCGGATGAAAAAAAAGTTTTCCTATCTTGTTTGCTCACTAAAACTGCCCAATATGGAAAAAAATGAGATCCTCACCCGGGTGAAGAATGTTGTCAGCAATGTTCTGAAAATAGATAGCTCTGAAATATCCGATCAGGCCAAT
>Ga0209536_100016100_pt1 | contig 10645 bp, 6 predicted proteins | sample DeeMarSeWOR28_12_FD_187461 | JGI IMG/M metagenome (GOLD analysis project Ga0209536, IMG submission 187461) | Marine sediment microbial communities from White Oak River estuary, North Carolina - WOR-2-8_12 (SPAdes) (version 2) | ecosystem: Environmental > Aquatic > Marine > Intertidal zone >...
CTTCTTATCTTTTTCATCTATTTTTTTTCTCCCCATATTAATAAATATACTAAAATATAGTAAAAGTATGAACAATATAACTTTTTTATTCTCCCCTATCTTCTTTTAAGTCAAACTCACCATCCGAACCAATAATCTCTTTCCAATATTCTGATTGTTCTGATTTATATTTTTCAATAGATTTTTTCTCTTCTGTAGTATCTTTACCAGGTAAGAATCCGTGAGGTGTTACTATAATTTTTCCGTCTTCATATCCTAGTCCGTTGATATGGTTTTTCATAACCGAAACTTTAGTTCTAGATGCGAATCTAACTTTTCGTTTATCTTTAACTGCAGATATTTTGGTTGTACCAGCATTTTTTTGATTACCAAAAAGGAACACCAATGATGAGTTTAACCAAACCGCATTACCACCTTTAGCCATTATCTTAGGTTGACCGAAAGGATTGTCAGGTAGGTCAACCCATGGTTGGTTTACAATTATCAATGTATTTTCATGTTTTGAATCTGCCCTTCTACTTCCTGATATTCTTTGGTTAATACCCATACCTATTTTATCGGATAGTGCAGAGGCTGTGTGCATCTTACCTCCCTTTCCTTCAAAAGTCATTTTACAAGGAACTGAACCTACTGAATCCCACATTATACAAAGACTATAATCTAATTCACCTTTCTCTTGTGCATCTAATAAGTCATTAATGTAATCAGTAATTTGTTCTAAATATTCAAAGTCGTTATTGAAAAGGAAAAATCCGTCCCAATCTAATTCACCTGTTTCTTCATCAACTACTTCTTCACACTCGAACCCCATCAATTTGGTATGTTCGAACGACCACTTTTGTTCTGTAATTATAAAAACAGGTAAAATCCCCCTTTTTTGAGCATTTATTGCCGTTTTTACCAAAGCAGTTGTTTTTCCAGCATCAGTATGACCCAAGAACATATTTAAATGCCCAATAGCAGGACCAGGAAGTCCAACTGCATCTAAAAATTCACCACCTAAGTCAAAAAACCTCTGAGGTTTATATTTTGCTGAAGTAGAAAACTTCTTTTTAATACTACTAAAATCTTTTTTCTTTATTGCCATATCATTTTTTAATTAAAAAATGGTGCAGACAGTGCCTGCACCATTAGATTAGTTTGTTTAGAACGGTAAGTCATCATCCACATCATAATCATCTTGTGGGTCACTAAAGTCTTCCGCCTTTTCTTTTTTATTTGTTGAACCACCTATGGTCATTTCTTCCTCTTCACCGTATACGTATTTTTTCAATTCACTATCCCATACAGGAGTTTCACCTCTTGCGATTGCTTCCAAATACTCAACAGGTTTTTGAGCGTAAACGTCTTGCCACGTTAATTCATCTTCAACCCATTCTTTTTGTTGTTCAGCATCTTCTGAGATAGAACAAGGGTCATCATACATAACTGTCTGAACAACTGTGTATTCGATACCTTTTGGTGTTTTAGCTTTTGATAACTCAATGATAAGGTCTCGACCTTCATTTGCATCAGTAATATCACCTTTTGCCTTCCAAATTGGAATAATCTTGTCTAAGATACCTTCTTGTTTGTAGTTGTCTTTAAATCTCCAAAACTTTGGTCCGTGGTCTTCGTTTTCTCGGTCAATAAGTTTAACGATGTAGAACTTACGTGGACGGTATTGACGAGCCAATTCTTTATCCGACTCTTTACCTGTTGATATCAACTCTTCATAAACCTCAGTAAGTGGTGAACGTTCACCATCGTTTTTACCTGGGTCATAAAGTTTGGTCCACTTTCCATCAATCTGAACTTCGTGATACCATACTTCTTTGAATGGTGAAGAACCGTCAGATGTTGGGAGAATACGAACTCTCTTTTGTCCTGATTTAGTCCCTTTTGGGAGATACGTTGTGAAGTAACGTTTTAGTCGGTCTTCTTGAGACATCGACTGATTACCACTTGTGTTTTTAGTGGTGTTTTTTTCGTACTGAGCTAGTACTGCATCTAATGCGTTTGCCATAATTTCTCTGTTTTACTCTTTTAATTTATTTCTTAATTACTCTATTTTAAATATAACATATAACTTAATTTAGTCAAATAGTTATAAAATAAAAAAGACCACAATTGTGGTCTTATTATAATAGTTAAATATGGGTTTGTCAATTACATTCTCTCTTCATCTTCAAAAGGTTTATCAAAAGATTTTTTGATATCACCTTCAGAATAATTTTCAACATCATCAGAAGTTAAAATATATTCGTTTTTACCTGTTTTCTCCATTTCAACTTCTTTATCCATAAAAAAGTCAGTAAGTTTTTGATTATAAGGATATGAGTCTAAACTCCTCAATTGTAGCTTCTCTTCAGGTGATTTTTGACGATACTTTTCAACTTTGTTTTCTAAGTCATTAATTTTTTGAAGTATTTGGTCCATATCGGATAACTTAGTTGTTAAGTCATTTAACTTATCCATCATAGTTTCCATATACTCTTCTTGTTTCTCTGACATATCTTTTTGTGTGGTAACCAAATCTGTAATATCTAACTCTTCAGTTCCACCTTCTTCAGTTTCCACATCTGTAGTTACTTCTTCACCTTCTGAACTCGGTTCGTCAACTATTTCAACGTCAGGGTCAGTTTCAACGTCAACAGGTTCTGGTTCCGAAGCAATATCCATCGGTTCCTCTACATCACCACCCAAATCAGCTGCTGGGTCTACAGGTTCTTCTTGTTCAAAAATATAGTTATTTATTTTTCTATATCTCTCTATTTCTTGTATGATTTTTCTATCCACTGACATAATAATACTTTTTTAACCGTTTAGAAGAGTTTTTACACCGTGAGGTGTTTCAACTTTCAAAGTTCGATTTACTTTCATCGTGTTATCCACTCTTTCAATAAGGCCGTCTCTCATTCTAACAGTATAACAATCGCCTGTATCTAAATCACAAACTTCTTTATATCCGTTTCCTGTGTCTTTTTCAACAATTCTAGTATCTTTTGACAAATACTGGTCTAATAATGATTTTGTATCCATAATCTTTTTTATTAATAAATATATGTTAATTAGTCTTTTTCTACTTTTAACCGTTATCCCACGCACTATTCTTTATTTTAAAAGTCTTATAAGCACTGTCAAATAAACTTTTAGAAACCGTATTTCTCTTAATTTCACCATCTACAGTACTAATAATATTTGTCGCGTTCTGAGCTGCGTTTAATTGTCTATCCAATTCTGTAAGTCTTAAAGTATAATACCATAAATAGGTGTAAGCTTTTGCCAAATCATCATTTACTTGATTGCTAAGACGTAGAGTTGTTATTATAGATTCGTATTGTGCACAAATTTCAGACATAAATTTAACCGACTCAGCAGTATTATTAAACGATATATAAGGAACAACATATTCACCATCTTTAACGCACGTTTGGTTTTCAAAACTAACCGTCCATTTTGGTTTTTCCTTCATATTTTTTAGGTTAAAGTAATTGTGATTAATCGCCTTTAAACTCTGACCTGTGCCCGTTTCAACAAAACCAACACCAAAAACATATTTTTTAACAACCTCACTACTAATAGATGAACCAGTAATTGCACCTCTAAATTGACTTTGGTTTATTGTAGTTGTTGTATATTTTACATAAGGCTTATCTATGTTTTGAACCGCAATACATTTATTGTCATCAGGTTCCTCTCTTTTTGAATTAGTCTTAGTACTACTGTTTTTAATCGCATCACTTCTAACTGCCGTATCTCCCGTTGAACTTGCCAACGACGAAACTCTTCTAATATCTGATAAATAATTTTGAACTATGTCTCTATTAACACTCGTTATTAATGTGTCAGGTAATTGTAAAGAATATTTTGTTGTCCTAACACCCTCAAAAGTAGTAACAAAATCTCCAGGTGTGATATCATGAATAACACTAATAATTAAATATGGTCCATAAAACATAGGAACATATCTTAAATTAAAATACATTGTCGGTTGTATCATTACATTACCCATAGAAACCACCGAACAAGTGTAACTAGCATTTTTATAGTAGTTATACAAATTAGCCGTGTTTTGTGCTACTTTCTGACCATCTGCCATAGAACCCATATTAGCTAATATTTGAAATACCGGTGCAATATTCTTTCTCTGAGACATATCAATCGATAACGATTTAAATATATTTTGATTTCTTGTTCCAAAGTCAATGTTAAATGCCACAACTTTATTTCTATTTGAGAAATTAGTAACACCATCTTCTGAACTTTTAACAGGATTTAATGTTGGTTGGGTAATATCAAATGCATCATCCCCATATAAGAAATCTTGATTGGTTGAAGAAGTGTTAATATATTCAGAAACTTTACCAACATAAATGGCTAAGAACTTAGGCTCAGAACCGTGAGTATCAACCTCTAAGAAAGTTCCAAAAGTATTGTTCGCAACATCACTATAAGACGGGTCTGGCATACCTTCTTTAACTCTTTCATTTCTACCATAGAAATTAGAGTATGACGGAACGGGCATAAATGTGAAATAATTTTTTTCTAATATGTGACCAATTAAATTAAGAACACTTTCACTAGAATTAGCATTCTTTAAAAAGTATCTCATATCTTCAATATTAATAATTACCTTATCACCTATAGGTCTATTCGCTTTATCTAAAAATAAAAATTCTTCAAATAGTGTTTTACCTTTAACATCTTGACCAGATATCCATCTATCATTAAAGTTTTTAAATGTCGTCCATAATTCATTTTTAGGTGGGTCACCATCCAATTTTGAAATTCTCTCCTGTGGTTGTGTTTCCTTAACATTTGGTAATTCTTTATTTAATTTAGTGAAAATTTGACTTAACATACTAAATTGATAGTTAACACTATCAGACATAAATTCTTCAAATTCACTTAAAAAATCACCTCTAGTTAAATTATTATCATTATATTTTTTAGTAGCATAAATCTTAATTAATGATGCTAAATCTATAACATTCTGTTCAGTGAATCTAATATTTAAATCAGGGAAGAAATCTGTAATATATGAACCGTTATCACTATATTTCATACCATCTTCTCTATAATCACCAACATATTTGTATAATGCATCCCACGCCTCAGGATGTGTTGCTTGACTAATTGATAATGTAATACTACCACTCGCAGTTGGAACTGTGTCTTCAATATAACTATCAAAATTAATTGGGTCCACAGGTCTTAATGTTTCATTAGATGATAAAGAATTAAACACTTTTCTATTAAAACCACCAGGATTACCTATTTTAAAAATAATATCTCTATCAAAAAGTTGTTTACTGTTAAAGTTAACAAATTTATCCATTTGTGCTTCCGCAATTACTTTTGAATCTGATTTGGCGTTAGTTCCTAAACCATTTGGTTTTTTAACAAACAATAAAGACTTCATTACTTTTTCAATATTGAAATCATATGCTAGTTCATCTACACCATTGTAATAATCGGCATTTATATTAGATGGATTATAAACAATATCTTCATAATCTTTTTCTTTTTTACAGAAATTTAAAAAGTGTTTTTCAAACTCATCCAACATACCTTTTGAAAAAATCGCGAATATCTCTTCAATAGATTTATATTCATTATCTGGATTTGTTAATGTTAGTGATGTTTGTTCATCCTCACTATTATCAATAAGTTTAATATATTCTGTTGTTGATGGCTTTTTTACCCAACTATTATTAAAATATCCATAGTTAGATGCAGACCATAAAGACCTAACCTGACCATTTTGAATCGATTGATTTAGTTGTATTCCTTGAGTTAATTTTTTATTACTATTTAAAACTTCTCTTTGTGCTTGTGTGAATTTTAGATGACCCGCAGATGGAATTAATAATAAATTACCACTAGCATCTTCATCAAAAGACGCATTACCATCAATATCAAAGTATTGGAACCAACTTTCGTAACTTAAAGTTCTACCCGTATTACTAGGGTCATAACCTTGTGGTAAAATATTAAATTGACTTTTACCTAATTTAAACCCACCATTATTAAACATATCCGCAAGTTCGGTATTGTCATAATTTATAAAAACATCTCTACCAGTAAAAAACCTATAGGTGTTATTAACAACTTTAGGATAAAATCCGTTTTTGATTTCCAATATTTCACCTTCACCAGATATTGTATTTATTTTTTCAGGTCGGTATTTAGTTGCACCTGTTATTATAATACTAGTATCAGTATATGGTTGTATATCATACACCTTATTATAATCATTACCGATTGGGTCATACGCAGTTACATAGTCAAAGTCAGTCCATATGTCGTCCAAAATATCTCCATTACCGTCTTTTTCTTGTTTATAACGATGCCATATTGAGCCGTATTTTAATACCCATAGATATGGTAATTTATGAATAGCCGCAAACTTACTAAGTCCGGCAAAAATGTAATCACCCCATTTTATTTCTGTTGACCCATCTTCACCTTCAGATTTACTAAGATATTTTTCACTTAATGTGGGAAGAGGTAATGAATTAAGATATAAATAACCTAAACCAACATATGGGTTATCAACACCATCAGTTTCATTATCAGTCCCTTTTATAATGGCGTTAACAAAATATGGCGTGTTTAGTAAAGATGTAGTTTGTTTTTTTGTTAGGTTATTGGTTGCAGTATCATAGTAACTATCATAGTCCAATAAAGCTTCAGTTAAATAATAATTTTTGTATTCCCTTTCATCATAATATTGAGTCACCTGTTCATTTGTTTCAAAAGAAGTACTAGACCCACCAGCAATATTCTGCGATGGTAAATTTGGTATGTTCTTTTCAAAGTTAAAATAGGTTAAATACTTGTTTGTATAACGGGTATCAGTCTCCGAATCCTCATCAAAAGTTGCTAAGGTTTTTTTAAGAACATTAAAACTCATAACATCCGTAGTTGAATTAGCCGCTTTGAAATTACTAACTGAATCACCTTTCGCTAAGTTTTGTCTTAACCATTGTCTGTTATTAAATGGGAAAACATCTAAAAAGGTATCACCATTAGATGAAGTTCCTGTAATATACTCTTCCAATTGAGCTACAGAGTTTGTTGTTGACTCAATTTCTGTAGAATCAGTTAATATACTATCTAAACTATATATCCCATAGTCTTTATCAACATACCCTTTAATATATGTCTGAGTATATATGTCTCTTTCTTTTCTTGAATAGAAACTACCCTGACCATTATTAGAAATTGAGCGTAAATAACCTAAGAAACTATTAGGAGTAAACCTATAATTTTTTAATACTTTAGTTAAACCCGGACTATCTAATAAACCCTCTTTGATGTTTATTGTTTCAAAATCAGCAAAAACATTATAAAGTGTTTTTCTAAAGTTATTATTTCTAATAATTTTATTATAGTGTGAACCGAGATACGTTCTTTCATATATTTCATACAAAAACGAAACATATTCTTCATTTACATATGGTAAGTTATCAAATGGGAATTCAACCGCATTAATACCCATATATTTTGATATTTTTGTTTGGTTTTTAAAATTAATATTAACTGATGGTTTATCTCTTTCTAACGAAGCAGTTAAATATTCTTCAACAAATTGAATTTCAGGCCATTTTCTATTATCCCAACCGTTTATTGAGTTTATAGTCGATGGTTGACCAGGATATTTAATTACATATTTAATATCACCATTTTCATCAGGTTCTTGTTCGAAATATTGAGGCCACGGATAAACTATTTTAGTATCTTTAAGTGTTGTTCCTGCACCACCAACGGTAGCTTGTGACATCATATTTTTATAATCAACACCAAATGATTTATCATCAGGTAATATGGCTCTTAACCTATCAGGGTCAGTTCTTACATCCCAAGCATTGTCGTGAACCTCATCCATTAAACGATAAAATGCTTCTCCATTTGCACAAATTACCGCCAACACATTATTAATAGTAGGATTAAATCCTAAACCAACATCTGATGAAACTATTTTTTTAGCCAATGCTTCAGATAATCTTTCTTCAATAGTTTTTTTATTCTCACCAAAACTATCTTCAATTTTTTTCAATTTAGCAAGAAAACTATTCGTTTGAAAGTTACCTCCTTTTAATACATCACCAAATTTAACTAATATAAGACCAACTTCACTCTCTTCAATATTACCATCTTCTGATATAGTATACTCTTTATTAGTTAATTGAAACTCAGCTCTTATCTTTTCTTCAAATATGTCTAATTCCTCGTCAGTAGGTTCACTACCATTAGCCACGGTGTAAGTTTTTACATAATCAAATTCGTTAGGGTCTAATATTTCAGTTATTAAATCATTTGATTTTATATTGATTGTTATTTGAGATTCATATTCTTTACCTTCAATGGTGTATTTTCCTGGGTCATAAAATGTTGGATTTTCTTTTAGTTTTTTATTACCATTTTCTATAAGTCCTTTTAATTCCGCCAATGCGTCTTTTCTAGCGTTACCATCTAACTCTTTTTTAAACCCATATAATACTGAAGATTTACCATCATTTAAAATGTATTTATCTGTCGGGTCAACATACTTACTAAACCAATTATCAGTTATATTTGGATATATCGAGGTTCGATATGCTTTAATATCTCTCTGAAAATTAACAATATCAGTCAAAACAGACATATCTTCTTTTGAGTAAGATTCCATAACATATCGATTAAAATACTCTAATCTCATTTTCATTTGATTAAGAGTTATTTCAGGAAAATTATCGTCAATTAAACCTTTAGATTTATAAAGGGAATAAACCTCTTTAATTTTTTCCATCCCTTTAGTGGTTGTCCTTGTTTCAGTTCCAACAGTTCCATCTGCGGTTCCATTAGTATTATTATCAATAATGTAATCTTTAGGATACATATGTGGTGTTGCATATAAATAATCTAACAACGTATCTTGTAAAAAGGCATGTGAACGAGCAATAAAATTTGTGGTAATTTTATAAGAACCATCAGATGGGTCAAATCGAGCATTAAAATCCTTTAAGATTAACTCTAACTTTATGGCTTTACCATAATAACCTTTTAAAGTCAAAGTAAAAATTGGGTAAGGTAATTGCATAAATACAGAATAAGGTGATTGGTCACCCCTTTCAAATAAAACCCTCCCCTGAATATCTGTCATTTCAATAGTTACAGTAGGAACAAATGCCGGATTCATTTTAACATTAATTCTAGTAATACCTAACATCTGATTATCCACACCATTACCTATACTGAATACATCACCATTACTTCCATTTTTGGGGTCTCTATCGGCTAAAGTTTGTCCAGGTAAAACTGAATCAGTCCAACTCGTATCAAAATATTTGTCATTAAACTTTTGTTCGTTTTTAAATTGGAAACTTTCTGTCGGTGTTCTTTGGTCTTCTTGTTTTCTACCTTGTAAAAAATCGACTTTCATTTGGGCAACTCCAACGTTCCTAACCGGGTCATCATAATTTGAACCAATAGCTAGTTTTGTTCTCGGTATTACTCTAGCTTGTAGATTAGCATAAGTGACTAAGTTTTCGTGATTAACTAACCTTTCCTCTACAGTTCCATCAGGGTTAACAACCTTATTAGGGTCAACCACAACAACATTGTCGTATTCTGTTTCAACAAAAACTTTTTGATTTCCGTAAAATTCTTTACCTGCCATAATAGAAGAAATGGTTTTCTAATGCCGCCTTATAATCTTGTAACGTATCAGTTAATGGATACGGAATAAATAAAAGACTATTATCAGGGATATTTTTTTCTAAACCACCATACTGAGGATTTGCCATTAATATTAACCAACCAAAGTAAGGTGTTTCATAAAATTCATAACTAATTTTATCCAATCTACTCATTCCCGTTCTGTAAATATACCTCTTATCTGTAGGTTTTGAAGGGATTCTTACAAAAGGAACAACAGTTTGTTGACCATTTACCAAAAAATCATTATATCTATTCCAATATCTCATAATTAATTAAATGATATTTTTCCATTAAATGTTTTATCGGACCCAACATTTACACCTTTGTATAAATTAATAAAGAAACCTTCTTAGTCACCATTATTTTATCCTATTGGTGTTTGTATATATTTAAATATTCTTTCTTTACCCTCAGTAAAAGGAACATAGTCATTGTATTTTCTAACCGATGGTCTCCTTGATAATCTACGTAAATTCTTATGTGACCTTACACTAGCATTGTAATATACATCTATTAACCCTTTTACTTCCGCTTCAGGTATACTAGTTATAACACCATCAACAGTTGAACCATTTATTACGGGCTTAATTGAACCCTCTTCATTAATACTTACAACAAGTGGTCTTTCAGACCCAACATTTTTACCAAATACAATTTTATTAACGTATTTAACCCATTCAAGTCTTCTCCCGTCAGGTATACCCTTTAGAATATCATCAACAAAACCAAAAGGGTTATCACCAATTTCTTTATAAAAAACATTCATAAATCTAACATATGTGGGGTCATCAGCGTATGGTAAAAATAAAACACTAAAGTCATAATTTGAATTATATTTTTGTATATTACCATTTCCGTTTAATAAAGTTTGAATATAAAACGCTTGTAAATCATTACCTAACACACTAATATCATTTACCATCTCTTCGTAGGTATTTGACGGTGTTGGTGTTGATGA
>Ga0209536_100016102_pt1 | contig 10645 bp, 9 predicted proteins | sample DeeMarSeWOR28_12_FD_187461 | JGI IMG/M metagenome (GOLD analysis project Ga0209536, IMG submission 187461) | Marine sediment microbial communities from White Oak River estuary, North Carolina - WOR-2-8_12 (SPAdes) (version 2) | ecosystem: Environmental > Aquatic > Marine > Intertidal zone >...
TGAAAAGAATTTTCGGGCGCTTTTTAACGAGATGGTTGATGCGGTCGCCATAATTAACACAAAAGGGACAATACTGGAACTTACTGATAATGTATCACACATTACTGGCTATGCTAATAATGAATTGTTGGGTAAAAATTTTCTTAGTCTACCGTTATTTGATGGGAAAACAAAACGACACTTGCTGAAGGTAGTTATGTCTCTATATATTGGTAAAAATGTCACTCCCTTCCCTGTTCAAGTATCACCTAAAAAGGGTGATGCAATTGATTTTGAGATAAATGCTCAGAAGATAATGTATCAAGGAAAACCTGCGATCATAGCTTCTTTTCGCGATATTACCGAACGTCTCAAATCAGAACGAGAGATTATAGAAAAAAATGAGGAATTAGAGTTTATCAACACAATAAATATTGCAATCAACAAAGGAAAAACCTTAGATGAAATCCTTGAAATTATTTGCTGCGAAGCTGGAACATTATTTCAGACAACAAATGCAACCACCTATCTTCTATCGAAATGTGGGAGATACTTGATACCAAAACGTGTTGGTCTAAGCAAAGATAAACTCCATTTAATTGAGAAAACAACTGGATTAAATATCAGCCATCATAAAATCCCTTTACAAGAGGAGAGTTACTATAGTTGGATAATGAAGCAGAAAAAACCACAATTAATTGCTGATAAAAACGAGATAATCCGCTTAGCAGCAGATTACACTGATAATACAACATTAAAAAAGTTTTCACCACCAATAATTCAAATGCTAAATATAAAATCCACTATGTTAGTCCCATTACTCTCAGAGGGAGAATGTATAGGATTAATAGATATCTCAGCATCCAGACACTTTACTCAAAATGATCTGACCCGTTTCAGCCGTATAGCCGAACAACTCAGTACAGCCATTGGAAAGATCCAAGCAGAAAAACAAGTGCAAGAAGCACGTAAGGAACTGGAACGACTCAATAAATCATTAGAAAAAATGGTGGAACAACGAACCAATCGAATACAACAACTCTTACAACAAAAAGATGATTTCATTAACCAACTCGGTCATGATCTTAAAAACCCCCTCGGCCCCCTCATAAATCTATTACCAGTTATCGAAAAATCAGAGAAAGATCCCCCAACCAAAGAAATGCTACAAATAATCAACAGAAACGTTCGCTACATGAAAAATCTGGTCATAAAAACAATTGAACTTGCCCGATTAAATTCACCCAATACCGAATTCAATTATGAAACAACAAATCTTTATGAATTAACCCAAGAGGTAGTCAATAACAATCAACTTCTTTTAACCGAAAAAAACATCCATGTCGATAATCACATACCAAAACATAGTAATTTACAAATCGATAAACTCCGAATCCAAGAACTCTTCACCAATCTTCTAAACAACTCAATAAAATATTCAGATAAACAAGGAAAAATATCGATAACAGCCTCCGATGAACCAGATTGCTACACTATTGCATTTGCCGATAATGGCATTGGCATGACTCAAGAACAAATCAATCATATCTTCGATGAATTCTACAAAGCCGATAAATCCCGCCATGACTTTGACAGCAGTGGACTGGGAATGCCAATTTGTAAACGTATTGTAGAACGACACGGGGGAACAATATGGGCAGAAAGTCAAGGTATCGGCAAAGGAAGCACCATCTATTTTACCATAAATAAAAAATTATTAACAAAAGATATTTTCAAAGAACCTTCCCTGAATAAATTAGCTAAATCAAATCGAATAAGTACCATCGAATATAAAACAAAAAATATCTTAATCCTTAATTATTCCAACCTAAATGAAAAAGATTATTCAGAAGCAAATTCTCAATTAGAACAATATCTAACCAACTTAGATCAATATAATCTACTCATTCTAACCGATATTACTGGCATAAAACTCTCCAGAGAAGCATTACTTAACTCAAAAAAAATGAGTGCCAATATTAAAAAATATATTAAGAAAAATGCAGTAATTGGATTACCAAAATCACAATCTGTATTCCTAAACGCTATGCAATATTTCACTGATCTAGAAATAAAGAACTTCGATAATATAACAGATGCAAAAGAATGGCTTATTGCAGATTAAAGAAAAACCATAAACGAACTATTAAAAACATAAAGTAATTCACAATATTAATATATCTAACCAGGACTTATACCACCACACGAGATACATACATGAAAAAAAAAATACTCATTGTCGATGATGAAGAAGATCAAATACAAAGTATAAAAATAGCCATGGAAAGTCTTTATAAGGAGTTTGAAGTCCATGGTGTCACTGATGGTTTCAAATGCCTTGAATACCTAAAAAAAGAAAAACCTGATTTAATCCTCTTAGATCTAATGATGCCAGGTATGAATGGCTGGCAAGTCCATGATGCTCTATTACGCAGTTCCAAGCTACAAACAATACCGGTAATTTTTTTAACCGGAGTGTCAGACCCCGTTATGAAGGCAACAGGTCAATTGGTGGCTGAGGATTATATTGAAAAACCAGTTGAAGTTGCAGAATTAAAAAAACGAATTGATAAATATCTCCATAACAAATAATTGTTATCACCCAGTTATAATCCAACGAAAAATACTTCCAAAATTGGAATTATTGTCTAAGGTTTTATATACTTATTTCTCCATAATAGTATAAAATTAGGGGGCAGACCATATGAAAAAAGTATTACCAATAGCAATAATATGTATTTTAGTCCTGAATGGATTTGCTGCTTTAGCGGCAACCATTGATAAACAAGCAGCAATACACGATGAAACAATTTTTGAATCAGTAAACTTTGAAACATCAAGCATTGATATACATGATGATACCAATGATTACATTGAATTAACTATTGATGGAACACAGGATTATCTAATGAATCCTGGTCAACCAATGATTCCTCGAAAAATCATTACTTATGAAATACCGTTTGGTGCAACCGACATCCAAATCAATGCAGAGGCAGCAACCACTGAAAGAATTCATCTAGATAAAAAAATTGTACCATCACCAACCCCACTGCCATTATCAAAAGAAAACGAATTCACTATTGAATCAACCATAGATACATCGATATATTCTAGCGATGATCTTTATCCACATTCCTGGATAGGATACCACACTGGCTGTGGGTTAAACAAAGACGGAAAACGAGTAACCTTTGTTACAATCAATATTTTTCCCGTTCGATATAAACCATTTTCAAATGAAATAATTACAACCAAAAATATTGATATTCAAATCAGCTATCAAAAACCAGATACAACCTTTTTCCCAACTTCTACAGCGGCTGATATGGTGATTATTACACCTGCAAAATTCTCCGCACAAGCAGAACGATTAGCTGAACATAAAAACAGTTTTGGTATGGCAACCTATGTAAAAACCACTGAAGAAATCTATACTGAATATTCAGGTGTTGATCCACCAGAACAAATCAAATATTTTATCAAAGATGCAATTGAAACCGAGGGAATTACCTACGTTCTTTTATTTGGCGGATTGAAAAACCAGATATTCAACAAACCAAAGGATAATCGAAACCATGGATCCACCTGGTGGTATGTACCCGTACGATACTCTAACTTTGAGTACGACGGAGGGCCGGGCTATAACTTCACAAGTGGAGAACCTGGCTATATCGCTGATCTATATTATGCAGATGTCTATAAAGAAGGAGGTCTTTTCGAAGATTGGGATCCCAATGGAAACGGTATTTTTGCTGAATGGTCAGGCGATATCGTACGAGATGAAATTGATATGTATCCTGATGTTGCACTTGGTCGACTAGCAATTCGAAGTAACTTTGAAGCAAACGCTGTGGTAACAAAAATTATTAATTATGAAAAACAACCAGCTGATCCTAGCTGGTTCAAACGGATCATCTCAATCTCAGGTGATGGATTCCTTGACCAGGAAGACTTGAATATTCAATGGGATACAAAAACAGTACCTGATGGAGAATACACGATATTTGCACAAAGCTCTAACCCAGATAATGATCTTGGACCTATCGATATTATCAATATTACTGTTGATAAAAATGTTGAAACAAACATTACCTTCAATCATGATGACCACCTTAAAGGAGCGCTACAAGATGGCTATCCAGCACCACCAATCGCTGAAATCATGACCATATCAGAAGGCAACACCCTTGGAAACACCGACTACACCTACAAACCATCCGACTCTCAAGCCTACTGCAATGATCTCTACTGGTATGCTAATGTATCATATGTGGATGAAGTACTCACCATACGTGGAAAATCCTATGACCCACAACCCTACGGTAATCTAACGGATATTCATCTCTGGATTGAAAACGATATGGGAACCACCGTGTTTTCCACCTATCGCAATGATACCGAAACCTATTATGAAGGAGAATGGGTTGTCGGAGAAAAGCTTTTACGTGGACGAGGTGGGGCGCTTGCCTATATGCCACCAGATTGGGATACCAACAGTGTTTTCACCTCAAATGGTAAATGGGTCACACAAGATGATGTTATCGCTGAATTCAGCGAAGGTTACGGCCTTGCCTACTTTGCTGGACATGGAAGCCCTGGTTGGTGGGGCGATCATTACCCAGGAATACCCGGTAACCGTCGCCATGGTCAGGTAGCTGGACTTGTTGTTACTCGTCTATCACCCTCCCCCCCCTATATTAAATTCCCAATGTTTCCTATGAGAAGCCTTACCAATACCGATAAACTCCCAGTTGTCGCTGTTGGAGGATGTCATAACAGTCAGTTCAATGTATCTTTGATACCTAGTATTATGAATCGATTTAAACAAAACTGGATGAATACCTACGGGACACCTGTCCCAGAATGCTGGGGTTGGTATATGGTCAAGCTTCCAAAAACCGGTGCAATAGCTACCATGGGTAACACGGGATACGGTTGGGGTTCTGAAGGAGATGTCTGTACCATTGGAACCGGTGATGCTTGGATCAACACCGAATTCTTTAGACAATACGGAGAAGAAGACCAGGAGATTCTTGGAATGGCCTATAGTCAATCAATTAGTAGCTATATCACTCATCATATGACGTTTGAGCTTGAATATTGGCGACATGACTATGGGTGGGATGGTATCGATCAAAAAACGGTTGAACAATGGGTTCTTCTTGGGGATCCAAGTTTATTGATTGGTGGATATCCTTAGATATAAATTCCAATCATTCTTTTTTTATTTTTTTTGAAATAATTTCGATTGCGACCTCATTTCTTCGGATAAATCCTGGTGCAAAGGGACTGTTGTATCGCATTAAGAATGATTCTCCTTGTGTCTGAATATTATGTCTATGCAATATATCGTAGAGTATGTCTAATTGTTTTTCTATATCCTTTGTAGTGGCTCTTCCACTGAATCGTTTAACCGCTATTGTTCTTTCGGGTTGAATTTTTATCTTTATTTGTGTATTAGTTGGTTTTGGAACTGTTTCTTTGCTGAAGCTTGATGGTAGTACAAATGCCATATAGTTTTGATTGCTGATTACCGGTGCGGTCATTGGTATTTTTTCTGAGGAAATTACCGGTGCCGTCATTTTGATCTTTTTTTGGGTTTTATTTTCCCCTTGAATATAGTTAAAAAGTAGGTTAAATCCCGAATCGTATTGCGTATTTGGAGCGACAGCAAGGATGGTTTCAGGATAGTGTCTGATTTCGAGTTCATCAATCTGTTTTAATATTGTGTAGTGTGCTTTTTCTACCATCAATTTTTTTTTAAAGGTATAGTAGTATTTAAAGCTAGGTTCTCAGATTGTATCTTCTTACGTATTTTTTATTGGATATATATTAATTAACTAATGTTTTTTTGTGCTGAAAAAGGTAGTAAAACTATTAGTTTCAATTAGAAAATTTTTAAAATTAGTAAGTACAGATTGTGTTTGAATTTTGTTGAGAATTGGTTTAGTATTTTTTTTACAGGGCAGATCAGGTATGGCTCCTTGGAGTCGACAGATGAATGGTCGGACGGGATAAATGCTACATTGGTTATTTTGAAGATAGGGACATTTCATATTGTTATGTTTGAATTCTTCTTCTGACCAGACGATATATGGTTGATTATGTTTTTTTAGATATTTTTTTATATTTATATCTTCAGGGCGAAACCAGACTATTGGTCCATCACATGCATGACAATGTTGACAATTTGTGGGTGGTATTGTTGTATAGATTTGTGCTAGATGAATGAGCATTTGTGCGTGGGGTGATTTTTTGATCATTACTTGATACCAGGAGGTTTATTTTTTTGGTAGGTGTCGAAGTTGGTCTTGGATTTTTTGTATAGCTTGTTCTTGATTGATTCCGGGTTCAATAAATGAGGGTGGTAATTCTCCGGTTTTGATTTGTTTTAACCATTTTTCTAGAATTGTTTTTTCATACATTGCATCCGCCTTCCGTTTTCTGCTTTTGTTTTATGAAGGGAGATGATGTAAATTTATATGGTTTGAGATTTTTTTCTGGGGAAAATTGGATGAAAAAATGTGTTTTGTTTGGTTTTTATTTGTTTTTTTGATATTTTGTGAGGGGTGTATATTTTATTATAATTGGAGGGTGTGTGATTTGATGAAAAGTGTGATAATTATGAGATTGTTACTGGTAGGATTTTGTGATGAAGAAGGGGGTGGTTGAGTATATTTGATTTTTTTTTTATCGCATGGTTGTGAAGCGGAGGAAGGCGCTGGTTCCTTGTAAGGTGGTTTGGATTTTGTCTATAAATTTGATTTCTTCTTCCATGGTTACGATTCCTTTCCAATTGTAGACAAAATCGTGTTCACCGATGGTAGGTTTGAGTCCAAGTTCTATGAGTTTTTGATGTATTACGGAGCTTTTTTCACCATCGGTGTTGAGGTAGATGTCGATGTAGGTTTCCATAAGTCTTTTTTCTAAGGGATGGTAGTTGATTAGTTGTTAATAATGTTATTTGTTAAAATCATGAATAGGTTTTATAAATCGGTGATATTGAAGTATTTTCGTATTTTCTCAAGGATCGCGCGTTCGTCTTTCGAAATTCTGTTATCTAGGAGGGCTTGTTTAAGGGCGATTTTGTAGATTTCCATTGCTTCGGTTGATACGGTATTTTTGATGTTTTGGAGGATTTCTTCTTCTAGTTGTAGATGTTGTTTTTCGGAGATTTTGAGGTTTTGTCGGAGGTTGATGAGTAAGTCGCGTTCGCTGCGGGTTATTTTGCCGTCTTTCCATGCTTGTTCAAGGGCTTTTTTATAGATGGTGATTCGGTTGGTTTGGTTTTCTATGGGCGATTCCTGTGTTTCTGTTTGAGTGAGATCAAGTATACCCTCGGTAGTTATTCGAGAGAGTATTTCTGCGATGCTTTGTAATCCGTCTACAATATTTTGTACGTTTTGTATGGTGGTTTCTTGGATTTGTCCATGGGTATCGCGAATTTGTATAGTAAGGTTAGTTATGCTGTCCTTTAGTTCCTGTGCTTTTGCTTCTCCATGAAGGGTGAGATGATAGGTTTTCATTCGTTGTGATTTTCCCTGTACATGGGCGATCTTTTCGTGGACGAGGTTTTTTTCTTGCATGGTTTTTAATGATCGGGGGAGATGTTTTCGATGGATATTGATACAGGTTGAGATTCCTTCTTGTGTGATTGAGGGGGTGACCTCATATTTTTGGCGATGGGTGGTATAATCGAGGAGGTGAAGTAGGATTCGTTCTTCAACGGTGAATCGAATGGCACCTGGTCGATCCGTCATAGGTGTGGATAATATTTGGTATTTTTAATAACCTGTGGTAGAAAGGGGTGTTTTGTCTTTATTTCAGGTTTTTGGGGGTTCTCCGGGAGTTCCCACAGGGACTATTTAAAAAATGGTGTCCATAAATGGGTGTGAACCATGTGATTTGGTTGGTGATAAAGATATGAAAAATATCGTCTTGATTGATAAGACGCCCTTGTGGGCTTGGACGCTGTTCTTGTATCAGGCTTCCCTTCAAGATAAAGAGAAAAAGCCGTATATGTACGGCAGTAATAATATGTATTGTCTAGGTGAATATAATAATGTACTAAATACCCAAGAGGTGAAAAAATAAATGAAAAAACAATATCTTATATGTGAAGCAGCTGTTCTTCTCCTTCTTCTCTCGGTTCTTACGATACCTGTATCTGCAGATCCTTCAATTGTTATTACAAGCTATCAACTCACACCAGGTGTGTTTATGCCAGGTGAAACAGGTATATTAACTCTACTTATCACTAATGCTGAGGCAGTAGCAACAACCACTGAGACCACGGGTGGTGCCACCCATAGTGTGAGTATCACTGAGACCAATGGTGTGGTAATTGAACGTATATGGATTAGTTCCGCATCAGATAGTACTGGTGATCAGATTCGATCATTACTTGGAGCTAATGGCTATGAGGATCTGGGTAATCTTGCTGCTGGCGCAAGTATGACTGTTTCATTTGAGATGATAGCTGAGGACAATATTTCAAATGGTCATTATTTTCCCAAGGTTCATATCGATCTTAAAAATGATGATTATGGCAATTATGAAGATGTAGTATTTCCTCTTGATATCCAGGTCAGTGATGTACCTTTAGAGATCATACCTAATAACAGCCCAAAGATAATATCTATGAGTGGTGCAAGCGATATATCCCTTACCCTTCTCAACCTCAGAGAATCATTCTTAGACAATATCATAATAACACCACAAAAAAGTGATAAATATAGAATTCAACCAGAAAAATTAGTAGTAAGTCAACTTGGTGCTAGTAGTTCTGAAGAAATACATTTTTCAATAATACCAGAAACGATAGGTACCTACGAGCTTGCTTTTAATATAAGCTATGAAAACGGTGACAATAGCCATAACACAAAAACAGCTGTGACGGTAGAAACTGTTGATAGTTTTGAGGTGGCCCCTATCATCTATTCAATGCCCTCAACAATTGAAGCTGAAACAAACGAGGAAATCCGCCTCAAAGTCTACAATTCAAAAGCAGATAGGATCTCATCAGTAATAATAACACCACATACAAATGCACGAATCACCCCCTCACAATACTTTATAGGATCCATGGATGCCGATGACATCTACTCACTTAGTTTTGATATCGACACAACAGGTCTGACAATAAACCAAACCTATGACATCTCATTTACCGTATCATTCAAACAAGATGACATTACGTTTGAAACACCAATCATTCAATCATCATTCACTGTAGTTGGCTCAAACGGCAACGGTGATGAAACCACAATGGCTATCGGAATAGTTATCATCCTTGTAATCGTGATGTTCTTCTTTGTCTATCGCTGGCGAAAAAAACAACGAATAAAAAAACTCATGGTACAATAAAAAAGATGTTTACACGCCTCCTAAGACCAAAAAAGACATGGTGATAAGGTTGGAAACCATAGAAGTAACAAAGCAACGACCCAAACCCCTGATATCAATATCCCATCTCTACAAAACCTATAAAATGGGAGAGGTAACCGTCCATGCCCTCAATGATATCTCCCTAGAGGTCGTAGCAAATCAAGTAACGGTTATCCTTGGTGCAAGTGGCTGCGGTAAAACCACGATGTTAAATATGATTGGTGGCATCGATTCACCCAGCTCTGGAGACATCATGGTCGATAACATCCCCGTCCATCGACTTGATCAAAAGATGCTGAGTCAATATCGTCAGGAAAAAATCGGGTTTATCTTCCAATTCTTCAACCTTATCCCCAATCTGACCGCTCGTGAAAACATTGAGTTCGTCCTTGAATATGTCATGCAACATCCAGTGCTTAACAAAACCACACAAGCACAGGATCTCCTCGAAAAAGTAGGTCTTGGTCAACGTGGAGAACATTTCCCCTATCAACTCTCAGGGGGAGAACAACAACGTGTTTCTATTGCTCGTGCATTAGCAAAAAAACCCAAGATTCTCCTTGCTGATGAACCCACAGGTGAGCTAGATTATCGAACGGGCTTACAGATCCTTGATCTTCTTTCATCCTTTGCGCTTGAAGGACGTGCAGTGTTGATTGTTACCCATAATCGTGAGATTGCTAAGATCGCTCATCGAATAATTTATCTTCGAGATGGAAAAGTATTACGAATTGAGGAAAACAAAAAACCTATGCAGGCATCAGAACTTGTGTGGTGATCAACGGTGAGATGGACCCTGATTAAAAAAGGGCGACGGGAGCTCTGGGCACATAAAGCCCAGTATATCATGCTCATTATTATCCTTGGTATGGGTATTGGTATGTATGCCTCGATGTTTGATTTCATGGGAACCCGTGAAACAACCATGGAGGCAGTAGAATTTGAAAGTCGTTTTATGGATTTTCAGGTGTCTACTCAATATGGTGTGTTACTTGACAGGCAATTAGTTGAGGATATGTTGAAGGATTCACCGGTTCGGGATGGCATTCTTGCCATTGAATATCGAATGCGGGTGGATGTCTACATTAATCATTCGGTTGATAACCAGGAAAAAATGACAAAGGGCATATTATTTGGATATAATTATAATGAGGGGAATGGTGAATCACGAGAAATTCAAGTCAATCGACCCTTATTCTTTGATGCATCGGTAACTGATTTTTCAGAGGTTTCAGATCCAGGGTGTTATCTGGAAGTCAATTTTGCAAAGTATTAT
>Ga0209536_100016103_pt1 | contig 10645 bp, 7 predicted proteins | sample DeeMarSeWOR28_12_FD_187461 | JGI IMG/M metagenome (GOLD analysis project Ga0209536, IMG submission 187461) | Marine sediment microbial communities from White Oak River estuary, North Carolina - WOR-2-8_12 (SPAdes) (version 2) | ecosystem: Environmental > Aquatic > Marine > Intertidal zone >...
ATAAAGCACCACATTACCAGCATAGCCAGATTGGCTACAACTATAGGATGAGCAACGTACTGGCAGGTATAGGAAGGGGACAGATGGAAGCCATCGACCTCAGAGTTAAACAGCGGAGAAATAATTATGAGTTTTATTATCAGAATCTTAAGGATATTCACGGTATAAGTTTCTTGCCTGAACCGGAGGACAATTTCTTTTCAAACCGGTGGCTTACAACGATCTTAATTGATCCCGAAAAAACAGGAGTAAGCCATTATGAGCTCCAGTCTGCATTAGAAAGAGAAAATATTGAAACAAGACCCTTATGGAAACCTATGCATATGCAACCGGTCTTTGCCTCATGCCCATCCTATTTAAATAGTAACTCCCGGGGATTTTTTTCAAAGGGACTGTGCCTTCCCTCGGGATCAAATATGACAGATGAAGATCGTTCACGCATTCTGAATGTTATTCTTAGAAGCTTTGGCTATGAAGAAAAACCAAAATAGTACCCCGAAAAGGGAAGGAATCCGGCAGGGGAAGTCTGCCCCGGATATATTGATCATTAATAAGCTTACCACGGCCATCTTCAGGGAATTATTTGGCAGGTTTGCTAAAGGTAGATTAATTGATATAGGCTGTGGAACGAAACCTTATAAAGAAATTCTTAAAGATTATGTGACCGAGCATATTGGGGTCGATCATGCTGATACTTCACACGATAAATCAAACATTGACATATTTGCGAGTGCCTACAGTATACCCCTGGAAGATAATAGCTTTGACTGCGCTCTCTGTACATGCGTGCTTGAGCACTTAGAAGAACCTGAACTTGCCATAAAAGAGTGTCACCGGTTACTGAAACAGGGTGGGTATGCTATTTACCACACCCCTTTCTTTTGGCATCTTCATGAAGAGCCAAGAGACTTTTACAGGTACACCCTCCACGGCTTAAGGTATTTGTTCGAAAAGGCAGGATTTGAAATAGTTGAAATAAGACCCATCTGCGGATTCGTAGTTACTTTCCTTCAGCTTCATTTATACCTGGTCAGGGGAAAATTTAACAGGGGCTTGATAAAATGGCTGGGAATCTTCAGGTTATATAATTTCCTGTGTCACAAGATTGGGCTGTTCTTAAACCGGTTTGATAATTCAGAACAGTATACTTGTAATTATATTACTGTTGCAAGAAAGCAGCCTGGCACGGAAAATTTTTAGGAAGATTGCTCCTGAACGGAAGAAAGGTAACTTAAAACTTAATAAATCTATTTATAAGTAATAATTTATCACAGGTAAGTTTAAGTATATAAAATCCCGGATTGATAAAAGAGAGGTCAAAATTTTTTATCATCTCCACAGGTAACATAGTATCCTCTTTAACGATCTTTCCGTCTACAGATATAATACTGATATCAGCCGTCTCTTCCAGGGGTGTGTCCAGGGAATAAGTAAAAGTGCCATTATTCGGATTAGGATAAATAGTACTGATAGTGGTTTCATTATCTGTATTCTCTTCTTCAGGCGACACGGTAACGGATACTGTTGGTGAACTTGCTGATGCATCTTTGTCATCATAGGCCCTGGCCCAGAGCAAATAACTTCCGACCGGTACATTATCCCATTTATATGACCAGGGGGGTGATGTTTTCTCACCAAGTTTCGTATCTCCTTGATAGAACTCTACTTTCGCAATCGATCCATCCGGATCGTTAGCATTTGCGATAAAGGTAATATCATTATGAGGTACATAAAAAGTGCTTTCGGGTGCAGGTGATGTTAGTGCTACATAGGGTGGCAGATTATCAGCTTGCGGCACCACAGTAACAGATACTGTTTGTGAGTTTGCTGTTGCCTGACGGTTATCATGCGCCCTGGCCCAGAGTGAATAGCTTCCGGCGGGTACATTGTTCCAGTTGTATGACCACGGAGATGATGTTCTCTCACCAAGCTTGGTGCTTCCCTGAAAGAATTCCACTCTCGTGATTGTACCATCGGGATCGCTAGCATTGGCTATAATAGTAATATTATTGTTTGGTATATAAAATCTGCTTCCGTTAGTCGGGTACGTTAATACTATACTTGGGATCCTGTTCTCGGCCTGTGGTCTTATAGTAATATATACATTTGACGACCTTGCTGAAGCACCCTCATTGTCTGTAGCCCTGGCCCAAAGGGTATACGAACCAACGGGAATATCCCTCCACTGGTATGACCAGGGATAGGAGGTTTTTTCACCTATTTTTGTCGTACCGGAAAAAAACTCAACCCTGCTGATCGAACCGTCGGTGTCAAGGGCATCTGCAATAATAGTGACAGTATTATCCGGTTCGTAAAAAGTACTTCCACTTTCCGGGGAAGTTATCAAGACAGATGGGTATTTATTGGTGTTTCCCGAAGTTGTTCCGTACTCGAATGCCCCCATATCAGGTGCTGAACCCGAATATGGCAATCCGACAAACTTGCCGGCATCTATCAGGTCACTGCCGGCACGAAGGTTCAGAAATGTAATATCCGGCAGGTAGATGCCGTTTTTTCTCGGCCTCATTAACTGGGTGCCATCCAGACTGACAAAATCATTATTCGAGACGGTCACCGTATCATCATATACCCACCCTGGCCATTGGTATGGTACAATATCCCAGGTGTTATTGCTCTCGGCAACATTACAGTAAACAAAAAATACTTCATACAGAGGATCAAAGTAGTCCTGAACTGATGTTGCATCCCATGCTATATTATTCCTGTAAACAGATGTGCAGCTGTCAGGATAGTTCCCACCACTCCTGTCATAAAAGCCAAGATAGTTATGATATGCTGTATTATTGTAGAACCGGGCATTATTGCCCCAGTTATTAGGATTACCAAGGTATAGATTGTTGTAAAACCCGTAACCAACGCAATTGGCGGCAATGCAGTTCGTAAAGTATACCTGGACTTTATTACCTAAATCAGCCCTGGTTGCAGTAAGCTTGAAACCGTTGCCTTCCATGATTGTGCCATTATCCCTGCAAAACTGATGATATTTCTCAGTTGAACTCGCCCAGCAGCTGTCATAAATCATTGTTGCCCCGTCTATATTATTACAGTCGAAGCCATCATCTGAATAGTTCCATGCCCTGCAACTTTGAAATAAGACATAGTTGCCCCCGTAGTGAATTGTTTTAAAGGCATCGGCATGATTCCCGGGTTCATAGCTGAGTGAGTCACATAAATTATAGCAGTCACAATTAATAAAACGTACAGTATCATATTCAAAAACCGGGTTACTGGCAAAAGTACCGTATGCCCCGCTTTCGTACCAGAATGCCCTTTGCGAAATATTGTGAATGGTAATATTCTCAAATGTTAAATTGGCACAGCTGGTGGCACTGAATGCAGCATTCTTTACAGGATCACATTGAAAAACATTTCTTATTGTAAATCCCCTGAAATGTATATGCTCTGCTTTATCTAACCCTATAGCAGAGTTGTAGAAATCACCATAGGGATAACCTTCTGCCATTTCACAATGCAGTATACAGTCAAATATGGGATTCTCACCCGGGTAATTAAAATAACATATTGGATTTTCAGCAGTCCCGCTGCGGCCAAGTGGGGGGTTAGCCTGTGGCCGGATGCCGGCTGGTTCTTCTGAAAAATATACACCGCCCCTGATATATACCGTGTCACCAGGTCGGGCCACATCAAAAGCCTTTTGCAGCGTGGCCCAGGGCTGCTCATAGGTGCCCGGATTATTATCATTTCCATAGACAGCAAGATAATAATCCCCTCCTATATCTTGAGCATTAACGTAATAACCCGCTATAAAGAAGGCAATAATCAGGACTTTTCTCATTTAGATATAACTCTTTTTTATGAATAAATAATATTGAATGATGAACTACAGAAATACAACGATTAATATATTTCAAATGTTGCCCTAATATAAATTCATTTTATTTAATTTAAAAATATATCTTAGCCCACTTAAATAAAAAGGGAAATAAGGACTCAAATGGACATAACCTCTCTATACTTTATTTTATTCTCGGTCGTTTCGATATTCATTTATTACCTGTTAAAGAATGAATACAGGGTCTTATTCCTGACATTACTGAGCTGCGCCTTTATAGCAACCTATAGCTATATCCTGCTGGCTTATGTCGTGACATATGCGCTTGTCAACTATATAATAGGGATTAAGTTACCCGGTAGCGGGCGTAAGAAACTGCTCTTCATAACAGGAATTATTTTAAACCTTACCCAGCTCATACTTCTTAAATATGTATCATTCACTATAAATCCTTTATTGCAGCTTTTAAATATTGATCTGGACCTCACGGTGATCTCAAGAATTATAATCCCCGTGGGGGTGTCATTTTTTACTCTGCAGGGAATCGGCTATCTGGTTAATGTTAACCTGGGTTGGGAAAAGCCTGAAAAGAATTTCATATATTTCCTGCTATACATAAGTTTCTTTCCACGCTTCCTGTCTGGTCCTATCGACAGATCAAATCATTTTCTGCCACAGCTGAGAGTAAATAAATCATTTGACGCTGAGAGAATTGCTGCAGGCTTCAGGCTGATATTATTCGGTCTGTTTAAGAAAGTCGCAATAGCCAATCAGCTTGTCCCTATAGTAAACGGGGCTTATGCAAGTATTGATTATGGTAACGAATTTTCATTATGGGCAGTGTTGCTTTTACAACCACTCTACCTTTATTTTGATTTTTCAGGGTATACGGATATAGCTTTTGGATTTGCCAGGTCTTTTGGCCTTGAGCTAAGACCTAATTTCAACAGGCCATTTATGTCTGAAAATATGACTGAATTCTGGAAACGTTTCCATATATCACTTTCCTCCTGGTTTCATGATTATGTGTTTATCAGGACGAGTTACAGATACAGAAGATGGGGAAAAAGGGCCTCACATTTTGCCCTGTTCCTGACCTGGGTGCTTTTTGGTATATGGCATGGTGCCGGATGGAATTTTATGCTGCTGGGATTTTTGCAGGCACTGGCAATCTTTTACGAGTTCTCAACAAAGAAATTCAGGGTGAGAATATTTTCGAAATTACCCGGCTTCCCCAGAATATGGTTTGGACGCATATTTACCTACCTTTTCTATAGCATAGCCCTGGTATTCTTTTTTGCACCGGACATAAATTCTGTTTTTACCTTTTTTGCAGAACTGCCGGTTCTGAATGGCTATTTGCCAGGTGGTGTCAGACAGGAAATATTCTTACTTGTAATGGTCTTTATTTTTATAATCCTGGTTTTTGAGGTACTGAAACATGACTTCAGTGATACATTTGATAAGATTGAATCATTCTGGTTAAGTAATAAATTTATGAACAGGGTTTTCAGATGGGCAGTATACTGTTTAATAATTACTGTGGTCATAGTTTTTAACAGGGATGTTCAACAATTTATTTATTTTCAATTCTAAATGGGAAAATTTGCTTTAAAACTGGTTGTGTTTGCCGCCATCTTTCTGGTGTTTGACAAACTCTTTATCCTTGTGGCTCATTTTTCTGCAGAAGCTGAAGCCGATAAAAGGCTGGAATACCTGATTAATGGCACAATAAACAAAGACATCATAATTATAGGTTCTTCAACAGGGAGCAGGGATATTATAGCATCTCAGATTGAAGAAGAGACCGGACTTTCTACATTTAATTTATGTTATCCGGGATCGAATGTCGAATTTCATGAATTTATTCTCAGAACCCTGGTAAAATTTAATGAATCCCCGGAAATTATGCTCCTGGTGGTTGATGATGATGTTGAACTGTTATATGAGGAATCAATTATTTATAGAAAAGACCGGTTATATCCCCTTGTGAAATACCCATATATCTGGAGGGAACTGGCTGAAAGAGAAGAAAGGGACAAATTCCTGTCGAATTTCGTTGTTTTAAACAGGTTGAATAAATACAATTTTGATATCAGGAAGAAAAAGTTTACAGAAATAGATACAATACAGGATTGTGGTTCAATGCCCATTTCCTGGAAGCCTGATGACATGGAGTTTGATTATATCTATGGTGAAAGAACATACTCTCAGGATGAAGAACTGCCGGAAAAGGTTAAAGCTTATATGGATATAATAGAAACATGCAAAACCAATAGCATCAAACTGGTTGTTGTATTTCCCCCTGTTTATAAAACACACAGCAAAGCATTCGAAAAAAGGATAAGGGAATTAAGCGGCGAAGAAGCTTATTTCTATGTCTACAATACGGATAACCCTCTATACAGGCTTGAAGATAATTACTTTGATGCAACTCATCTTATGCAGAATGCTGCAACTACATATACCGATGAACTGATATCTTATTTAAATGATCTTATTGAAAATGAGATTGATATAAATAACTGACCATTATATCTTTTCACCTGTGAGCAGCGTACCGTTTCCATTATTCTCGATTATATCAATTATCCTGTTGGACAAAAGCTTAACTACCCTGCTGGCAAATTCATCGTTTGGATGGGAATCCTGCGGGGATGCAGCATACTCGTCCTTGAAATATAAGCCGCCCTCGGTTTGCAGGCTGTAAAAGTCCCATATATAAATATTATCACCTTGCAGATCCCATTCATCGGTTACCCAGGTGAAGAATTCTCTTGCCCTTATGGCCTGCTCCTCCGTGATCTGTGATTTAACCTGTGCAGCTCCCGTGAACAAAATAAATTTTGTATCCGGGAATTCATGGAGCTTATCCCTGAGAGCTGCATACTGGAGTCTGTAATTTGAAAGTGTCTTGAAATCTGAGCTGATGTCTGCAGAATCCTGGTCGGCATTGATATTACTTACCGGGAAACAGTGCTTGAAAATTATGACCTGGTAATCCCCCGTAAGCATTTCCAGGGTGGGTTCCTCCATGTAAGGCTCTTCACCCGCATTCCTGACCCAGATATTATAGTAGTCGTATGGGAAATTATTCCATCCGTATGGTACGGTTTTTGGGAATATTTTTTCTTTAATGGTGTATTTAGTATTATGTTCTTTGTTATATTCTTTGAATAGTACACGCAATTGTGCATTTGTATTTAGAAAGCTCTCCAGCCTTGTGCTGATACGGCCTGCAAACTGAGTGATTTTGGAGGGTGTGTTTCCACCATTCCAGATAACACGGCCTGTGCTGTGATGAAGAAATATGATGTTCATATCAGAAGAGTTTATTTGCCGGCTGCAGGAGATTATGTGTAAGAGTATAATTAACAGGCTGAAAAATACTATCCTTGATTTCATAATGAATTAATTTATTATATTGTTAAAAATAAACAAAATAAGCAACTATTTTTTATTTATTACAGTTTTGTTTTACGGGTACAGGTTACAACTTCATAAATGTGGTAAATACAATAAACAAACTCCTGGCCCGTTTGTTTCAAACCTGTAGCATTATATCTTTCATATAAGATTATTATAAAATTATTGACATGAAAAAATTCGCTGAGCTTACTTTCCTGGGATTATTTATTCTTCCGATCATCTCCTACGGATGCAAGGAAGTGAATTCCGAAGAACCACCTGTATTCCAGATTAACGGAGATCAGATTATTGCTGATCATACGGTTGTGGACAGGTTTGATGATATTCCCCAGGAATATATTAATAAGGTTAAGACAATGCTGGTAGCATTTATCGGTGAATCTCATTCAGCTGCCTATAGAGTGGGCATGGAATTGCTGGAGGAGGATTATCCTGAATACGCATGCAATGTTTCCAAGGGTGAAGGTTATACTGATCAATATGTCAGGGTTGATAACTATGGATGGATCGGAGAAGATACTTGGTTCACCTGGTTTGCGTACGACGAGAGTTCAAGACCTTATCCGGCAGGATGGTCTATCAAGGATGCAATAGAAAGGTATAGTGATGCAGGTCATCCGTTCAGTGCGGTTGGATTTGGATGGTGTGCCGATATGGTGTTGGGAGGGGAGAATACAAGTGAGGGTACCGACCCGGTTTACAAAGTCCACTGGTTTGGGGCATCTTATGGAGGACCGGAAGGGAATCGCCCCTGGGGGCTTGATGCAGACGATTACGCCATAACAGGGAACAGTGTAAATTTAAACTCCTATTTTGGAGCCATGGAAGAATATATTACCCATTGCGCATCAGAGAGCCCGATTACAAGAATAATTTTTACTACCGGCCCTGTCGACAGGGAAGGCTGGTGGTCAGGGGAGAATGCATACCAGGGTCATGTAAAACATGAAACAATAAGGGCTTACGTAAGACAGGATTCAACAAGAATACTTTTCGATTATGCCGATATTTTATGCTATGATAATAATGGGAATTTAACAACCAAAGAATGGAATGGTTATACCTTTCCTTCCATAGCACCGATAAATGAACTGCCACGTGCAGTGGGTCATATTAGTGAAGCAGGAGCCATACGGCTGGCAAAAGCCCAGTGGTGGATGCTGGCAAGACTGGCAGGATGGGATGGAGAAACTGCGGATTAATGATCCTATTTAGGCGGATGCAGTTTCTTGATCTTCTTGCCTGTAGCAGTGATCGTTAAATTATCCTTGATATCATAAACCTGGGGTATCTTGAATAACGCCAGGTGCTCTGAGCAGTGCTTCTTAATAGCTTCTCCTGTTAAACTGTCTTTGTAGTCTTTCCTGACAACAATATTCGCTTTAAGCTTCTCTCCCTCAATCTCATCATCAATACTGCTTATTGTGACATCTATCACACCTGGGATCTCAAGTATTACGGCTTCTATTTCCTTCGGGCTGACACGTTTGCCCCTGACTTTTATTATTTCTTTTGACCGTGCTGTCAGGTAGATATAACCATCCTCATCAACAGTGCCCAGGTCGCCTGTATGAAGCCATCCATCCCTGAGGGTCTTTTGCGTACCCTCTTCATCGTTGAAATAACCCATCATAACGTTATCGCCCTTGGCTATCACTTCTCCTATTTCACCCGGTTTAATCTTTTCTCTATTTTCATTGACCACGATTAACTCGACATTGGGGATACCTCTACCCATCGATCCCCTTCTCTCGTCAAGCAGCTCGGGTGGCAGCCATGATAACCTTGCTGTGGCCTCAGTCTGACCATACATTACTATAAATCTGATTTCCGGATGGGCTTCCCTGAATTCATCCATAAATATTGTAGCCAGCTTACCCCCGGCCTGGGTAACATATTTAAGATGCGGGAAGGTTGTTTCCTTGAATGTATCTGATTTTCTCAGGAGTATTTGAAAATGACTGGGTATACCGGCAAAACCGGTGCATTCATAATCGAGAAGGTCCTGAATGACCCTGCCAAGGAAGATAAATGAATTATTGAATACTATTGATCCGCCAACACGTAAATGGGTATGTAGCAGTGATAATCCATAGCAATAGTAAAATGGCAGAACAACAAGCATCCTGTCATCAGGGGTCAGTTGCAGGTATTCAACAATCGAACTGGTATTTGCTATGAGATTTTTATGGGATATCATTACTCCCTTTGGTTCTCCCGTTGAACCTGAAGTGAAAATAATCTCCGCACATTCTTCAGTATCCGTATCATAATTGAAATCGGATTCTTTGTAGTCCTCAATCCCTTCTATGTCGGCAGGGAGGACACAGCGATAGTTACTGAGAGGCAGTCTTTTCATTATATCATCAGTCAGCAGGATCATCGATGGCTCAGTAAGCGTTGCGATATACTCAAAATTGTCATTTTCAATCCGTGGATCCAGCGGGATACAGACATTTTCTGACTTTATGACGGCGAGGTATGCCTTAAGCATAAAAATATTGTTAGCGGAAAGGATAATAATATTTTTACCGGTCCCAACTTCTTTCCTTAACCATGAAGCCAGTTTGAGAATTTCATTATAGAGGTCTTTATACGTAATTTCTTCCTTGCCAACTAAAAATTGCTTTTCAAGATGGGATGAGTTTTCAAAAAAATAATCAATTGCATTCATACTGTCTTTGGTTTATTTACTATACTCGTTTTCATTATTCAGTCTTGGTACACTAATATGGAATTCATGACGGCTAGAAACTATAATAGTCACGTACCGGTGGCATCCTCAAATATTCAGTTGTTTTGCGTTTTCTCTCCAGGTTACGGTAAAGTGCTTCAACACGATCCTCTGTTTCGCCCATAACTACTGCCACCTCAGCTGCCGGGTAGCCATTCTCAAATGCATACCAGTACCTGTCCATAAGGTCAAAAGGCATCTGGTAGAAGAATTCCTCCTGTGTTTGCTCGGCCGTGTAGGTGTCGGTTGTCGGGATTCTGTCAATAATATCTTTCGGCACTCCAAGATACTCTGCCAGCTGATATACCTGTGTTTTATATAGATTACCTATGGGCATAACATCTGCTCCTCCATCACCATATTTGACAAAAAATCCCTGCTCCTGTTCATGTTTGTTCGGAGTACCTATTACAGCATAGTGTAGGTTTTCAGCATGATAATACAGCATCGCCATTCGAGTTCGCTGCTTGAAGTTTGAGGCTGCAACGATTTGGAAGAAATCTTTCACTGGCAACCGCTGCGTTTTCTCTTCTCCTTCAGGAGTGACAATAGTCAACGAAAATACATTAAGTGTATTTTCATCCAGTAAATTTTGCGGTAAGACAATCTTGGCTTTGTATCCAAAGGCAGCATCATACTCGGGAAATACCCTTTGGATGGCTTCATCC
>Ga0209536_100016104_pt1 | contig 10644 bp, 10 predicted proteins | sample DeeMarSeWOR28_12_FD_187461 | JGI IMG/M metagenome (GOLD analysis project Ga0209536, IMG submission 187461) | Marine sediment microbial communities from White Oak River estuary, North Carolina - WOR-2-8_12 (SPAdes) (version 2) | ecosystem: Environmental > Aquatic > Marine > Intertidal zone >...
CTTCAGTTCCACAAAATGATTGGGTATCATACCGTGGTACCCGTGCCTGATCCCTGTCACTTCGAGCCCGTAATAGATGGCAGTCCGGACAACCCCCCGAATGGCAGCATTCATTCCTGGTGCATCACCACCCGAAGTGAGAATGCCGATTCTCTTAATCTTTCCCATAACTCAAATCCATATTAGCACACCTAAATAATAATAAAATGTTCAAGATTTGACAAGCAGGCTCACCTGTTCCCTGATCTTTTCGAGCTGCCCCAGGGAGGTGGAAGTGGCCCCGCTGATGCCCACCGTACGAATCCCATCGAGCCAGGCCGGATCTACATCCCCGGGAACCGAAATCCAGCGTGTGGAGGGATTGACGCCCAGGCAAAATTCAAAGAGCATTTTCCCGTTGGAGGAATTTCTGCCACTGACAAAGAGCATCAGGTCGAATTTCCGCGAAAAAGCTGCCAGGCTGGGTTTCCGTTTTTTCATCTGTCCGCAGATGGTACATTCCGACTGAAAGTCTGCCGCCTCTCCCCCAATTTCTGCATCCGCCAGCCGATCCCGGATGGTTTTTTCCACCTCCCCAAACTGATCCGGATCCATGGTGGTCTGTGAATAGAGATGTACCCTCTTTCCGGGTTCAAGTTTTCCAATGTCCTCCGGTCCGCTCACCACCACGGCATCTCCATTCACCTGCCCAAGCAACCCGATGGTCTCGGGATGGTCCGGCTTTCCGAAAAGTACCAGCTGTTCTTTACTCCGGTCCATCTGGCTGTAAACCGTTCTGATCCGCTTCTGCAGCCGGATCACGATCGGGCAGGTACCGTCGATCACTTCTACGCCGTGTTCCCTGGCCAGCCGATAAGTTTCCGGTGGTTCTCCGTGCGCCCGGAAGAGTACTTTCCCTGAGTGGATGGAGGGCAGATCACCGTGCTGGATGGTCCGAAGTCCGAGCAATGTCAGGCGCTCCACTTCCGCATGGTTGTGTACCATTTCCCCCAGTCCGAAAAGCGATTCACCGTCCCGTAAACGGGTTTCCGCATCTTTGATCACCCGCTCCACACCGAAGCAGAATCCCGCTGCCGGGTCTATTTCAATCTGTATCATTCTGCCTGCTCATGATTGAATGATACCTCTCGCGGAACCAGATCATCTGCTGGTCCACTGTCATGTGACTGTTATCCAGTAACAGTGCATCATCCGCCTGTTTCAGTGGACTGTCCTCCCTGGTGGAATCGATGTGGTCACGTTTTTGAAGGTTGTTGCGGACATCTTCGAGATCTGCCTCCATCCCTTTCTCAATCAACTCTTTGTGGCGACGCTCCGCACGGATTTCCAACGAGGCGGTCAGGAATATTTTCATCTCCGCTCCGGGGAACACGACGGTTCCGATGTCGCGCCCATCCATGACTATTCCCTTCGTTTCCCCCAGCTTGCGTTGATATTCCACCATTTTTCTCCTTACTGCCGAAATGGCTGCAATGTAACTCACATGGGCAGAGACCGCCATGCTCCGGATCTCATCCTCTACCATCCTGTTATTCATATATATTTCCGTTCGCTGCCGCTCCGGATTAAAGCGGAGACCGAGCTCGATCGTCTCCAGCAGCGCTTCGACCTTTTCCGGTTCAGGGGCATCGGTGTGATCAAACAGCCCGGCTTCCATGCATGCCAGTGTGACGGCCCGGTACATGGCGCCGGTATCGATGTATGAGTATCCCAGCTCCCTGGCAATCCGTTTGGCATAGGTGCTTTTTCCACATGAAGAATGGCCGTCCAGGGCGACCACAATTTTATGCTTTTCCACAGAATCGGATTTGTAAAACAAAGATAGTGTTTTGCATTGGGGTAAGCCCTGTCACTGCTGCTTTCTGTAGAATTCAGAGAGGTTGGTGGTCAGAGAGAAGTGGTTGGTCCCGCCGGCGAGGTGGTAGGATGCCCTGCCAAAGGCAATGTGAAACTTGGAGACCTTGAAGCCGAATCCCCATGAAAATCCTACCATTCCCGGACGTGCATTCACTTTCATTTCCTGGCGCCGCTTGTAATTGTAGCCCAGGTCCACATGGAAATTCTTTCCGAACAGGAACTCCACCCCGAACACCAGGTGGCGCATCAGTTTATCCCCGAAAACATCGAAACCGCTTCTTTCCACCTCCTCGCCCAGTGTATTGAAATCTTCCGATCCGGGCTTCTCATAGGTGAGGTCCCACCGTTCCAGATTCTGAAAGGTGATGTTAAACCGGAACGGTGCATGGGCCAGCCCCTGGGTGATCCCCGCCTGCAGTTCAAAGGGTACTTTCTCCCTTTCCCCCGCATAGGTGGTAAACTGTGTGCCCAGGTTTTTCGCCACGATCGCCACAGTGGTCAGGGTGCGGGGATGGTGATAGGTGATCCCTGCATCCAGTGCGATCCCCAGTGAACTGTAGTTTTCCAGTGAGGAATAGAGTGGCTTCAGATTGACCCCGGCCGTGAGGAAGGTATCGATGATCGAACGGGAATAGTAAAGGTTCAATGCATATTCTGCGGCCCTGAATGTTCCCATCGATTGCCCCAGTTCATCGGTCCGGTCGAAAGAGCCGTAATTCACATAATGAATCCCGGCGGCAAAGTTGCCGATCCCCTCCCTGTGATATGCGTAAGCCGCGTAACCGTAATTCACCCCTGCGAAGTAGTTCACGTAGTTCAAATTGAGGTGATTGTGCATCCGGGAAGTGAGCAGGGAGGGATTGTGAAAGATGAGGTTGATATCATCGTCCATCAGTGAGACCAGTTCGCCTCCAAGGGCTGCCACCTTTGCAGCGTTGGTGAGTCCCAGGAAACTGTAGGTCGATTCTCCCCCCTTCTGAGCAAGCATCAGCATGGGGGTCAGGAGAAGGACCAGATGGACCGCTGCAAATCTCTTCATTATCCTTAATAAACGGTCCAAAGGCAGAGGTTATTATTCGTTGATCCGTTTTAGTACCTGTGTAGCGGCGCGGTCTGCCCAGGCCCTGTATGTGTTCAGATCCGCGGCCCTGGCCTCAGACTGGATTCCGGGAACCAGCCGGGAAACAGCTGTTCCGATCCCGCTTCTCTCCACATCCTTCCCGTTGCAGTGCTGTTCAAAATGCCCCCGTGCAGGGATGACCAGCAAAGGGATGCCGTGGTAGGCCGCCTCAGCAGCAGTATCAAATCCAGCTGTCGTGATGATTCCCCTGCATCGGGTCATCAGTTCCCTGAAGCGGATCTCATTGATCGGGTGAAGGCGGATGCCGGGCGGCAGTTCCATCCCGATGGTCAGATCTGAAAATACATCCACTTTAAAATCAGGATCCTCCCTGCACATCCGGACCAGGTCGTACAGGTATCCCCCGGTCATCAGGTAGGCCAGGTAGCGTTCGCCGGGCCGATATGTCATCTCCCTGAACGCCTTTCGCAAGAGTGGAGGCACCACGCTGACCGGTGACCGGGATGGAATCTCCCTGAATGAAAGTGCCAGTACCCGGTCGCATGATCGCATGACCAGCGAGGTATGCCATTTCATCAGCCACCGGTCCGGTACCCTTCCCAAACGCATACAGGACTCCTGCAGATGCAGGAAAAAATGGTGACCGATCCCGATCCTTCTGATCCCGCTTCCCGCCTTTCGAACGGCCAGCGCACCCACCAGGTCATAAAAATTAAACACCACATCCGGTTCCATGTCCAGGATCGATTTCCTGATCCTTCTTATTTCCCTGAGATAAGTGATGGACCTGAGCAGGTTCCACAATATGGTTCTGCCCACATAGATTCCTTTCTGGTTGGGTGTACGAAGAAAATAGGGACTCTGGAATTTTTCAACCAGACCGGGGAAGGCTTCCGTGAAATAGCCCGGAAGCTGCTGTCCCGGGTGGCTGCCGACCAGTACTTTCAGGATCACATGTCCGGCCTCTTCCAGTACCTCACCCAACGCAATGGCCTGGGACATATGGCCCTTTCCCTCTCCCTGAACGATCAGAACTACAGCTGCCATCTTGCTATGAATAAGGGGGGTGTGGCATGCCATTCCTGCGTATGCTTCTTTTCATCCGCAACCCGCTGCGCTGCGACATCATTAATCCTACCAGTGTGACTGCAATTCCGAGGATTTTTAACAGCGGCATCGGTTCCTTCAGCATCAGAAAAGAAACCAGGGCTGCCACCACGGGTACGATGTTGGCAAAAATATTGGCCCTCGCCGCTCCCAGCTCCCGCATGGCTATGTTCAGAAGGATAAAGCAGATTCCCGATCCGATTACTCCGAGATAGAGGACCGCCAGCAGGCTCTCGGTGGAGACAGCGGCAGGCACCAGCCTGGGAAGTTCGATACCCAGGAAGAGCGGTGCAAACATCAGCAAACCATAAAGGCTCTGATAGGCCGTGATCGTAATGGGATTGTAATCGCTCAGCAGTTTTTTAGCCAGCAGGGTGTACCCCACTGCCCCGAATACTGCCAGGAACATCAGCAGGATCCCCCTGGGTTCGGCAGACAACCCTTCGCTTCTGGTAAGTACCACCATCAGGACGCCTGCAAAGGAGATGACCAGCCCCACCTTGTTGAAAAGGGTGAGTTTCTCCCGGAACAACAGCTTTGCTCCAAACGGAACAAACAAAGGGATGGTGGATATGATGATCGCTCCAACGGTGGGAGTGACCATGGTCATCCCGTTGGCTTCTCCCAGGAAATAGATGAATGGTTCAAACAGCGCCATGAGTATGAACCATTTCTGATCCTGCTTTCTGATCCTGTTTAATCGCCTAAAGATGAAGGCAAACCCGAAAAGAAAAAAGATCGAAACAAAAAGTCTCAGAAATACAATGCTGGTGGGTCGGAAAGAAAGATTGGCGTATTTGTAAAGAACAAAAGTGAATCCCCAGAATACCATGGCCAGGGTGACACTTACGTATGCAGCTGCCCGTGGGGATTTCATCAGGCAGCCTTCAGGCGCTTCACATTGGCCTTTTCAAGTTTTTCCCTGGCATACTTGATACCGATGTGGATATCCCCAGGCGATTCCTTGGAGGGAAGCTCGAACATGGCATCCATCATGATCGCTTCACAGATCGAACGTAATCCACGGGCCCCCAGTTTAAATTCGATGGCTTTCTGAACAATGTAATCCAGCACCTTCTCATCCCAGGTGAGGGTGATTCCGTCCATCTCAAAGAGTTTTTCATACTGTCTGATGATGGCATTCCTGGGTTCGGTCAGGATTCTTCTCAATGCCTTTTTTTCCAATGGGTTCAGATAGGTAAGAACCGGCAGCCTGCCAATGATCTCCGGGATCATACCAAATGATTTCAGATCCTGTGGAGCCACGTATTGCAGCAGGTTGGCCTTATCCACCCGGTCGGTATTTTTTGCTGCATTGTATCCCACTACCTGGGTATTGAGGCGGTTGGCAATCTTTTTCTCGATCCCATCAAACGCCCCACCGCAAATGAACAGGATGTTCTTGGTATTCACCGGTATCATCTTCTGATCGGGGTGCTTCCTTCCGCCCTGTGGCGGAACGTTGATGATGGATCCTTCCAGCAGTTTCAGCAATCCCTGCTGCACCCCCTCTCCGGAAACATCCCTGGTGATGGAAGGATTGTCACTCTTTCGGGCGATCTTATCAATCTCATCAATGAATACTATACCCTTTTCAGCAGCTTCCACGTTATAATCAGCTACCTGCAACAGGCGCGTGAGCACGCTCTCAATATCTTCTCCCACATATCCAGCTTCGGTAAGTACAGTGGCATCGACAATGGTAAATGGTACGTGGAGCATGCGTGCAATGGTCCTTGCCAACAGTGTTTTTCCGGTGCCCGTCTCACCCACCAGGATGATGTTCGACTTCTCTATCTCCACCTCCTCCTTGGTCTCCTGCTGCATCAGCCTTTTGTAATGATTGTAGACAGCCACGGAGATGTATTTCTTTGCTTCTTCCTGGCCTATAACATACAGATCGAGGAAACTCTTGATCTCGGCAGGTTTGAGGAGTTTGATCTGTCCCATATCGAACTCCCCGTGTACTCCAAGTTCTTCCTGGACGATGCTGTATGCCTGCTCTATACAACGGTCACAGATATGACCTGAGATACCGGCAATCAAAAGGTTGGTATCCTTTTTCTCTCGTCCGCAAAATGAACAACGGTCCATGGTTATTTTTTTTCTTTGGTCCTTAAGAGTACTTCATCGATCATACCATATTTCTGCGCCTCTTCGGCGGTCATCCAGAAATCCCTGTCACCGTCCTTCTCCACCTGTTCAACCGGTTTTCCGCTATGCTCGGCAATGATGTTGTAGAGTTCCTTCTTCATCTTGAGAATCTCCCTGGTGGTGATCTCAATATCAGAGGCCTGACCCTGGGCACCTCCCATGGGCTGATGAATCATGACCCTGCTGTGCTTGAGTGCGGAACGCTTTCCCGGTGTGCCCGCTGCCAGCAGGACCGCACCCATGGAGGCAGCCATCCCCGTACAGATGGTGGCCACATCACAGGAGGTGTATTGCATGGTGTCATAGATCCCCAGTCCGGCATGCACACCGCCTCCCGGGGTATTGAAATAGACCTGGATATCCTTGCTTGGATCTGAAGAGTCGAGATAGAGCAGCTGTGCCTGGATGATGTTGGCCACATAATCGTCAATGGGAGCCCCAAGGAAGATGATCCGGTCCATCATCAGGCGTGAAAACACATCCATGGAGGCCACATTCAACTGGCGCTCTTCAATAATGGTGGGTGATATATAACTGTTATACTGGGAAGTAAACCTGTGCAGGGTCATGCTCGTGATCCCCATGTGTTTGTTGGCGTACTTCTTGAAATCGTCCTGCTGATTCATAACAACTCCTTACTTCTTATTTTTCGTACAATTTACGGAACTTCTCCGAACTAACCTCTTTGTCGTCCACTTTGGCCGTGGATTTAATATAAGCCATCAGTTTCTCTTCCGCCTTCTGGTCGTAAATACGCCTCGATTCCTCCGGTTTGGATATCATCTCCCGGGCATAGTTTTCCAGGTAATCATCCGGCACATTGCTGATCCCGTACTGCATGTACTGATTCAGGGCGATTCCCTTGGCCAGGTCAAGTGCTTCCTCCTCGGAAACCTTGATCTCCTGCTGCTTGAGGAAATGCTCTTTGATCAGCTGCCAGCGGAAGTCATCCTCATATTTATCAAAATCTGCATTCACCTGTTCCTCCGTCATATTCTCATTGGCCTCGACCATCCACCTTTTCAGAAATTCCACCGGCAGATCGATCTTTGCCTTATTAATCAACACTTCCTTCGCATCCACCATGAACCGGTATTCGCTCTCCCGCTCATAATTGTGTTCGATCTCCTCTTTCACCCGGTTCATGAATTCCTCCTCGGTGGTTACTTCACCCTCTCCATAAAGCTTGTCGAACAATTCCTGTCCCACCTCAGCTTTTTCAAATTTACTCACCTCCCCGATGATGCATTTGAAGGTTCCCTCCAGCAACGGAACTTCCGATTTGTCGATCCGAAGCAGGGAAGCCAGCTCGGTATCATTGGGGTAGGCCTGCTTCACATCAAATATGACTTCATCCCCTGCCCCGGTTCCACTGAACAATACCTTCTGATTGTCATCCTTCATCATTTCAAGGGACATGGAGACATTCTCCACCCTGATCCCGTTCTCTGCCTCCTCACCCGCTTTGTTCACCTTCACCAGGGTACCGCGGATCAACTCATCCTTCCCTGCCTTTTCCACCGGTTTGAACTCCCCGTACCGCTGCAATAGAGAATCCACATACTCCTTTTGCTGAGTCTTGTCCACCTTGATCTTGTAATACGGAATCTTGTCCTTCGATGTTACCTCCATCTCCAGTTTCGGAGCCAGACCAAGGTCGAACCTGAAATCAAATTCGGCATCGTGCTCAAAATCGATTTTAGGGGTATCTTCCTTGTGCGGAAGGGGCTCTCCCAGGATTTTGATATTGTTTTCCTGCAGATAGTTAAACAGGGACTCGGATACCATCTTATTTACCTCGTCCACCAGAACCGGGGTTCTGTACATTTTTTTGATCAGCCCCATGGGTACCTTGCCCGGTCTGAAACCGTCTACCCTTGCTTTCCTGCGGTAATCCCTTAAAACTTCGTCTACGCGTTCCTGGTAATCAGCCTCCTCCACCTTGACATGCAGGACAGTGTTCAATGGATCGACTTTCTCCTGTGTGATGTTCATATTCAAAAATAAAAGTACAAAATTAGCAAAAAACCGCGACACAATCGTTAAATAACTACCGATGGTATAGCGGTTTAGAAGAATCTGGTGTGCGGATGAAGGGACTCGAACCCCCACTCCCGAAGGAACTAGATCCTAAGTCTAGCGCGTCTACCAATTCCGCCACATCCGCAAAATCCCCGCAAAATTAATCCAAATTTCCGGATTACAAAGCATCAAACAGATCAGCGCAGTTCGAAATTCTGACCCAGGTAGACTTTTCTTACCTGCTCATCTTCGGCAAGTTGCTTGGCTGTGCCCGCCTTGAGAATGCTACCCTCGAACATCAGGTACGCCCGGTCGGTGATGGCCAGGGTTTCATGCACATTGTGGTCGGTGATGAGAATCCCTATATTCTTGTTCCTGAGCCTCGATACGATGTCCTGAATATCCTCTACGGCGATGGGATCAACACCTGCAAATGGTTCATCGAGCAGAATAAAGTGCGGGCTCAGGGCCAGGGCACGGGCAATTTCCGTCCGCCTCCGTTCCCCTCCGGACAACTGGATTCCCAGACTTTTACGTATCTTCTGCAATCCAAACTCCTCCATCAATGCTTCCACACGGTTGTGTTGTTCTGACCTTGACAGATCGGACATTTCGAGCACTGCCCTGATGTTATCCTCCACCGAGAGTTTCCTGAAGACCGAAGCTTCCTGTGCCAGGTAGCCAATTCCCATCCGTGCCCGTTTGTACACCGGTTCCTTGGTGATATCGAGGTCATCGAGCATGATGTTCCCTTCAAGGGGAGCGATCAGTCCGACAATCATGTAAAATGTGGTGGTTTTCCCTGCGCCATTGGGCCCGAGCAAACCCACAATTTCGCCCTGCTCCACATTTACCGAAACCTGGTCCACCACCTTGCGGTTCTTGTATTTTTTTACCAATTGATGGGTATGCAGTTTCATGGGCTATTCGGTTTTCTCCCCTGACTCAAACTCGGCATCCTGTTGCCTGATGATCCGTCTGCTGATCACGATCCCTATCTCATAAAGGACCATAAGCGGAAGGGCCACCAGTACCTGGCTGAATACATCGGGTGGGGTGATAATGGCAGAGAGGGTAACGATCAGAATGATGGAGTGCCTCCTGTATCTTTTCAGGAAATTGGGTGTAACCAGGCCTACCTTGCTCAGAAAATAAACAAGTATCGGAAGCTGGAATACGATCCCTGCAGCCAGCACTACTGAGGTAATGGTCTGCACATACGACCGCAGTGTGGGTGCGCTGATAACACTCTCACTTACCCTGTAATTACCCAGGAAATTGACGGAGAGGGGCGCAATGATAAAATATCCGAAAGCCACACCCAGGGTAAAAAGCAGAGAGGTATAGAAAACCGCACCTGTGGCAGTTCTTTTTTCCTTATCGTAGAGTGCCGGAACAATGAATCTCCAGAATTCCCAGAAAATATAGGGAAATGCTATCACAATGCCCGCCACCAGTGAGACGATGATGTGCATGGAGAACTGCTCTGCCATTTTCACAGTTTGCAGGGGGAATGGATCTGAGTTGATGCAGAGCCTTTTCAGTCCCAGGATATCCCCCAGCTGACAGAGCCACCGGTTGGTGGGGAAATGGGGTTCTTTCGGTGTGAGGATGATTCTGTCAAATACGATGTCCTTAAAAACGAAGGCCACCAGGCCCAGAATGATGATTGCTGCCAGGGAACGCAGCAGGTGCCACCGCATCACTTCCAAGTGTTCGAGGAAGGTCATTTCGGCCTCTTTGTTCTTGCTCACACTCAGTCTGCTTAAAGTTGTGCAAATTAACAAAAAAAAACTGAGCCACTTGATACAGATTTCATTTTATACTATCTTTAGTTTTGGCAGCTTTTCAAGGGGGAGGTCATGGAGAATATCGGAGAGATACTGCACGAAAATCTAAAGAAATATTTCGGGTTTGACAGCTTCAAAGGCAATCAGGAGGAGATCATTACCAATGTCCTTCAGGGGAACGATACATTCGTCCTGATGCCAACCGGTGGCGGAAAATCACTCTGCTACCAGTTACCTGCTTTGATCGAGGAAGGAACAGCCATTGTCATTTCTCCCCTGATCGCACTGATGAAAAACCAGGTGGATGCCATGCGCAGTTTCAGCCTGGATGAAGGTGTCGCACACTTTCTCAATTCATCCCTCACCAAAAACGCCATAGCCAAGGTGAAGAAAGATGTGCTGGATCAGCGCACGAGGCTGCTTTATGTGGCTCCCGAAAGCCTTACAAAGGATGAAAATATCGATTTCCTGAAGCAGGTAAAAATCTCTTTCTATGCCATTGACGAGGCCCATTGTATCTCTGAATGGGGACACGATTTCAGGCCCGAATACAGGAGGATCCGCCCGATCATCAACAGAATTGGCACCGCTCCGATCATTGCACTGACAGCCACTGCCACTCCGAAAGTACAG
>Ga0209536_100016105_pt1 | contig 10644 bp, 12 predicted proteins | sample DeeMarSeWOR28_12_FD_187461 | JGI IMG/M metagenome (GOLD analysis project Ga0209536, IMG submission 187461) | Marine sediment microbial communities from White Oak River estuary, North Carolina - WOR-2-8_12 (SPAdes) (version 2) | ecosystem: Environmental > Aquatic > Marine > Intertidal zone >...
CACCTTGTTGCTTCTTTAGGCTTTTCTGTAAAGAACAGAACATGCACACCAAAGCAAGAGAAAGTTCCCGTTTCATATGTGTTGGCTCAAAGAAACTTCCACCGATCACGAGCACGGCAGGGGTTTCGCCCGTATTACCTGTTGATCATGGATTGGCATCGATATTTTCAATCAACGCCTTACAACGTCGATCTATGTCTTTTACAAGCTCTTCGCGACCTTGTTTCATTTCAAAATAGTCATTGGCAATATTCAAAGCGGCCAAAATCAGGGTATCTACTTTGGCCGGCCCCTCAGCACAAGCTCGGGCCTTTTCTACCTGTTCCACCACATAGTCTGCAATCTTCTCTACGTGAATAGCTTCAGCGTCTGCCCTGAATGTATAGGGTTCGCCGAACAGTTCTATGCTAATTACTCGGTCCACAGGAGTTTAGACCTTCTGAATGTGTCACGGCCTGATGCCCAACAGCCGATCTTGGCACGATCTTAGCCTGAATCCAAAGCTTGCTCCAGTCTGCTCACCAGGTTATCTATCTTTGAGCGAATCATTGTTTTTTCTTCCATATAGTGCTGTTCAGTGGCACCTTTTGTCTTTAGGGCCTCTTCAAGGTCCCTAATCTTGGCTTGTAACGCCACGTTCGAATGCTGAAGATCGTGACATGTCTGAACCAATTGGCCTACCTTTTCTTCGAGCTTTTTGAACTGCTGGGGGATAGTCTGCTCGTCCATACTGAACTCCCGCAACCGACTCAAATTTTCCTAATGAACTTAACAAAGTATAAACAATCAGTCTGAGAAGAGTCAAGAGAAAACTACCCCCTCACCCACCGCCTTGTCGGAGAAAGCTTTCTGCCCTGGCCAGCTCGTCTATGGTGTTCACACCTAACACCTCCAAACTATCACGAATTTCAAAATTGGCGGCAGGCCTGCCGTTTCGGTAGGCCCGTTCAACCACATCCGTTAAATAGAATTCACCCTGGACGTTGTCCTTGTCCAAGTCTGGCAAGGACGCCTTCAGGAAGTCGAGTTTTACACAATAGGTCCCCGTATTAACGATTTGGATTTCTTTCTCTGCCTCGGAGGCATCTGATTCCTCAACGATCCGAACGATACGCCCCTGCTCATCCGGAATCACTCTTCCGTATCCAAAAGGCTGCTCAAGCCTGGTGGTTCCGAGGGTCAGGTCCGTCTGCCAAGCCCTGTGTGCCTCTATCAAGGCTCGAACGGTCTCCGCCCTGATGAGCGGCGTGTCTCCACATAAAATGACGGCATGCTCGGCACCAGCAGGCATATCCCGTATGGCGGTCAGGGCTGCATGTCCCGTGCCGAGCTGCTCTTCTTGAAGGGCAAAGCGAAGGGATGGATATCCAGCCAGGACCTTGCGGACGGCATCGGCCTGATGGCCTATAACAACCACGACGTCGTCGACCACAGCCAACGCCGTCTCGACCACATACTGAATCATGGGCACCCCGGCTACCTCATGGAGCACCTTGGCTCGGTCCGACTTCATGCGGGTGCCTTTACCAGCAGCCAATATGATAGCGATAACGTTCCCCATAGATCCGTTTCTTACCAAATAAGAAGGAGCAGATCAATCGATCTGCCCCTTTCCCTATTGTCTACTAAAATGGACCAGCCCCAGGCGACTACACTGCCCCAGCGATCTTCATTCTCGCAATTGCCCTGTGCAATGCAGCTTGGGCCCGTCTAAAGTCAATATCTTCCCTCTTGCTGGCCTCAGCCAAGCGTTGCTCAGCCCTCTTCATGGCGGCCTTGGCCCGCTCCACGTCAATATCTTTTCTCCGCTCGGCGGATTCAGCCAGCACGGTCACCGTGTCGAGCATGACCTCGGCAAAGCCCCCATTGACAAACACAATCCGTTCGTTGCCCCCCTGGTCTTTGTACCTGATCACCCCTACCTTTAGGGTCGTCAGGAACGTTGTGTGGCCGGGCAGAACACCAAATTCACCATATGCTCCAGGTGCGACCACAATCTGGGCCTCATCGCTGACAACCGATTTGTCAGGAGTCACAACTTCTAGACTGAGATTGCCTGCCATAATATCACCTAACCTTTATAGCTATTCAACGGCTGCCATCTTTTCCGCTTTGGCCAGGACCTCTTCAATCCCGCCGACCATATAAAACGCCTGTTCGGGAACCTCATCATGTTTCCCTTCGCAGATCTCCTTGAAGGCCCTCACCGTATCTTCCACTTTTACATATTTGCCCGATGTACCGGTAAACGCCTCCGCCACATGGAACGGCTGTGAAAGGAATCGCTGGATCCTCCGGGCTCGTGCAACCGTAATCTTATCCTCTTCAGAAAGTTCATCCATTCCAAGGATGGCAATAATATCTTGCAAGTCCTTGTACTTCTGCAAGATCTGCTGAACCGTACGAGAAGTTTGGTAATGCTCCTCACCCAGCACCTGGGGATCCAGAATACGTGAAGTGGAATCGAGGGGGTCCACCGCAGGATAGATCCCCAGCTCCACGATCTGTCTGGAAAGGACCACGGTGCCGTCAAGATGCGCAAACGTTGTGGCTGGCGCCGGGTCTGTCAAGTCGTCGGCCGGCACATAAACGCATTGAACTGCCGTAATCGATCCCTTGGTGGTAGACGTAATGCGCTCCTGGAGTTCTCCCAAGTCAACCGCCAGCGTGGGTTGGTACCCGACGGCAGAGGGCATGCGTCCCAGGAGTGAAGAGACTTCGGATCCGGCCTGGGTAAAACGAAAGATGTTATCGATGAAGATGAGCACATCCTTGCCTTCCTCATCCCTGTAATATTCTGCTGCCGTCAGCGCGGACAAGGCCACTCGTGCACGGGCTCCGGGTGGTTCAGTCATCTGGCCGTAAATCAATGCAGCCCTCGGCAGAACCCCAGAGTCTTTCATTTCATGATAAAGGTCGTTGCCTTCGCGAGTCCGTTCGCCCACTCCTGCAAACACGGAGATACCGCCATGCTGCATGGCGATGTTGTGGATCATCTCCATCATGATGACGGTTTTTCCCACGCCAGCACCGCCAAACATGCCCATCTTGCCACCTCGCGGGAAGGGAACGAGGAGATCCATCACTTTCACACCACTTTCCAGCACGTTCACCGTGGTATCCTGCTCAGTAAACAGTGGTGCGTGGCGATGAATCGGCGCGTACTTGTCTGTCACGACCGGGCCTAGGCCGTCCACAGGCCGCCCGACGACATTCAGGATGCGGCCCAGACCCGCATCTCCCACAGGCATCATGATGGGTTTGCCCGTATTCTTAATCGGCATTCCCCGGACCAGCCCGTCCGTTGTATCCATGCCAATGGTGCGCACGACGCGATCTCCCAGGTGTTGAGCGACCTCCAGAACCAGGTTGTCCTCTTCGTCACTAATCCCGGGGTTGCTGACTAAGAGGGCCGTGTAAATCAGCGGTAGTTGGCCCTCCGGAAACTCGACATCGACCACGTTGCCAATGATCTGACTGATCCTTCCCATATTCACGATGTCTGCCATGCTCTCAACCTCCCATATATCCTATTGAACTTCTGTAACTTTACCAAACCTCATTACCCCTTCAGGGCCTCGGCACCGCCCACGATATCCATAAGCTCTGCGGTAATGGCTGCCTGACGGGCCTTATTAAAGACCAAGGTGAGCGAGGTGATCATTTCCTTACAGTTGCTCGTGGCATTGTCCATGGCCTGCATACGTGCTGCATGCTCGCTGGTCGAGGTCTCCAACAGCCCGCTGAATAATTGGACGTAGACTTGTCTAGGAAGCAGCTCTGCCATAAGTTCCTCGGCTGGAGGTTCGCAGATGTGTTCTGGAACATAGCCAACATCTTCGGTAGCTTGAGCTTCATCAGACTTCTCTACCCCAGCAATGGGCAGCAATCGCTTCACGGTTGGTGTCTGTCTGGCCATGGAGACAAATTCCGAAAAGATCATATAGGCTTCATCGGTTTCACCGCCCAAAAAGCTGTCGATCAGTCCCTGCCCGGCAGTTACTGCCACGTTGAAGCCAAATCTTGCACCCACAATGCCTATGTGGTCACTTAGAATACTCTGTTTTCTACGACGAAAGTAATCGCGCCCTTTTCGGCCCATGCAAATGAGCCGTACTTCAATACCTTGAGCAGCCTTTTCCTTCAAAAAGCTTTCGGCCCTGTGTATCAGGTTCGTATTAAAGCTCCCACACAGCCCGCGGTCTGAGGTCATAAGGACCAGATCGACGGTCTTGATTTCTGGCCGGGCCGCCAGGAGGGGGGGGAGATGCTCTTCGTCTGCTTGTGTGCGTTCGGCCAAGCTTCCCAAGACCTCGGCAAATTTGCTTGCGTAAGGTCTAAACGCCTCCATCTTGTCTTGGGCCCCCCTGAGTTTGGAGGCCGCCACCATGTTCATGGCCTTGGTTATCTTCTGGGTCTTCTTGACCGCTGCGATCTTTGTCTGTATCTCTTTCAGTGTCGCCATACCTTACCCCTGTAAGAAACTGTCGCTCAGTCTCGCTTACTTAATCGTGTCCTTGAACTCCTCATCGTATGCAGTCAACGCATCTTTCATCGTCTTCTCCAGTGCGTCACTGATCACCTTCTTTTCAGCAAGTTCGCTGAAGACCTGTGGATACTTGCTCTCCATAAAAGGATACAGTCCGGCTTCGTACTTTCCGAGGACATCCACGGGATATTTGTCCAGAAAGCCCCTAGCCCCTGCGAATAGGATCGTTACCTGCTTTTCCATGGACAGTGGCTTGTACTGAGGCTGTTTCAGGACTTCAACCAGACGTATCCCTCGGGCCAACTGTTGTTGGGTGGCCTTGTCCAGGTCACTTCCGAAGGCGGCAAAGGCCTCCAGTTCACGGAACTGGGCCAAATCAAGGCGGAGTGAACCAGCCACCTGCTTCATGGCCTTGACTTGCGCCGCACCCCCCACACGAGACACCGAAAGACCGACGTTAATAGCCGGACGGACACCTGAGAAGAAAAGGGCCGGTTCCAGATAGATCTGACCGTCCGTAATGGAAATCACGTTGGTGGGAATAAAAGCAGAAACGTCGCCTGCCTGGGTTTCGATAATAGGAAGAGCTGTAAGCGAACCGGCACCCAGTTCATCATTCAATTTGGCAGCCCGCTCTAAGAGGCGGGAGTGGTTGTAAAAGATGTCTCCGGGGTACGCCTCACGCCCTGGTGGCCGTCTCAAGAGAAGGGAAATCTGACGATAGGCGGCTGCCTGTTTGGAAAGGTCATCATAAATAATCAGGGCATGTTTGCCGATGTCGCGATAGTACTCGCCCATGGCACAAGCCGAATAAGGGGCGATATACTGCAGCGTGGCCGGATCACTGGCACAAGCAGATACGACAATGGTGTACTCCATGGCACCGGCTTTCTCCAAGACATCCACGACCTGAGCGACGGTGGACTTCTTCTGCCCGCATGCCACGTAAATACAGACCACATCTTGGCCCTTTTGATTGATAATCGCATCTACCCCGATGGCCGTTTTCCCGATCTGGCGGTCCCCAATGATAAGCTCCCGTTGTCCTCGGCCCACGGGTGTCATGGCATCGATAGCCTTGAGCCCGGTGTACATGGGCTCATTCACCGACTGGCGGGCAATAACCCCTGGAGCGACCATCTCAACACGGCGAAACTCCTTGGCGTCGACGGGCCCCTTTCCGTCCAACGGGGCACCCAAAGAATCGACGACCCGGCCCACGACCGGATCCCCCACAGGGACCTGGGCGATCTTGCCCGTCCGTTTGCAGATGTCACCTTCCTGGAGTTCGGTATCCTCACCCATGACGGCCACACCCACATTGTCCTCTTCCAGGTTCAGGACCAGGCCCATGATCCCATGGGGAAACTCGAGAAGCTCCATAGACATGGCCTTTTCAACGCCATAGACCCTGGCGATGCCGTCGCCCACCGACAAGATGGTCCCTGTTTCGCTCACGTCCACCTTCTTGTCGTAGTCCTTGATCTGCCCCTTGATGATGTCGCTGATTTCTTCGGCTCTAATTTCCATCAGATTCCCTCACCCCTTTGCAAAGATTCTTTTAGACTTATAAGTTGCGTTCTCACGCTTCCATCCAAGACCAAGTCCCCGATCTTGGTCACAAGGCCCCCGATCAAGGCCGGGTCCACCCTGGTTTCCATCCTCACCTCTTTGCCCGTCTTCTTAGACAGGGCCGCCCGGATTTTTTCGATGCTTTCTTCTGGCATTTCCACGGCCGACACAAGGTCAGCCCGGACGATACCGGCCAGCTCGTCCGTCAGTTTCTCGTAAAAGGCATATATATCGTTGACGTATTTTATCCGTCCCTTGTCAAATAGCAGGTACAGAAAGGAGGTCATTACCTTGGACAGACCAAGGCGTTCCACAACCGCCTCTAAGACCTTCTTGCGCACTTCTTCACCGTACAGAGGATTAGAGACGGCCATCTCCAGTTCCTTGTTTTCTTCCAGAAGCTTGGCAAAGCCTTCCAACTCTTCCTTGTACCTCTCTGCCTGACCGTCTTCCCTTCCAATCGATAACAGTGCCTTGGCGTACCGTCTTGCAATCCTGAGGCCTATCACTGGGCTACCACCACCTTCGTCAAGTATTCGTCAACAATGCGTTCCTGGTCTTCGTCTTTGATATGCTTCTTGATTAATGCCTCTGCCATACTTACGGCCTGCTCAGCCATCTCTGCCTTGAGCGCCTGTCTGGCCTTTTGAAATTCGTGTTCAATATTCTTTTTGGCCAGTTCCTGAAGTTTCTCGGCTGCGACCTTTGCCTCTTCTATAATCTTTGCCTTTACGGCTTCGCCATCCTTGACGTATTCAGCCACGATCTTGTCAATTTCCTTATCTAAACGGGCCAGTTTTGCCTTGTATTCGGCAAGCTGTTTTTCTGCATCTGCTTTCTGGTTTTCCAGGTCATCCAACTCGTCTCTGATCCCTTGACGGCGCGACTCAAGCGCCTGGGCCAAGGGTTTTCTTAAAAGGAAAATCAGCCCGCCTGCAAGGACGACGAAGTTCATGGTCCGCCAGATCAAATCCTTGACCTTGCCTGCGCTATCTCCATGTCCGCCTTCAGAGGAAGCCCAAGCCGCCCCAAAGGCTAGGAGGACTGAAAGTATCACCAAGAGGCTGACAAGGTAGCGTACTTTGTCTGTCCGGATAAACGCCCTCATGAGACTGCCCTCCCCAATATCTTTTCAGCGATCGCAGCAGAGAATCCTTCTATCTCACCCTTCAACTTGCCCCTGGCACTTTCGGCGTCCTTGGCAATCTGCGCTAGCACGGTCTCCAGCTCTGCCTGGGCCTTCTGGTTGATCTCGTCCAAAAGCCGCTTTTCCTCCTCCTGACCAGCCTGCTTCAGGGCTTCCTTTTCCTGGTGCCCCTTCATCTTGGCATCACCCATCTTTGTCTTAAAGGCTTGCCCAGCTTCGTCAGCACTCTGTTTGGCACCCTCTATCGCCTCCTGGGCGCCTTGGATCTTTTTCCTTCTTTCAATGAGGATGTTACGGACAGGTTTATAGAGGATGGCATTCAAGATAAAGATCAGCAGGATGAAGTTGGCCATTTGGACGAACAGAAAGGGACTGACACTGATCATGAGGAACTCCCACTTTCCAATCTTGAAGGTTTATAGAATAGTAAAAGAATCTGACAACATGCCCACCCAGAAAAGCTGACCGTCTATACACTACCGCAGCCACCTTGTCAAAGGTTTTTTTCGTTTTTCAATATCAGGTTTTCCATTCGGCCAGATCAATGGTCTTGCTGCCTGCTTCATCATTCGGCTTCATCGTGCAGTTTCCATGGAAAACCACCCCCGCGTCAATCACTACTACAGGAGCAGTCAGGTCACCGAAAACGCGGGCCGGTGGATGTAACTCAATACGACTTGTGGCTCGAATATTGCCGCTCACCTCCCCGCTCACCGTGGCCGTGTGGACAAGAATATCAGCTTGGATGACGGCCCTATCTCCCACAATCATGACGCCATCTTTGCTCTCTATGGTCCCCTTAAAATGCCCGTCCAGCCGCACGGTCCCCTCAAAAGCAAGTTTGCCTTCCAGCGTGGTTTCTGAACCCAAGAATGTCTGTATTCCTTTTTTTTCCTTTTTCATATAAGGCCCCTCTTTCCAGGCACGAAACGATACCCGCCTTCTTTGACTCGTTTAGGTTCAACCGCAAAACCGAGCGCCTTCCCCGTCCCCATTGATCGGGGCTGCACTGGATGATCTTCAAATCATCCAACATAGCTCACGCGAAAGGCTTAAGACTTAAACATGAACCTCCGCATACTAATATTCATAAGGATCCCGATCCCAAGCATGATAGCCACGAGTGACGAGCCGCCGTAGCTAATGAGTGGAAGTGTCACACCCACCACAGGAAGCAGGCCCAGGGCCATTCCTACGTTAATGACAGCTTGCCAGAATATCATGCTCGTAATACCCACAGCCAAAATGGTCCCAAAGGGGTCCTTGGAACGCATGGCAACACTCAGCCCCCAGATAACGACCAACAAGTATAACGTAACGACGAAGGCCGAACCCAAAAACCCCCACTCTTCTGCCAGGACAGAAAATATGAAGTCTGTGTGCTGTTCAGGGAGAAAGGAGAGGGCATTTTGGGTCCCCCTCAAGAACCCCTTGCCTAGAAATGCACCGGAACCCACCGCAATCATAGACTGTTTGACATGATAACCAGCGCCCAAGGGGTCTCTGCCAGGATTCAACAACACCAAAACCCGCTCTTTCTGGTAGTCTTTCAACAAGAAAAACCACGCGAACAAAGATCCCGCCACCCCTCCAGCGGTTAAGAGTATGAGCGATCGACGTTCAATCTTCATAAAGAGGGTCACCGACCCAGCGATGAGAAGAACAACAAGGCCGGTGCCCAAGTCGGGCTGCCTGGCGATCAGTAGAAAGGGGATCAAGGTCCAGACAAGGGGTTTCCAAAGATCCTTGAGGGTGAAACCTTCTTCTGACGCACGATCAGAAAAATATCTTGCCAGGAGAATAACAACGGAAATCTTGATCAGTTCTGAGGGTTGAAACGTCCACGGGCCTGCCGAAAGCCACCGCTGGGAACCGGAGACCTCTTTGCCCACAAAAGCCACTGCCACGAGTAGTGCGACGGAAACAACATAGATGGCAAAGGCCCACCGGTTCAACCACTTATAGTTGAAGAGAAACATCACAACCATCAAACCCGCTCCAATGCCGAACCAATACGCCTGTTTCAGGTAAACCGGGCCCGTGACATGGGCGACATCTGGACCGGCGTTCACCGCGCTGTATAGGGCAAGGAGGCCAATCCCGACAAGCAAGAGCGTGAAGCCCAACAGAACCCAATCAAAGTGTTGAACCAGTCTCCGGTCAATCATAATGGTTTCCCCAAGTACGTCCTGATCATCTCTCTGGCGATGGGCCCTGCGGCGCTTGCCCCATGACCCCCATGTTCCACCAGTACGGCCACAGCGAGCCGGGGCTCTTCGGCTGGTGCAAAGGCCACAAACCAGGCATGATCGCGAAAGCGTAAGGGTTTGCTCTCATGGGAGTCTTCCTCGTCACCCGGCGACATGGCCACGACCTGAACGGTGCCAGTCTTACCTGCGACTCTGACGCCAGGTATGCGGGTGTTCCATCCGGTGCCTGAGGGCGTGTTCACGGCATTCACCATCCCTCTTTTCACAATTTCAAGTGTTTTCTTCAATGCCGGAAGCCTTCCCAAGACCTCAGGCTCTCCGATTCTGACAACAGAGCCGTCCGAAGACTCAATTCTTTGCACTACCAAGGGCTTATACTGCGTGCCCCCGTTTGCCACGGCAGCCACCAAACAAGCCATCTGCAAAGGTGTCACCAGGTCAAAGCCCTGCCCGATGGCCACGGACAGCGTCTCGCCACCCTGCCAAGGCACCCCTTTCCTTTTCAACTTCCACATTGAGTTGGGAACCAAGCCTGGGGCCTCATTGTCAAGCTTGATGCCGGTGGTCCTACCCAGTCCGCAACCCTCAGCATATCGAGCCAAACGATCCACGCCCAACTCTTCTCCCAACCGAAAAAAGAAAACGTCGCACGACTGGGCCAGGGCATCTATGATCTTTACGGCCCCGTGTCCCGAACGTTTCCAGCAGCGATAAGTGCGGTTGCCATACCGGTAATGACCTGGGCAATAGTACGCCGTATTTTCGTTGATGACCCCTTCCTCCAACCCTGCCATCGTCGTGACGATCTTATATGTGGACCCAGGGGGGTACTGTCCTTGAACGGCCTTATTTTCCATGGGACGGAACTCGTTGGTAGAAAGTCTATTCCATGCGTCAAACGTCATGCCCTCAACAAAAGCATTCGGATTAAAAGCCGGCCCGCTGACGATAGCCAGGACATGACCACTGGAGGGCTCTATGGCTACGGCCGCCCCCACCTTGCCAGCAAGCATTTCTTCTGTTTTAGATTGGAGTTTAACGTCCAACGTCAGGTAGACATTTTTTCCTGATACCGCCTCTTTCGTTTCCAGCACGTCTGTGACTTGGCCGAGGGCATTGACCTGAACCTGCTTCGTTCCCGGCTCACCATGAAAAAATGACTCATAGGCCTTTTCAACGCCGAACTTTCCTATGAAATCTCCCCCTCTGTTATGTGGAAAGCGCCC
>Ga0209536_100016106_pt1 | contig 10644 bp, 8 predicted proteins | sample DeeMarSeWOR28_12_FD_187461 | JGI IMG/M metagenome (GOLD analysis project Ga0209536, IMG submission 187461) | Marine sediment microbial communities from White Oak River estuary, North Carolina - WOR-2-8_12 (SPAdes) (version 2) | ecosystem: Environmental > Aquatic > Marine > Intertidal zone >...
CGCTGCTCAACTGCCACATGGACGTGGTCGCCGAGGGCGATCACGACGAGTGGGAGGTACCGCCGTTCTCGGGTGAGGTCCGCGACGGCTATCTGCACGGCCGTGGTGCCATGGACATCAAGGGCCCGCTGGCGCTCCAGACCTATGCCGCGGCCTGCATGATCGGTCAGGCGCCCGGGGACGTGATCGTCGCTCACACCGTTCTCGAGGAGCGCGGTGGGCTCGGCATGAAGCATCTGCTCGAGTCCGGCGCGGTCGAGCCCGGCGTGGTCGTCATCGGTGAGGCCACGCACGGGGACGTCTGCATCGGACACCGGGGGCGGGCCGAGGTCGAGGTCGTCATCTCCGGGCGCGCCGGACATGCGAGCGTGCCCGAGCGTGCCCGCAACGCGCTCCGACTGCTGGGTCCGGTGCTCCAGGGGATTCGCGATCTCGGCGAGAGACAGGAAGCGGATCCCGTCCTGGGGCGGTCGAGTCTCGTCGCCACCATGGTCGATGTCCTCCCGGAGAGCCGGAACGTCATTCCCGACTCGGTGGTCGTGACGGTCGACTGGCGGATCCTGCCCGGAGACGACGACGACTCGCTCAAGTCGCGTCTCACCGAGTCGATCGCGGCGCGCATGCCGGAGCTTCCGGAAGGCCTCTCGTGGAGCGTGCGGATGGCGATGGAGCGTCAGACCACCTACACCGGGCTCGTCGAAGACCGGAATCTCCTAACGCCCGGCTTCCTCATGGATCCGGAGCATCCTGCGGTGCTCGCCGCCGCTGCGGCGGTGGGACGCCGGGAGGGAGGAGGAGACGCGAAGATCCGCCCGTGGCAATTCGCGACGGACGGGGGCTGGTCCAACGGCGTCTTCGGAATCCCCACCGTCGGCTTCGCGCCCGGTGAGGAGCGCTATGCGCACACCAACCGCGAGCGCATCGACGTGGAGGAGGCCCGTTGGGGCTTCGGGCGCTATCCCGCACTGATCGCCGCCCTCCAGGAAGCGCTGACGACCTGAGGGGCCCCGAGGGCCTCCCGTATGCGGCGGGCTGGCGACGGCGCCTCGGAACGGCCGCTTCCGGGCAGAGGCGGCTTCCGCTAGCTTGAAGGGCTGAGTCGTCGCATGACTCTGCCAACATCCATCCCGCTCCGGCGGGTGCCCACGCCGCAACGGGGCACTCGAGAGCCGGGGCCCGTTTCTGATCCACGGACCGAGGGAACCGAAGATGCGGCTCTACGAAGTTGTGTACATCCTGGATTCCGCGCTCGACGAGGGCGCGGCCGACGCGAAGCTCTCGAAATTCCACGAGCTCGCGACGTCGCACGGCGGGGAAGTGTCCGCCGTCGACCACTGGGGCAACCGGCAGCTGGCGTATCCGATCGCCAAGCAATCCACCGGATACTACGTGGTCTCCCAGTTCACTGCCTCCCCGGACGCCCTTCCGGAGTACGAGCGTCTGCTCAAGCTCGACCCCGAGGTGCTTCGGTATCTCCTCGTCCTGAATGAAGGCGAGCCGACCACCGGAAAGTCGATCATGGCGGAGGGGCCGGCTCGCGTCCGCCCCGACGACGAGGAAGACGACGAGGACGACGACGAGGAGGAAGGGGACGAGGAAGAAGGTGAGGAGGAGTCCTCGACCACGGCGCCTCCCGAGTTCTCCGGGGCGCGGGGTCGGCGTCGCCGTATGGAGGGGCCGCGCATCCTGCTGCTCAACTACAAGGACGTCTCGACCCTCTCGCAGTTCATCACGGAGCAGGGGAAGATCCTCCCGAAGCGCACGACCAAGGTGACCGCCGCCTTCCAGCGGCAGCTGGGGACGGCGATCAAGCGCGCCCGGTACCTCGCGCTTCTCCCCTACATGCGTCGTCAGGACAGCTGAACGAGGCGAACGCGCCGGTGAGGACGGAAGAAGCGATGGACGAGGCCCGGACGGAGCCCGGCGGCGAGGGGGGATGGCGTACGGCGGCCGTTCTGGCCGCTGCGGCCTTCGCTACCTCGATCGCTCAGCCGTCGGTTCTGGTCGCGATACCCTTCCTGCTCCTCGTGGGGACTTCGGGGATCCGGGGGCGCGGGACCATTCTGGCCGTGGCCGGTGCCATGGTCCTGGCCCTGTCGGGTGTCCGGGACGGCATGTGGTTCGTGGAACGGGCCTGGGCGCTAACGGCAGGAGGGGCATTCGTCGCGCTCTCCGTCGCGGCCCCGGGATGGCGTGTCACATCCCGTGCGCTCGCGTCGATCGCGTCGGCGGTTGCAGCGATCGGTCTGTTCCTGCTGGTGCGTGTCGATGCATGGAAGGCACTGGACTGGACGGTATCAGACCGGCTGCGCGCGGGATTCACGACGTGGATGGACGCGATGTCGATCCTGCGCGACGGGCAGGCCCCGCCTCCGACCCTGGTCAGCGCGATCTACCGGACGGTCGAAGCCCAGGTGGCCGTGTTCCCGGCGCTTCTCGCCATCGAGACCATGGCGGCTATGGCCGTTGCATGGTGGCTCTACGTTCGGCTCGTCCAGCGGTCGGACCGTGCGCTGGGCCCGGTTTCGTCTTTTCGCTTCAATGACCACCTGGTCTGGGTCATGGTGACGGGGCTGGCCTTCGTGGCGGGGTGGGGCGGCGAGGCGGTGACCCGGATCGGCGCGAACCTGGCGGTCTTCATGGCCGCGCTCTATGCGGTGCGCGGACTCGCCGTGGGAACGTACCTGAGCGGGGGGATCTCGTTCGTCGGATTCACCTTGCTCGCGCTGGGAATCCTCTTCGCCGGTCCTGTGGTCGTGGGATTCGCGGTACTTCTTGGTGTTGCAGATACTTGGCTCGACGTCCGCGCCCGCGCGGCGTCGATCGCCTCTTGAGAGTCACGTTGGAGGAACAATGAAGCTCATTCTGAAAGAGTCGGTGCCGAATCTCGGAGAGCCGGGAGACGTGGTACAGGTGAAGCCCGGGTACGGCCGGAACTACCTGATCCCGCAGGGACTCGCGTACGTCGCCAGCGACGCCAACCTGAAGCGTATCGAGGAAGAGCGGGCTCGCGCGGAAGAGCGCAGACGTCGCGACCTTCTCGAGGCAGGGAGGCGGGCTGCCCAGGTCGAGACGCTCGCCCTCACCTTCCAGGAGCGCGCGGCGGACGACGGGAAGCTGTTCGGATCCGTTACGGTGGCCGACATCACCGATCGGGCCAACGAGAGCGGGCTCGATTTCGAGCTCGAGAAGAAGGCGGTTCAGCTCGACGAGCCCATCAAGGCGCTCGGGTCGTACCAGGTGCCGGTTCGCCTGCACGCGGACGTCGAGGTGACGATCGCGGTCGAGGTCGAGCGCGAGGAAGGCTGAAGAGCCTCGTGACCCTCGCCGCGGCCGATCCGATCGAGTTTCCGCCCGAAGTCCGACGCGCGGCGGAGCTGGCGCACGAGCGGAAGGCCCTGGACGTCGTGGTGCTCGATCTGAGAGGCATCTCCTCGGCCACGGACTACTTCGTGATCGTGAGTGGGCGGTCCGACGTGCAGGTGAAGGCGATCGCCGACCACGTGGTCGAGGAGTTGAAGAAGGACCAGGTGCGTCCCGAGCACGTGGAAGGGCTGAGGGGCGCTCGCTGGGTGCTGCTGGACTACGTGGATTTCGTCGTGCACGTGTTCCATCCGGAGGCTCGGGCCTTCTATCAGCTCGAGGCTCTCTGGGGTGATGCGCCGCGATGGGAGGCCCCCGAGCCGACCGATTCCTGAACGAGCGAAAGTCGCTACAACATTGAACTTGTGACCCCTCTCCGCGGATTGCAGAGGGGGGTGGTGATCTCTACCTTAGGCCGCTGGAGTCCAGGTCGAGCCAGGACCGGCGGGTCGACCCGTTTCCACATCGAGGTCCATGTCAGCACTCCCTGATTGGCAGCCCCTGAACGGGGCACCACCGCCGGCGCCCGCCGATGCCCCGGCCGGACGGGTCGTCGCGGTTCTGGCGACCGAGGGAGCCGTCGCGCACGGGTGGGCGCCGTCGGCGGCGATCGAGCTCGCCCGCTCGTGGTCCGGGCAGGGCGCTCGCGTCATCATCGCGGACGGGGTGCTCCATCGACCGTCCCTGCACAGGGCCGTCGGCATCGCCAATCGGGAGGGCCTCAGCGACGCGGCGCTCCACGGAGCCTCGGTCAGCAGGGTCGTGCACCCGCTGGACGAAGGCGCGTTCTTCGTGGTCACGGCCGGTACGCCGGTCGCCGACTCCGGCGCGGTGGTTCGCAGCCCGCGATGGTATCGCATCGTGGATGGCATGGCGGAAGCCGGTGTGACCCTGATGCTCTACCTGAACGACGGGGAAAGCGGTACCGCGGCGTTCCTGGGGTCGGCCTCCGACATCGTGGTCCTTTCGAACCCCGACGATCCGCCGCCGGCCGCGGTCCGGGATCTCGAGCCGCTGGTGCGCGCGGTTACCGGCATGGGACGGACGCCCGCCCCGGAGCCGCGTGAGGAGCCGAAGGCCGTGGAGCCTGCGCCCGCGCCCGTCAGGGCGCCGGTCAAGAAGGAGAAGAAGGCTCCCGAAGGGGTCGGACGGATGGTGATCCTGGTGATCGTGGCGCTGGTGGTCGCGGCGGGACTCGGGTATCTGCTCGTATTCTCGGGTGGCGGATGAGGCTCAAGACGCTCAAGGTCCAGGGGTTCAAGTCTTTCGCCGACGCTACCACCGTAGAGTTTCACGAGGGGATCACGGCGATCGTCGGCCCCAACGGCTGTGGCAAGTCGAACATCTCGGACGCCATCCGGTGGGTCCTGGGTGAGCAGCGCCCGACCGCGATCCGCGGGGCGAAGATGGAAGAGGCGATCTTCCAGGGCACGGTCAACCGACGACCCGTGAATCGCGGCTCCGTCTCCCTGACCGTCACGAACGAAGACGGCGCGCTTCCGGTCCCCTTCGAGGAGGTGGAGATCGGGCGCCAGGTCTTCCGGGACGGCGGTAGCGAGTACACGATCAACCGCTCCACGGTGCGGCTGCGCGACATCGTGGATCTCTACCGCGATACCGGGCTGGGGGCCAACGCCTACGCGATGATCGAGAATCGCATGATCGATGCGATTCTCTCGGACCGTGCCGAGGAGCGGAGAGGCCTCTTCGAGGAAGCCTCGGGGATCGGCAAGTACAAGGACCGTCGAAAGGCGGCGGTCCGGCGCCTCGAGCGGGCCGAGATGGACCTGCAGCGTCTCGAGGACGTCATCTCCGAGGTGGAGACCAAGGTCCGCTCACTGGCGCGGCAGAAGGGCAAGGCTCAGCGCTTCACGGAGTACCGGGCTCGTCGCCTGGACGTCGAGGTCGCCGTCGTGCGGCGCCAGCTCGAGACGCTTCGCGGCCGCCTCGAGGGCGTCGAGAAGGAGCTCCAGGGCGATCAGCAGACGGAGCGGGGCATGGTGGCCGAGCTGTCGACCGCCGAGGCCGAGTACGAGGCGCTGCGGCTGCGGGAGGTGGACGCCGAGAAGGCACGGACCGCTGCCGCCAAGGTGCTGGAGGGGATTCGCGACGAGCTGGTGCGGTGGGAGCGTGACCTCGCGGTGGCGGACGAGCGCGCGATGTACGCCACTCGGCGGCTGACCCAGATCGACGAGGAGCGGCGGGAGGCCCGTGCCCGCTCGGAAGAGCTGGACGGTGAGGCAGAGCAGCTGTCTTCTGTGCGGGAGGGGGTCGATCAGGAGCTGGCCCGACTGCGCGCCATCGCCGAGGATCGCGCTACTGCGACGCGCGGCGTCCGCCAGCGGCTCGAAGAAGCGCGCGCGGGTCTGGAAGGAGTCGAGTCCACGGCCCGCGAGCTTGCGCGGCGGGGTGCTCAGCTGGAGGGCGACGCAGAAGCCGCCGACGCCCAGGCGGCGGAGCTGGAGCGCCGCCTCGCGCAAGTCACCCAGGAGCTCGCGAAGACCTCCGACACCCTCACCGACCTGGCGTCGCAGGGCGACCTGTTCTCCGGCAGGCTCGACGAGCTCTCGGAGTCCGCCGCCTCGGCCCGGGAGCACTACGACAGAGCCACGGCCGAACTGGAGACGGCGCGGGCCGGTTTCGACGAGGCGCGGAGGCGGGAGCGAGAGACGGCGGACCGGGCGGCTTCGCTCGCCGCACGCCGCGCGGCCCTCGAGAGCCTGGAGCGGGATCGGGAGGGAGTGGAGCCGGTCGTCAGGGCTGCGCTGGAGCACGCGGACCCCGGCGTGCTCGGCGTGCTGTCGGACTTCGTCGAGGCGAATGCAGCGGACACGGTCGCCGTCGAAGGAGTCCTCGGGCCGCTGGCTTCGGCCCTGGTGGTATCGGACGGGGAGGCTCTCGATCGAATGCTCGCGTGGTTCGGGACCCGCTGGAACGGGGGAGGCGGACTCGTCCTCCTTCCTCTCGACCGGGTGCCGGGAGGTGGGACCGGGCGCGGCGGGCTGCTGGACCGCGTTCGGGTGAGTGGCGCGGGCGGGCCGTGGGTGCACGCTCTCCTGGACGGCGTGGAGACCCCGGGCGTGCCCCTCGAGGGCGTACCGGTGACCGCACGAGCCGGTGTGGTCCGCGTGGGGAACCCCTCCGGCGGATCGGGTGTCCTGGAGCGGCGGGAGCAGCTGCGCCGCATCACGGCCGAGCACGAGGAGGCGTCGACTGCCGCGCAGGAAGCGCGGACGCTGCTCGAGCGCTCGGAGACCGCTCTCAAAGAAGCCGAAACGGCCCTCGAGGCGGCCCGCGACCGACGGCAGGCGGCCGAGGACGAGCTGAGAAAGGTCCACGGTGACCTCGCCGCGCAGTCGGATCACAGAGGCCGTATGGACCGTCTGCGGGACGAGCTGTCGCGACAGCTCGAGGGAACCAAGTCCGCGCGGTCGAGGGCGCTGGAGCGCGCGCGGGACGCTCGAGACGATCGGGCGGTTCTTCTCGAGCAGGAGGCCGGGCTTCAGGCGGAGCGCGATGCGGCCCGAGCCCGCGCTGAAGAGGTCCAGGAGGAGTGGGAGACCGCCCGGGCGGAGGAGGCCCGCCTCGCCGTCGACGTCGCCCGTCTGGAAGGCGACGCGAAGCGGATGGCCGATCGGCTCGAGGGGGTATCGTCGGCGAGGGATCGTGCGGCGCAGAGGGTCCAGGCACTCGACGTCGAGGAGGCCGGCCTTCGCAAGGAACAGGAGGAGGTCCGGGAGCTTCGGGAGCGCGCGAGTGAAGCAACTGAGCGCCTCTTCACCGAGCGTACCTCGGCGGAGGCGGACGTTCGGGCGCGGGACGAGGCGCTCCAGCAGATCTCCGACCAGCTGCGGGTGGCCGAAAAGCGCGTGCGTGAAGCCCGGACCGCCGAACGGGCGGCATCCGATCGGCGCCACGCGCTCGAGCTCGAACAGCAGGAGCTCAAAGGGCGGATCGAGCGGATTCGCGAGCGTCTCGAGGGAGAGTGGGGTAGGCCGCTCGAGACTCTTCTGGCGGAGGCGCAGCCGGTCGACGGTGAGCAGGAGGAGCTGGAGCGGGAGCTGGAGGATCTGGTCCGGGCGCTCGAGCGCATCGGGCCGGTCAACATGCTCGCGGTGGAGGAGCATGCAGAGGAGAGCGAGCGCCTCCAGTTCCTCACGGAACAGCGCGCGGACCTCGTGGAAGCCCGGAACGATCTGCGCTCCGCGATCCGGGAGATCAACAAGACCGCCACCGACCTGTTCACCGGCACGTTCGACCAGATCCGGGAGAACTTCCGCGCGACGTTCCTCCGTCTTTTCGAGGGCGGAGAGGCGGACATCTGGCTGCAGGATCCGGAGGACCCCCTCGAGTCCCCGATCGAGATCCATGCGTCTCCGCGAGGCAAGAAGACCCAGCGCATCGACCTGCTGTCCGGCGGGGAGCGGGCGCTGACGGCACTCTCGCTGCTCTTCGGAATCTACCTCGTGAAGCCGAGCCCCTTCTGCGTCCTCGACGAGGTGGACGCTCCTCTCGACGAGAACAACATCGGCCGTTTCATCCGGCTGCTTCAGGAGTTCAGCGACCAGACGCAGTTCGTGGTGATCACGCACAACCCGCGCACGATCGAAGCGGCCGACTGGATCTACGGGGTCACGATGGAAGAGCCGGGCGTGTCCACGATCGTGGGCGTCAGGCTCCAGGAAGCGCTTCAGGCGGCGGGCGTCGCCTGAGCCGGTGGGCCGCTCGGCCCGCACGACGATGCCAGAGGCGCGCCTCACGGTGATCGGATCGGGCACGCTGCTGCCCTCGGCCGAGCGCCGCTCGTCGGCGTATCACCTCCGCGTCGCCACGCGGAGCGGTGCAGCCGCGCACTCCGTTCTCATCGACTGCGGCTCGGGAGCTCTTCACGGTCTGGCGGCCTGCGGTGTGGACTGGCGGGACATCGACGTGGTCGCGGTGACGCACTATCACTCGGACCACATCGCCGATCTGGCTTCACTGCTCGGTGCCTACCGCTTCGAGGGGCGGACGCGCCCGCTCGCGCTGCTGGGGCCGTCCGATCTCGGGCACTTCCTCGGGAGATTGGCGGGTCTGTACGGGGAATGGATCCTCGATCCCGGCTTCCCTCTCGATGTGGTCGAGCTCGGCCCGTCGGGCCGATGGATCGCGTCGGGCGGGGACCTCCGGATCTCCGCGTGTCCGACGCCCCACACGGACGTCTCCGTCGCGCTTCGGATGTCGGGGAGCTGGGGCGAGCTCGGGTACACCGGGGATTCCGGCCCGTCGCCGGAGCTCGCGCGCTTTCTCGCCGGCTGCGATCTCCTCGTGGCCGAGTGCGCGCTCTCGGATCCACCCGAGATCGATACGCACCTTTCCCCTTCGTCGCTCTCGTCGCTCGCGGCCGACAGCCGGCCCGGGCTGTTGCTGGTGACGCATGTGTATCCTCCGCAGCGAGTGGAGGACGCGGTCCGGGGAGTGCGGCGGCTCTGGGACGGGGAGGTCGAGGCTGCCTGCGACGGCATGAGAGTCCGGCTTGCTCCGGGCGGCGCCGACGTGGACCGTTTCCCTCGTGCCGACTAGACTTGGTGCGCGATGCCGGGTGACGCAGTCTCCAGGTACCCTCAACACGAGCGGGTCCGATGCTGGTCGTAATGAAGCACAAAGCCTCCAACGAACACGTCGACGGGGTCGTGCGTGCCATCCGCGACATGGGGTACGATGCGCGGCCCATACCGGGCTCCCAGCGCACCGCGGTGGGGCTGATCGGCAACGATGGCCGTGTCGATGCGGGAAGACTCGAGGGCCTCGAGGGTGTCCTGGAAGTCATTCCCGTCACGCACGCCTACAAGCAGGTCTCACGGGAATGGAAGGAGGACGACACCGTCGTCATGCTGCCCGGTGGGGTCGCCGTCGGCGGCCGGGACATCGTGGTGATGGCGGGACCGTGTGCCGTGGAGGGTGAGCATCAGATCGTGGACATGGCTCATCGCCTCCGCGAGATGGGTGCCACCGTCCTGCGCGGGGGCGCCTTCAAGCCGCGCACGTCTCCGTATTCCTTCCAGGGGCTGGGGGAAGAGGGACTCCGATACCTCGCTCGTGCGAGGGAAGAGACCGGGCTTGCCGTCGTGACCGAGGCGCTGGATCCGGACGGAGCCGATCTGGTGGCGGAATACGCGGACATCATCCAGATCGGTGCCCGAAACATGCAGAACTACCCGCTTCTTCGTCGTGCGGGCCGGACGGGCAAGCCCGTACTCCTGAAGCGGGGGATGTCGGCGACGATCGACGAGTTTCTCCTGGCTGCCGAGTACATCCTGGCCGAGGGCAACGACGACGTGATCCTCTGCGAGCGGGGCGTGCGGAGCTTCGCACAGCACACCCGCAACCTGCTGGATCTCGCCGCGATCCCGGTGGTGCAGTCGCTCTCGCACCTTCCCATCATCGCGGATCCCAGTCACGGCACGGGTGTGCGGTCGAAGGTCACACCCATGGGGCGGGCTGCCGTCGCGGCAGGGGCCGACGGGCTCATCGTGGAGGTACACGCAGACCCGCCGCGTGCCATGTCCGACGGAGCGCAGTCTCTCTACCCGGATCAGTTCGAGGAGATGATGGCTCAGATCGCAGTCATCGCGAAGTCGATCGGCCGCCGGATCACTCCCCCCCGCGAGGTGGCCCCTTCGGCCTGAGCGCGCTCCGGGGCACGGCGCCTCCAGGCGGGGGCTCGAGCGAACGGCTCACGAAGGGCGCCACGCATCCTCGAGGTGCTCGCACCGCAGGACGCGCCGGCCTGCTCCCTCCATCACGGCGATCACGTCGAACCGGACGTCGACGTCGTCGCGAACGTGGCGCATGAGGTAGTCGCGGGCGACGGTCTCGATCTCACGTCGCTTTCGGGAGGTGACGGCGTCTTCCGGAGCTCCGAACCCCAGGCCCGAGCGCGTCTTCACCTCGACGAAGGCCAGCGTGCGGCCCCGACGAGCGATGATGTCGACTTCCCGACGGCCGAGGCGGTAGCTCCGCTCGAGGATGCGCCATCCCGTCCTGAGGAGCAGGGCGCATGCGATCGCCTCTCCCCAGGATCCCAGGGCGTGCGGCGGGTGGCGGGCGGGCGAGGTCATGAAGGAAGCTCGCCGGGCGCCGGGGCCCTTCCATGGGCCGTTGGGCGCGTTGACCTCTCCGCGGGCCACCGGTAGCTTCCCGGGTGCCCCAGGTCCGCAGGGCGAAAGCTCACGAATCCCGTCAGGACCCCGCAGGTAGCAGCGGTAAGTGCGGTGATCGTCGCTGCGGGTCGCCTGGGGC
>Ga0209536_100016107_pt1 | contig 10644 bp, 9 predicted proteins | sample DeeMarSeWOR28_12_FD_187461 | JGI IMG/M metagenome (GOLD analysis project Ga0209536, IMG submission 187461) | Marine sediment microbial communities from White Oak River estuary, North Carolina - WOR-2-8_12 (SPAdes) (version 2) | ecosystem: Environmental > Aquatic > Marine > Intertidal zone >...
CGGCTGCGGAAGGCCGGACTGGCCGCGGGCACGGTTCAGCTAAAGATCCGGCAGGCGGATTTCACGACGTTTACCCGACAGCGGAAGCTCAGTCCGCCGGCCAGCGGCACGGACCGGGTCTATGCCGTGGCGCGCGCCCTGCTCGAGACCTGGCTCGCCGGCAACCCGGGAGCCCGGCTCCGGCTCCTCGGTGTCGGTGGCAGCGACCTGGCCCCGGCCGGCCAGCCCGACCTGTTCGAGGACGCGAAGCCCGATTCCGGCGTCGACAAGACCGTCGATGCCATTCGCGAGCGCTTCGGCGATGCGGCGCTCGGGCGGGCACGGACGCTGGACCGGCACTGATTTGGGGTAGAATCGAGGGTCTGCCAGCACGCGGCCAGTAATCATGTACACCAGCTTTTTCGGACTCAACGAGAAACCATTTTCGATAACGCCTGATCCGCGTTACCTGTTTCTCAGCGAGCGCCACGGCGAGGCGCTCGCCCATCTCGTCTACGGCGTTACCGAGAGCGGTGGCTTCATCCAGCTGACGGGCGAAGTCGGTACCGGCAAGACGACCCTGGTGCGTTCGTTGCTGCTGAACCGGATGCCCGACAATGCCGACGTCGCCGTGGTCCTGAATCCGCAGCTGTCCGTCGTCGAGTTCCTCGCCACGATTTGCGAGGAACTGCACATCGAGGTCCTGCACAACAAGGGCAGCATCAAAGCCCTGACCGACGCGTTGAACCAGTATCTCCTGCAGTCGCATGCCGAGGGTCGCCGCACAATCCTGGTCGTCGACGAGGCGCAAAACCTGGCACCGGCCGTGCTCGAACAGGTGCGCCTGCTGACGAACCTCGAAACCGCCAGGCAGAAATTGCTGCAGATCATCCTGATCGGCCAGGAGGAACTGCGCGATCTCCTTGCGCGCAACGACCTGCGGCAACTCGCCCAGCGGATCACGGCCCGCTACCACCTGGAACCCTTGTCGCGTGAAGAGACGGCCGCCTACATCGAGCACCGGCTGAAGGTCGCGGGTGCTCTCGGCGAGGTTTTCGATGACGGCGCCAAGAAAGAAGTCTTCCGCCTGTCGCAGGGCGTGCCACGTCTCGTCAACGTGATCTGCGACCGTGCGCTGCTCGGTGCCTATGCGCGGGAGTCGCGTCACGTCAATGCGAGGCTGGTCCGCGCCGCGGCGGCAGAGGTCAAGGGTGAGCTCGAGCAGCCGCCGTGGATCCGGCGAACGGCAATTGCGGCCGGGATCATTGGCCTTGCGCTGGTCGGCGTGAGTAGCTGGCTGACCTTGCAGCCTGGCCAGTCAGTCGAAACCGCTGTGGCGGCACATGAAGCGGAAGTTGCCGTCGATGAGCCGGCGCCTGTCGAGGAAGAGGAAGTAATTGCAGCAGCGGAAGAAAGCGTCGTGGACGAATCACCGGAGCCCGTGCCGACCCTGCTCGACGAGCTGCGCGTCGCGGCGGACCTGACGGGTGACGATTATGCCTTCGCCGCCCTGTTCGAGACCTGGGGGCTCGAGTACCGCAGCGGTGGCCGGGATGGCTGCCTGCAGGCTGCTGATGCCGGGCTTGCCTGCTTCGACCAGCGCGCTTCCTGGGCCAGCCTCGCGCAGATGGACCGGCCCGCGATCCTGACGCTCGTCGATGACGCCGGCAACGCCCACGAAGTCGTACTGACCGCGATTCGCGGACAGGCCGCAGAACTGTCGATCGGTGGCGTCCGCGTGACCCACCCGGTCGCCGAGATCGGGGACATCTGGTTCGGCGACTTCAAGCTGTTGTGGCGCCCGCCGACCGGCTCGGTCGTGTCGCTCGGAACCGGCTACCGGGGTCCTGCCGTCGTGTGGTTGCGCGACAGCCTGGCGGCAATCGACGAGCGCTACGCCAGCGCCAATCTCCAGTCCGACATCTTCGATGCCGACCTCGACCGGATCGTGCGTGACTTCCAGCGGGACCATCGCCTGGACATTGACGGCGTTGCCGGTCAGCAGACACAGATCATCATCAATTCGCAGCTCGCCGTCGAGGGAACGCCACGACTGTCCGCGCAGCTGCTGGCACTGGACTAGCCAATGTCGTTCATTCTTGATGCATTGAAGAAATCGGAAACCGACCGGCAGCAGCGAGGCTCGACGGAGTTCGCCAACGTACCTTCCAGCAGCGTTCGACGGGAAGGGCCACCTGCCTGGTTGTGGGTGGTCGCGGTTCTGCTACTCGTCAATCTGATCGTACTCGTCGGCATCATGGTGAGGCCGGACGTCAAGGTTGTCGAGGCGGTCGCGCAGCCGGCCGTACAGCCGGTGAGGAGGGAGGCGCCGGCACCCATCGCCGAAGATTTTGCGAGCCAGGTTGCGTCGGCGCGCGAAAATGCGCCCCCCCGCGAGGAGCCCGTCGAGCCGGAGGTAAAGACGCCCCCGCCCGCCGTGGCAGGGCCCACGGTGACGGTCGCACCGCAACCCGTCAACACGACCAGCCTGCCGACGATTCACGAGCTGCAGGCAAACGGCACGCTTGAGCTGCCGGAGATGCATGTCGACATCCACGTGTACAGCGAAAACCCTGAAGATCGCTTTGTCTTCATCAACATGGCGAAGTTCAAGGAAGGGGCGCAGCTGGCCGAAGGCCCGTTCGTCGAGGAGATTACTCCGGACGGCGTGGTGCTGAGTCACAACGGCACAAGTTTCCTGCTGCCGCGCGACTAGGCCCGGACTGTTGTCGGACAAGGCTGCCAGGTACCTTGATGGAGATACGCTTGCCGTAGCGCTGCGTTCCGGCATCCACCGCGTACTCGGGCAACAGGAGTTGCTGAACAGCATCAACGTCTTCCCGGTCGCAGACAGCGATACCGGCACCAACCTTGCCCTGTCTCTCGGCTCGGCCCTCGGCATTCTCAATCGCGATGGTGATAAGCACCTGGGTACCTTGCTGGCCGCTATTGCCGATGCGCTTCTCGACGGCTCGCGCGGCAACTCCGGCGCGATCGTCGCGCAGTTCTTCCAGGGCGTGAGTGACGCGACCGGTGACCTGACCCGGTTTACGACCTATACCTTCGGCAAGGCCGTGTGGATGGGCAGCGAATACGCCCATGATGCATTGTCGAAGCCTCGCGAAGGCACGATTCTCTCGGTCATCGCGGCATTTGCAGAGAGCATCACGGAACAGGCAAAGGCGACACCGGAGGGCGACTTCCGCGGGCTCATGGGCGAGGCGCTGCAGCGGGTCGAGGTCGCTCTCGCGAATACGCCGAACCAGCTCGATGTGTTGCGTAAAGCCGGTGTCGTCGATGCCGGCGCCAAGGGGTTTGTCGAACTCGTCGCCGGCATGACCGATTACCTTCGAGACGGCACCGAGGAGCCGCTACCCGACGTCTCGATTGCCCATGAAATCGAGCCGGCCGTCGACGTAGCCGAAGCAGATAACGACTCACAGTTTCGTTTCTGCACGGAGTGCATGGTCACTGGGCCCGATATCAACCGCAGGAAGCTCCGCGAGAAACTCTCGGAGCTGGGCGATTCACTCGTGCTGGCCGGCACCAAGCGCAAGGCCAAGATCCACATTCACGTGGACGAACCGGAGCAGGTCTTCGACCTCGCACGGGAGTTCGGCACGCTCAGCTCGGAAAAGGCCGACGACATGCATCGGCAACAGCACGCCACGCATGAAGGCAAGCGCAAGTTCGCGGTGATCGTCGATTCCGTCGCAGACATCAGCGATGAGGACATGGAGCGACTGGATATCCACCTGGTGCCGGCACGCATCCAGTTCGGCAACCATGGCTATCTCGACAAGGTCAGCATCGCGATCGACGAATTCTATGACGAACTCGCCAATAATCCCGAGCACCCGACGACGTCGCAGCCCGCGCCCGGCGACTTCCGCCGCCAGTTCCAGTTCCTCGCCAGCCACTTTGATGACGTCATTTCGATCAACCTTACGGCCACGGTAAGCGGCACTTACGAAGCTGCGCGGCTTGCCGCCTCCCGTACCGATGCGCCTGGCACGATCCATGTCATCAATTCGCTCAGCGGCTCGCTGGGCCAGGGCCAGCTGGCGGTGCTCGCCGCCGAATGCGCCGAACTCGGCCTCGACGCCGGCACGACGCTGGCCGCAATCCACGAACAGATTCCCCACGTAACCGGGTACGGGATGGTCAAGGATATGCAGTACGCGGTGCGCGGCGGGCGCATGCCGGGATGGGTCAAGTCGATCGCCGAGGCCCTGCGTCTGTCCCCGATCATCAGCATTACGCCCACGGGGAGTCTTACCCTGACCGGCGCGCTGTTCGGTCGTCGCAATCGCATCGAGCGGTTCGCACGCTACGTTCTGAAACGAATCCCAAAAGGGCCCGTCGAGATCGGCATCGGGCACGCCATCTGTGAAGAGGACGCGCGCCGGCTTGAGAGTTTTCTGCGAGACATGGTTCCTGATATCCGCAAACTCGTCGTTACGGGTTTGGGTCCCGGCATCGGGGCTCACGCCGGACCCGGAACGATTATTGTGTTTTCCCGGCCGTGGGTGTCAGCGCAGGATATCGCCAGCCGCGCTAACTAGGTCCTCGCCCTCGTTTCTCGCATTGTTGACGCGCCGATCGACGGGCCACGCCTGCAGGGGTGGCGTGATCGCCGCAACATCGTCGAGCAGTTCGTTGGACCCGGCAAGCCAGTCGGTGGCGGTGGCGGCTTCGAGAATGACCGGCATGCGATGGTGCAGCTGCGCCATGAACTCGTTGGCGTCGGTCGTGATCAGGGTCGTCGTCTGCAGCGACTCGCCAGTCTCCCTGTCCGTCCAGTTTTCCCACAGGCCGGCCAGCGCAAATGGCTGGCCGCTCTCCAGGGAAATGAAGAACGGCGTCTTGGTTTCACCCTGCCGCTGCCATTCATAAAAACCATCAGCCAGCACCAGGCAACGTCGGTGCTTGTAGGCATTTCGATACGAGGGTTTCTCGGCGACAGTCTCGGCCCGGGCATTGATCATACGGTTGCCGATTGACGGATCCTTCGCCCAGAAAGGCACGAGTCCCCAGCGCAGCATGACGAGTTCCCGTTCGCCGTCCTTGTCGTTGCGAATTGCGGCGATGTCCTGGGTTGGTGCGATGTTGTAGCGTGGCTTGATGTCGAGCGAGGCGTCGACGCCGAACAAGGCCGCAGCCGCTTCCACGGGCGAATAGAAAGCAAAGCGGCCGCACATGGGTCTACTCGCGGATCCCGATGCCGCGGTTCATCAGCATCATGCAGGACGTGAACAGCACGACAACGAAGATCAGGAGGATCGCGTACGCGTGAACGATGTTGATATCGGATGCACCAAGGATGCCATAGCGAAACGCATTGACCATGTAGAGGATCGGGTTGGCCTTCGAAACGCCTTGCCAGAATTCCGGTAGCAGCGAGATCGAATAGAACACGCCACCGAGGTAGGTCAGTGGTGTCAGCACGAACGTCGGGACGATGGAAATATCGTCGAACTTCTTCGCGAACACGGCGTTGATAAAGCCGGCCAGCGAAAACACGATCGACGACAGCAGTACCACCGAGATCATGACCAGCGGATGGGCCACCTGCAGGTGAGTAAAGAACAGCGCCACGATCGTGACGAGCGATCCGACGAGCAACCCGCGCAGCACCCCGCCCGCGACGTGGCCGATGATGATGGCGGCGTTGGACATCGGCGCGACCAGCATTTCCTCGACATGCCGCCCGAACTTGGCGCCGAAGAACGACGAGACGACATTGCCGTATGAATTGGTGATGACCGACATCATGATCAGGCCCGGGGCGATGTACTGCATGTAATCGAAGCCATCCATCGAGCCGATGCGGCGCCCGATCAGGTTGCCGAAAATGATGAAGTAGAGCGTCATCGTGATCGCGGGCGGCACGATCGTCTGCACCCAGATGCGCAGCACGCGCACCATCTCCTTGCGGATGATGGTCTTCACGGCGACGAGATTGAGGGCGATGTTCACGCGGCATCCCCTTTGCGTTCCACAAGGTGCATGAACATCTCTTCGAGGCGATTCGCCTTGTTGCGCAGGCTGGCCACGCGGATGCCCTTGGCTTCGAGCTCGGCGAACAGGTCGTTCATGTCGGTGTCAGGCCCTTTCTCGACCTCGAGCTCCCCGTCATCCCGGAGCCGGGTCTCGAATCCCGTAAGTGTCGGCGCGTCATCGAACTCGCCCTCGACCGACAGCACGAAGACCTCGTACTGCAGGCGGCGCAGGATCTCGCTCATGCGCGCGTCCTCGATGATCCTGCCCTCGTCAATGATCGCGATGTTGCGGCACAGCGCCTCGGCTTCCTCGAGGTAGTGCGTGGTCAGGATGATCGTCGTGCCGGCCGCGTTGATCTCGCGCAGGAAATCCCACATCGAACGACGGATCTCGATATCGACGCCGGCCGTCGGTTCGTCGAGGATCAGCAGACGAGGCTCGTGCACGAGGGCCCTGGCGATCATGAGACGCCGCTTCATGCCGCCGGACAGGCTGCGCGCACTGTCGTCGCGCCGGTCCCAGAGGCGCAGGGCGCGCAGGTACTTCTCGACGCGTTCCCTGGCCAGCTTACCGCCGATGCCGTAGTAACCCGCCTGGTTCAGGACAACATTGCCGACCTTCTCCCAGAGGTTGAGATTGATCTCCTGCGGCACGATCCCGAGACAGGCTTTCGCGGCTTCGAGTTCGGAATCGATACTGTGACCGAAGATCTCTACTTCCCCGCTCGACTTGTTGACGAGTGACGAGATAATGCCGATCGCCGTCGTCTTGCCGGCGCCATTGGGCCCGAGCAGCGCGTAGAAGTCGCCCTCCTCGACCGTGAGATCGATGCCCTTGAGGGCCTGGTTGCCGTTGGCGTAAGTCTTGGTGAGATTTCTGATTGTCAGGGCTTTCATTGCGCCGCGTATTGTAACCGCGCGCCACTCCCGGTCACAGCTTATCGGTGATCCGCCTCGCCGGTCCCCGCATCCGACATGCTGCAGCCGGCAGGCGCGCCGCGCCCGGTTCGATACCGGTCGTCAGCATCGATTGCAGGGCAGGCAGATGCGCGGACGCGCGTTTGTAGACGGCCGCCTCCCGGGAAAAGCGCGGCTCAACGAGGTCGCGGCGGCCGGCGCAGTCGATGACGCGGACGATGGTCGCGGCCGCGATTGACCGGCACCAGTCGAGGGGCGCGCCGCCGACAATCCTCGCGACATAGGGATTGCGCCGAGAGAGTTCCCAGAGAAACGCGAGCCCGGCCGCCTGCAGGGCGTAATGTTCGTCGCTGCCCGGCAGCCTGCCGGTGAAAAGGTCGCGCTGCGCCCCGTCGGCCAGCAGCCGACCCCACAGCTCGTCATCGTGTTCGCGAAACGAGAACAACAGGAAAGGCGCGGTGGCCAGTAGTTCCATCCGTCCCGTCAGTTTCAGCCACGCCCGGTTCAATTCCCGGACGTCAGCCAGGTCGTCTGTCGTCAGCCCCTGGTACTCCATTCGTCCCCCCTGTGGCGCGTTGGCGCGCGTTTATGGTTCTTCTTCGGAGTTACTGTAATGTGGAATTTTTTCCCATAAGTGGATACTAACAGGGTTTTATATACCGCATATGGTATTTTTCTATCACAAAGGACAAGATATGCGACTGACAGACGACCGCTATGCCGGGGAACGCCGGCAGTTCGAACTCGCGCTCCGCATGATCGGACACGAAGCGCGAACCCGCACGATTCGCGAGTGTACAGGCCTATCCGACGACCGCATCCGCAAACTCTACGCCAACTACTTCCGCCACCGCAGCGACATCCGGCGGCGACGCGGCAAGTCACCTCGCCAGGTCCAGCGCTACGTACGGAGCCCGATCGACCAGTTGCAGGCCACGACGCTCGTCGCATTGTTCTGCGCCAGTTTTCTGATCCGCATCGACGAGCAGGATCGCGTCCATCCCTGCTGGCCGCGTCCCGACGTGGAATTCGGGCACCGACTGTGCCGCGCCTACGAGACCTACCTGGTGCTGCACGACAAGCCGAAGCTCAGTTTCGAATGGGCGTGGAACCTGCTGAACTGCATCTCGAGCAATGATGAACTCTATCTTGCTGCCTGCGGCTACTGCGACTCCCGCTACGTCCAGGATGCGTACGCCCTCGACAGCGCGACCTGTCCCACCTGCGAGATGGCCGCGACTTCCGGTAAACTTGCCGCGCACGATTCAAGTAAACCTGGCTAAGAACAACCCATGCAAGATCCCAATGTCTTCGCTGGCGCGTTTGTCGAGAGAACCGGCGAACGGCGCAAGGACCCCGACTGGCTCGCGGAAGCGCTCGCTGACGTCAACGCGCGCTTTCTCCCGGTCTGGGGGGACCGCTGCCTGGCCGGCGGTGACCCGCCGTCGACGATTTTCCTGGATCGCCCGGCGGTGGCCGATTACCTCGATGAGGACAACGTCATTTTCCTGGGGCTATTCCGCGGGCGGCCGGCGTTCGCGGTCGGCATCAGCGGCGAAGTCGAGGCGCCGTTCAAGGACCGGGGCGAATTTCGGGACCTGCGATACCTAGGCACGGTGCTGCCGGCGGACGAGGCCAACCTGGCCGCGCACGCACGCGCGCTCGTGCTCTGGCATGGCGCGACCCTGTTTTGCAGTCGCTGTGGCAGCGCGGCACAACCGGACGCGGGCGGCAACATGCGGCGTTGCAGCAACGCCGATTGTGGCCAACCCGTGTTTCCGCGTACCGATCCGGCGATCATTGTCCTGGTCGCAGACGGCGATCGCTGCTTGCTGGGGCGCAAGGCCGACTGGCCCGAAGGACGCTATTCGACCATCGCCGGCTTCGTCGAACCGGGAGAAAGCGTCGAGGATGCGGTCCGCCGCGAGGTCTACGAGGAAACCAATATCCGCGTGGGCGAGGTGCAGTATCACAGCTCACAGCCCTGGCCGTTCCCGTCGGCGCTGATGCTCGGCTTCATTGCCGAAGCTGAGTCGGAAGACATCCAGCTCAACGACGGCGAACTCGAAGACGCGCAGTGGTTTTCACGCGCCGAGCTGAAGTCGGGTGACGTGGGCCTGCCGTTCCGCATCTCTATTGCGCGCCGCCTCGTTGATCACTTCATCAACGAAAGCTAAAAAAAAGCCCCGCAAGGAGCGGGGCTTTTCTCGGTAACGATCAAACGAAACTTAGAACGTCATCCGGGCTCGCAGATACCACTGACCGCCGTTGAAACCGAACGGGCTGGCCTCCGAGTAGAGCTGGCCAAGATCGCCTGCCCCCGGGTTCTTGTCCGGGTAGGTATCGAACATGTTGGCCAGGCCGAACATGACTTCAATGCCGTCATTAACCTGGTAGCCGACCTCGGCGTCAATCAGGAACACCGCACTGATGCCGTCGACGCCGTTGCCGGTGTCGTCCCAACCGCCATAGTAGTTACCACGAAGCATGCCGCGCCACTTGTCCTGGTAATGCGTCCACGTGACGCTGCCCTTGATGTTCGGCAGCAGGTCTTCCAGTGCCCGCACGCGATCGGAATCAATCGGGTTCAACGAACCGACATCATCCACTTCGGTCTTGTTGTAGTTGGCCGCAACCGTGAGCTGCGACTCGCCACTTCCAAACGCGAAGGCGTAGTTGCCGACCAGGTCGATACCAGTGGTGGTCGTGTCGAAGCTGTTGGTGAAGAAGCGGAACTCCGACAGGTCTTCCAGGCCGACAAAGTCATTACGATTGATCTCGCCGGCATCAGCCAGGTCGGTCAGCGCTTGCGAAACGGTCGTGTAGAGCGGCGGTACGGTCCCGGCCTGGGTGCCGGCATAGTTCAACGCGTCGAGGAAGTCGACGTTCGCGCCGAGCGCGACCCGGTCCGTCAGCTCGATGTTGTAGAAGTCGATCGTCCAGCTCGAATCACCCAGGGCAAACGCAACGCCCAGCGAGAAGTTCTTGGCTTCTTCCGGTCCCAGCTGGGGACGCCCATTGCCGAAGCTCTCGATGTAGTCGGCCGCCAGCTGTCCGGCAGGCGACGACAGGGGCAGGGTGCCCTGATCAACGAGCACGCCATTGACGTTCTGCGTGGTGACATTGGTGATGTTCGCCTGTCCTGCCGTCGGGGCGTGGAAGCCCGTCGAGTAGGCGCCTCGAATGCTGAACGTGTCGGTTACGTGGTAGATACCAGCAACCTTGAAGTCCGTCGTGCTACCGAACTCACTGAAGTCTTCGAAGCGGATCGCTGCCTGCATCGTCAACTGCTCGGTCATGTCGGCTTCGAGGTCAACATAGAAAGCGGTACTATCCTGGTCTGCCGACGAGCTCTCCGGGAAGCCACCGAAACCGTTCGAGCTTGACGAGAAGCCCTGGTCGGCGAGCGGCCCAAGTGCGTACGACAGCGGATCGCCGGCATACAGGTCGAATTCCTCTTTCCTGTATTCGGTACCGAAGGCGATGTTCAGGTCCGACGTCAAGCCTGCATCAATCGCGTAAACAAAGTCTGCGTTGAGCATTGTCTCGGTCTGCTTCTGGCCACCCGGGACGAAGTCCCTGGGCGAATCCGGACCGAGCGACGCATTCAGCGTGTTGCGGATGAAGAAGTCCGTCCGGTTCGAGCCCTGCGAAGCGCTGAAGTCATAGCTCAGGCCCGAACCGATGGCGAACTCGCCACGGATACCGGCTGCAATGGCCATGTCCTCGTTGTCGCCGCCGAAGC
>Ga0209536_100016108_pt1 | contig 10644 bp, 21 predicted proteins | sample DeeMarSeWOR28_12_FD_187461 | JGI IMG/M metagenome (GOLD analysis project Ga0209536, IMG submission 187461) | Marine sediment microbial communities from White Oak River estuary, North Carolina - WOR-2-8_12 (SPAdes) (version 2) | ecosystem: Environmental > Aquatic > Marine > Intertidal zone >...
TACCGAACTGGAGTCTATGATCCGATGCGCAATGAGCGGGGCGTCACCGCCCTCCCGCTCAAGTTCCTTGATTCGATCCGCGACTTCCTTTATCGTCTTTAAACTACGATCCCACAATGTTCTGTATATGATCCATTGGTTATCCGGTGTGCATGCGGCCCATAAGACAGCTACGGGCTTGCGCGGATGCGGATCAATTACACAGACACGCGGCCACGTATCCCGAAGTTTATAATCCTCTGGATTCACCCACCACGGCGGCTTCGGCTTCCAATCCTTGTACACGCGGCCTGCCAGATGCAGGAACTCAGCATGCAGCCGTGCTTCCATCTCGTCTTCGCGCACATCCGACAAAAACTCCTCGATGGACTCTCGTGTCAGATATCCCCCGTTCTCTACGCAATTATCCCATATCGAGTACTTGTAGAGTTTGACGGTAGAGTCGCGAACATTAGCTCGCTCGACAATAATGTCGTTCATCCAGGGCTGTGTCAGCGGTGTGCAGGTAATCCACATATGTCCGCCGAAGTCTACGAGGCCACGCTTCAATCCTATGTACACATAGTACGGTGGTGGCTCGTCGCACCAGGCCCAATGCCCAGATGTTCCTTCGAATACCATTTTCTCCTGGTCGTATGACATCAGGTAGACTTTGGATCCGTTCTTCCACTCGACCTCTACGGGGATTCCGCGTTGATCCCGCTTAATTTTCTTGATTAAGTGGAGAGGCCACCATTCCTCGATTTTGGGCCAGATCGTCTGGTTGATAGCCTGTTGATAATTTTGGGCCGCTATCCTGCCGATGTTCGGCACCGGGATAGGTTCTCCATTGGGCAGCCGTACAAGGTAGTTCGGATCATCTTTATCCAGCCATGGTCGGTAACCGAGACTATGGGCGGCAGCTTCAAGCACGCCAGTTACGGATTTACCAGAACGGTTAGAGCCAAGTACAAGGCGAACTGTAGCCGTGCTGTCCTTGAAGAATAACTTTTGATCTCCCTTCTTTAGCGGCCTGAAAAAGACAATCTTATTGGTCTTGTAAGTTTCTTCGAGAACTTCGAGTTCCCGGATTAGTTTCTGTAAGTCCTCAAGATGGATTGTCGAAGGGGTTAAGTTCATCGTACTCAGCGTCCTCCGCCTCCTCTTGGAGAGCCGCAGCTTGCGCTACCTCTTGCACCTTAGCAGCAACATCTTCGTGTTTATTGTCAAATTGGACATCTAGGATGCGCAGTCGCTTGATTTGCTGGCCGATGCGCTGTAATGCGGCATTCACATCTCCTGGGAGAGGCATGCCCTGCGCATCGACATTATCCTGCTCCAGCATATTCTGCATCTCCAGCAGCACCTTCTCCTTGTCCACCAGGATGGCGAAGCTGGTCGTTTTCTGCATCAGCGAGGGACCGTAATACTGTCGCCGTATAACGTTACCATTATTATCATGGATTTCAAGGAATCCAGACTCGAAGTCTACGGGCGTGATAGATTCCAGCAGTTCCAGGCTCTTTCCGTGCACCTTGCCCGCTAGCTCTTGCACGGCATTGGAGCGTGCTTTCTGGAGCTTGGTATCCGTTTTCGCCTGGTGCAGGACGTTGTACACGGTTTTGGGCGAGATCTTAAATTGCCGCGCAACTTCTCTTTGATTCCCGCAGATCGCGTACGCCTGGAGGACCATCTCTTTCTCCATGTCGGAGAGTTGCTTACCACTCCGCGTTCCTTTTGGCATCCTCTTCTTTTTGTGCGCCGGGAGTCGTTTACGTCCCATCGTACTTTCTCATCTCCATGATTCCCGCAGTAATGGCTGCAACAATCACCTCTTGATACAAGTGACCTTCCATCTCATGGAATTTTTCTGCAACTACCTGGCGAATACTATTCTCAATTTCCTCTTCGGTGGGCGTGTGAATGAAATTGATCTTGATATTTGGAAATAGTTCCATCTGCTCATAGTGTGGTTTCCCAGTAGTATTAGTTTTCCACATAACTGTATCTCCTCCATTACAGTTCTCACATACTTGCGGGCCTGCCATTGCGGGAAGTGCACAATTACATACTCTATACTTCATTTCGCCAAGCACTTCCTTCGATGCTCCGGATCGTCTACGAACCAATCTTTGCTATCCCAATAGAACTTACCGTCTTTAGCCCAATCCCAAGGATTACTAACTTCGCGCAGCAATAATGGTTCTTTTGCTTCTCGGATACGGATCCGATTCAATACTCGCAATCGACGATTAGCAAGTCGCTTACCGTACTTGTCACTATTCCCGGCAACACCTCGGATAGGCGTATGTCGATACGATCTACTCATTATTTTCGCAACCACCAAAACAAATCGATGATCAGAATTCCCAGGAGAAATTGTTCCATGTCAAAGCCCTATCGGTGGCCATATTGGGTAGATGCAGAGCACTTTGTCTGGTGGAAAGACGAGTTTGCCGTTCTTGCCTTTGCTCACTGTGACTTGCCCGCTAGAATTGTAGTCGATTGCCCACCCATCAACACTTCGGAAGTCTCCACGTACTGCTTCAGCCTCTGGTATGTGCTTATTGTAACGGACAATCACCCGTTGTGCACTTGCCATTAGCTAGCTCCCCTACCACCCTGCCTACTAGCCGCTAGCTTTTGCGAAATTTTCTAGGTATGCCGAAAAATGTCCCTTCTTAATGTCTTACCGGGGCCACGATGCTTGCCTTTTTTCGATTCTCGCACCAAAATGCGACTTCCCAGCATACCTCGTGCCTTTTTATAGTCAGTTGGGATACGTTTCGCGCTGCGCGGCATCTCAGCAGTGCGTGGATTGATTTTATAGGCATCGGAAACCCTCCTTTTAGGCTTCCGAGCCTGCTTTGCTTTGGGTATCTTACCCATTTCATGTCCTTTTAGCAGTTAAATAGATCTTTTAGTAGTGAAAGTATCCAATTAACGAGATCATGCAGCCGGTCGAGGATTGTTATATGTCCCCGATATTCACCGGAGTTCCCGGCTGACCCGGTAAAGGGGCCGCATTCCACTCCTCAGATCGCTCGGAGGGTGGTCCTTCCCGATTCCAGTTGTCATAAGCGATAACGCGCACCCAATTGGGGCCGTCCACAACTGCTTCTACCATGGTTGAAAATACGGTTTGCGTCACATCTGTGACATTGACAGTCGAACTATGCACCCAATAACCCGGAAATGGGCTATTCGTGACCTCCACATGGTAGTAGTTGACGGGCGAGCCTTCGGTAGGCGCTGTCCACTGAAAGCGAGCCGATGCTGGCATATTCGCGCTTCTCCCCTGAATAAAATTAACAACTAAACGTATTCCGCATATGGTGGGAGGGACTCTGCTATACCCTCAACTACGCCGGAAGTAACTGTATCATGACGACGCAGCACTCGATCCCGCTAGTGAAGCGGTCATTTCGCGGCTGGCTACTAACCCGCCCGCGCCGGGCACGACCCCTGATCGATCACGTTAACCCCTGTCTCAGGTCCTTTCCGTGCACCACCGTCCGGACATTGCTTCTCGGGGAAAATTCGAACATTCGGACATTCCCCTATTCTATTATACCATGAAAATCCGCAAATGCCTATAGGTAATTTACTCGCAAAAACGCACACTAAACAGTACTTTTGGCAAGTGGACTTGTTGCGAGCAGCTAGCAAATAGTCGTTTCGAGGTTCAATACGGGAGTATACTTGGTTGCTAGCTGGCTAGCTGGGCCGTTTTTTGGCGGGCGGAGTTGTTCCAGCGATTGCTTGGCTAGGTGGTTCGCGTGCTAGCGGGCCTGCTGCGGGTCATCTTCAAAGTTTCGCAACCGGCTAGCTGCTTATCTGCTAGCCTACTAGCCTGCAATACTTCATTCCAGGCATGTGCACTAGCCTGCTAGATTGCTTGCCTGCCAGTCAACTAGTTTCGCAACTGCTAGCCTGCTAGTGTGCATATGCATATGTATACTTGATCCCTTATAGGCTAGTGGGCTAGTGTTTAGTAGCTAGCTTTTTTATGGACTAGTAGTCTAATAGCTAGATAGGTTATATACTAGCTAGCTTGACATACTACTAGCCTGATATACTATTAGCTTCTAATATATACATTCCCTAGTACATATAACTATCTAGCTAGCTAGTCTCCAGTATGCTAGATTGCTAGTATACTTGTCTGATACCTGGCATGATATCCTGTCTGCTAGCCCGCTAGCTTGCTAGCCTATATGTCCCATTGTGCCCTATTGTGCCTTGCCCATATGCTGGCATGTTTCTTGCGCACTAGCTATTGTGCAATGCCCTATTGTTCCTTATCCTTCCTCCAGGCTGTTAATCACTTGCGCCACTTGCATATGCCAGCTTTCGCATTGTGCACGATATTTTCGCGTATTGCCTGCTTGACATGTTCCTTATGTTGTGTTAAGATTCCTAGTAATTTCTTATCGTTTCTTAAACGGGATTGGCACATGCCTGGCTATGTCCCTGGCCAGAACCGCAAGCGAAAGGATTCGATCATGACACGCACACTAGAGCAAGCTATCTTGAGCGGATCGACCGTCCCCAAGCTAGCAACCGACAAAGCAACCGAACAATGGTCAGCGGGCTTGGAATCGAACGTGCAAACCGGAGTCATATACACTCGCACAACTTGGAGCGTACAGCGCAACAAGCGGAATCAACCGTCACGCGGTTGCCGGACACGTACTAGTCGGAAACAGGGTTCTCACTTGTACTCGCTTCGCGCACATCCAACCTACCGCACGTGGTAGGCGGGAACAACAAGGAGGAATAAGACATGGAAAGGACATATTGGGAAGCACAGGCACGAGAAAAATATTGGGTACAATATGGCACAAAATACGGACTTGACTGGACTTTAATTCAACATATTCTAAGGTGGCGAAATATCGCCAGAAACAGGGAGGCAAGGAACAATGAGAAATCGTAGGGAAATATTAGCAGAAGTTCGGGATTTGGCGGAGCGACAAGAAATCTTGAGGAACATCTGCGACGGAGACAACATGGTCGAGTGCATTGCGCGGGAAATTGAGCGAATCGAAGGAGAATTTGACAGGCTAGAACGTGAATTGCACGGAAAAATTGGAGGTTAGAATCATGAGTAAAGATGAATTAAAAATTGCAACGAGGGAAGCGAAGGAAAAACTAAAAGAAATGCAAGAATTACTCAAAGAAATAGAGGATAACATCAGCACCAAAGGATCACTTTGGGGGTTAGCTGTTGTGACACTACCGGGACGTTCGGCAGAGTTGCAAATTGCAATGGCTCTGTTGCACGAAGCACGATGGAAGGAAGCGAAAAATGGTGACTATAGCGAAGTTATGGACGAAAACGGGCGGATTGTCTGATCCTAGCAAAATGCCAGGATTTGCATGGTCGATACCATCGAAAAAATGCAAACGTGGAAGTGCATTACGCAAAATTCCTGGGACAGTATGCTATATGTGCTTTGCCTGCAAAGGACGGTACGTATTTGACAACGTGCAAAATGCATTGGCTAAAAGGCTAGCAAATTACTTGGCCGACCCGTTAGCCTGGCAGAATGCAATGGTGCAATTACTCTGGCGGAAGGCTTTAAATCGAAGCGAGTATTTTCGTTGGTTCGATTCCGGAGATGTGCAATCCGTTGAAATGCTGATCCGAATCGGGCAGATTGCAAAAAAGATACCCGTCATGAAATTTTGGCTACCGACCAGAGAACTCGGCATGGTTCGGGAAGCAATGCGTAGGGGATGGAAAAAACCGGACAATCTTTGTATACGAATAAGCGAGGATATGGTAGGAAAAGTGAAAGGAGATTGCGGATTCCCTACTAGCAGCGTGGACGCAAATGAAGGTTGGTTGTGTCCAGCATCTAGAGGCGAGGTAACTTGTGCACAGGCAAATTGTTATAGGTGCTGGGATGAAACGGTCGAGAATGTAGACTACAAAGGACACTAAACTGGAGGTAACGAAATGTTGGAGAACAGAGAAGCATTGCGAAATGCAATGGTCAGGGCTCACAAGCGGGCTGTCATGGTCATGGGTGATCACGGTACGCCAGACCTAACGCGGTTTGATGTGATTCAGGACGATGCAGGGTACCAGGTTGGTGCTGTGTCACCAAGGTACAGACTGATTCAGAACGCAGACTTGATTGGTGCGATTGACCTAGCCAGCGACGAGCTTGGAGTTACACTGACAGCAGAGAAAGGCGCGTACAATCATGGTAAAAGCTGGATGTCGTTTAGCTTACCGGATGCGTTCAAGGTACCGGGAGATCCGAGCGAAATCAAGCCCATGATCAACATCGGGAACGATTACGGTGGGGGCGGAGCGTTGACAGGTGGAGCCGGTGTGTATCGCCTGATCTGTACAAACGGAATGATGGTCGGGAAAATCGAGAGAGCACAATCTCAGCGCCACGTTGGGAACATCGACGTATACGAATTTGTGTACGGGTTGGTAGATCATCTCGTGAAGAGGGCTGAGGTTTCGAAGATCATCGCGGAAACGACCCAGGACATGCCATTCGAGTGGAGGTTGCCAGATATCGTGCAGGAACACGTGCAGGACAAACTCGTGCAGAATGCACAGCTCCTGAACGTGATTGCGGAGAATACTCCGCCACGGTATCATGACCCGCTTCGCCAGGCAATCATGGAGAACCGGAAAGAAATCGGGCATACCGTGTGGGCCTTACTCCAAGCGATCAGCGAAGTTAGCACGCATAACATGCGGGGCTGGGCTGCGCAGAACTGGCAACGCAAAGAAACAAATCGGATCCTGGAACACGTCGAGGTGCCGGTTACACTGTAACCTGTACAAAACCTATACAGGAGGTGAACTAAATGAAAAAGAATTGGCGTGGAAACTACAATGTGCCGTTTGAGCATCTTGTAGGCAAGAAAATCACATACATTACAGGGTGCGGAAAAGGCTCAAAAGTTATCTATTTCAATACCGAGGATGGCTGTCGGTACAAGATGTGGCATGACCAAGATTGCTGCGAAACCGTGACCGTGGATGACGTTAATGGAGATCCACAAAGACTAATAGGCATGACGATTTTACGCGCAGAAGAATCCATTAATAGTGGAGAAACCAATGACGGCAATGAGACGTGGACGTTCTACCGAATTACTGGCCGGGTTGATAAGTGTTATTGGCACAACCATACTTTGGTTATCCGCTGGTATGGCGAGTCCAACGGATATTACTCTGAAGCCGTGGACTTCGAACTATTAGGAGATAAGAACAATGCCGAATAACGTGACGCGAGCAAACCGCATCGTGCACGTGATCAAGTCCGACAAGTACTATTTGCACGTCCAGGCTATCGGCTGGGACATAGCAATCTCAGAATTACTGACAGATTGCATGCACCTGGCCGGTAGGCAAGGATTAGACTTCGAGCATGTGTGTGATTGCGCCCGAATCAGGTACGAAATGGAGAAACGAGGCGTGTACAACAAAGTGAGTGACGAACTGTTGCTTAGAGAGAATGAAAGGATGGTTGAAGATGCCAAAAGCAGTAGTGACTAGACGTTACGTTGATGGGGGCATTCGCTTGACAGCAGTGCATCCGGACGACGATCATCTACGAGCAACGACATTTTTGCCTGTTCCTGTAACAGAATGGGAGCTAACACGAGCGCATAATTTCCTAGCTGAGGAAGTTAACGAGTTAGCACGTGAAGCATTTGGAACCTGGACATTTTCGCAGCAAGTCCGGTTTGTAAAGGAGAAAGGGCAGCACTGCCCACATTGTGGGATGCAAAACATCTACCACAACTCCGAACATGAAGTCGGAAGCAGCGGAGTGATACACTTGTATGCGGAGTGCATGAACTGCAACCGCAGATGGGTGGAGCAATACATCCTTGGCGGTGTATTGCCAATAGTGAAAGGAAAAATCGATGGCTAAGACAAGTAAGCGTATGCAAATACGCCAAGCTGCGCAAGAGATCGTCCGGTATTACCGCACGTCCTTGCGAGTGACACAACGTGCTGGTATACACGAGGGCAAGGATCCATACGACAACGAAGGTTGGTGGGTTGACGCACAGATCTTTGTGCCCGCTTGTGAGCTAGCTGAATGGATAAAGGAGGATTGACATGGGTTCTGACGCAGAGAAAAGGCTTAAAAAGGTAAAGCACGGTGACTGGATAGATCAAGGAGTTTATCTGGATATTATCTGGTTGCTGGATGAGATGGAGCGGCTGCGGGGGGAATTGGCAAAGTATAAGAGCGGCGACGACCATGTTTTTTACAAGACGCCAGGGGGTGTATTGCCATGACTGACGCGGAAAAAAGGCTGATTGGTTATGAACTGTATGGCTTAACGCTGGAGCAGTATCACGCTGGACTAGATAAACTCTGGAAAGCATTAGGTAGGTTCGTGGATGATGTACCCAATGAAGATGGCTTCAGTGACATTTTTTCCTTGTGCGCAGCAGAACTGGACCGGCTGCGGAATGAATTATCAGACCAGGAACAACAGATGGTAGGGCAAATGTCTGAACTGCGGGCCGAACTGGGGCGGATGCGGGAAAAGATCGAGGACTTAGAGCACGAACTCAATTACATGCAAGAGAGACAGGAGGATTGACATGGAAATTTGGCGTTCCGAGGACAAGTACCTCACTATCAAGCAGCCGCTAGCACGCGAGTGGCTAAATCTCGTGGTTCAGAAGCTGACAAGTGATGAAGGAAATAAGCGAATCGAAATCCAATTAGATGACGGGGAAAATAACATTGAAATCGCCCGCTATGCAGATGACCTAGCACTGCTAGTGGACGAGCTAGTTAGCCAGCTAGCCGACATACGGGCTTGGATGGACAAGGGAGGCAATGATGAGGTGTAGTAAGTGTGGAGAGACTATGGGTCAGAACGCAGCGGGCGATGGTTTTGATGGCTACGTATGTTATAACTGCCATGCACGCGAAGACTTAACAACAGATCCTCTATTCCAGTGGAAGACAATGAGCAAGAGCATAACCACAAGTGAAGCAGACCACTACGATGACGTGATTGCAAAATGCAAGATACTGAATAACCACATGGAACCAGAACGGTGTGGAATACAAGGCGAAGGGCTATGGCGAGAGATGTGCGAGGCATGGAAGACTGTGCGTAACGAGCTAGCCAGCCAGCAGGAGATGAACAAGAACCAGGTCGAGCAGATCAAGAGCCTGGAATCAGACCTGGCATATGCACGCCTGGAATTGTCCATCCAGGAAAATATCTATACAAAAGTTATACAAGAGCTAGTACGCATGGCGGTAATAGGTTAGCAGACTGGCATGGTACTTGCTACGCGCATGGCCCCTATATACTGGAGCCGTGTGTCCATTTAGCAAGTACCTTAAACTACTAGTAGCTAGTTTGACACAATTGATATGTAGCTAGTAAAGACATGTTTAATATACATGTTTATTATTAAAGTAAATATAAATATATTAGATAACTAGTTAGTATAATAAAATTTATAAATTAAATATAGGTTAGTCCAGGTATGTATGCTATACTATTAGTAACTAGCAGGCTAGCCTGTTAAAGACCATATGCACCAGAAAGAGGAAGTGAGGTGGCAAAAGGACTAAGTACCTATGGTGTCCAGGTGTTGCGCGAGCTGGAGCACCAAGCACCACACGATTATGCACCCACGTGCTATCGTGAAGACGGTAGTGTGATTATGACTGGCGATGACTGGCGGGAGCAGGAGCGCACATACTTCGAGGAGTTTGTACCGTCCGAGGTAGCAGCAGAGATCGAGCGCCGATTGAAAGAGCTAGAGAATTGGGAGTATGAGCAGACGATGCCCTGGCTCCCGGCCAGGAAGCGACCAGCATTTGAGGAGATGGAAGAATGAAGACGCTTATGGTATGGTTGTTGGGCTTTCCACTTGGAATAGCAATCGCTTTGCTGATGTATGCAGCATTGTATCCTTTCCAAGTAATAGGCTTTGCGCTTGAAGTAGTGGCGCATGTATCCAACCAGTTAGAGGAGATGCAGAATGAATAGTTACCCCAAGATCCACAACGTGGGCCATCCCTCCCTTGATGGGTTCTTCGAGGGGATTGTCGATGTGGAGGAGAAAGTGGACGGCTCTCAGTTCTCGTTCTGGAAGGACGCCGATGGAGAGATGCACTTCCGCAGCAAGCGATGCAATGTGTATCCAGAGTCAGCGGACATGTTTGGGGCTGGGGTGAAGGCAATCATGGAGATACACCACATGCTGGAGTCAGGCTGGGTGTATCGGGGCGAGTACCTGCGTAAGCCGAAGCATAACTGCCTGGTGTACGAGCGGGTGCCCAATCGGCATGTGATCCTGTTCGATATCATGATTGGACCTGAGCGGTACCTCGGGCGTGATGCATTGGAAGCAGAGGCAGCACGTCTTGGGCTAGAGGTGGTGCCGCTGCTGTACTGCGGGCACATCAACAACGCAAGTGAGGTTCGTCACCTGCTACAGTCACGGTCCATACTTGGTGGTGAGATCGAGGGATTCGTGTTCAAGCGGCGGGTCAGCCCCAAGTTCGGACGGGATGACAAGCCACTGATCGCCAAGCATGTGCGCGAGCGGTTCCGGGAGGTGCAGAACAGCAAGGCATTCAAGGTGCCGAAGCAGGAGATCATCGAGGCTGTCATCGACAGGTACCGAACTGCGGC
>Ga0209536_100016109_pt1 | contig 10643 bp, 9 predicted proteins | sample DeeMarSeWOR28_12_FD_187461 | JGI IMG/M metagenome (GOLD analysis project Ga0209536, IMG submission 187461) | Marine sediment microbial communities from White Oak River estuary, North Carolina - WOR-2-8_12 (SPAdes) (version 2) | ecosystem: Environmental > Aquatic > Marine > Intertidal zone >...
CGCGCTGGTTCCATCATGCGGCCGGCCGGCATCATTCGAATGCAGCGCCGCGACTGACCCTTCGGCAAGCCCGCATTTCAAAGTGCCGGACCGGATGCTATCTATGTGGGGAAAGCCGTCGGTCGGGCGCCCACGCCCGACTCGACATCTTTCGCAATACGACGGGCAGAACACCGGCAGCTATGCCAGGGAGCGGCGATGTCCAACGCGTTTCCGGTCATCCTGTGCCACGGCCTGTTCGGCTGGGGGCCGGGCGAGGTGCAGGGCTTCCCCTACTGGGGCACGGCGACGGCCGTCCAGTCACCGCTGCCGCGCTACGTCGCCAGCGTCGGACCCATCAGCAGCACGCACGATCGCGCCTGTGAGCTGGCATTCCAGATCCGGGGCGGGCGCGTGGATTACGGTGATGCGCACGCCGCCCAGGCCGGACACAGCCGGTTCGGCCGGACGTACACACCGGACAGCGCATTTCATCCGGAGTGGTCGGCGGAGCAGCCGGTGCATCTGGTGGGACACAGCATGGGAGCGCCGACCATCTGGATGCTGCAGCACCTGCTCGCCGTCGACTATTTCGGCTGGGGCTCCAGCGCCGACTGGGTGAAATCCATCAGTACGATTTCAGGGGTCCTGAACGGCAGCACGGCAACCTACTTCCTGGGCTGCAGCAAGGAGACCGGGAACTGATGCGCCGGATCGACAAGCTCTACAAGGATCACCCCTGGATGGGCAGTCGTTCCCTGGCACCCAAACCGGGCACCAGCAAACGTCATCCAGGGCATCCGGTCTATCCCTATCTGCTACGGGGAATGACCATCGACCGCCCCAACCAGGTGTGGGCGACCGATATAACGTTTATACCCATAGCCCGCGGTCACATGTATCTGATCGCGATCATGGACTGGGCTACCCGGAAAGTCCTCTCCTGGCGGCTTTCCAATACCCTTGACACACAGTTTTGCGTGGAGGCACTCAAAGCCGCGCTACTCAAATATGGCGCTCCGGAAATCTTCAACAGCGACCACTGCCAGTTCACCAGCGATGCCTTCACTGCCGTTCTGAAAGCCTGGAACGTCAAGATCAGCATGGATGGCAAAGGCCGATTCAAGGATAACATCTTTATCGAGCGCCTCTGGCGCACCCTGAAATATGAACGGATCTACCTCAAGGATTATGATAACGGTGCAGACTTCTACCGGGATTTGACCATTTGGTTCCGCTGGTACAATGAAAAACGTAAGCATTCATCCCTTGACAAAATGACCCCGAATGAGGCTTATGCTCAAGGACTTCAAAATCACAACCGGGCCGCCTGAAGCCAAAAACAACCATGCTTTCGTCTCATTGCTTATCTCACCCTTCAGGCTGTCTCTCTTTTCAGGACCATTTAACCCACCGCATCCTTCAACCCCAAAATCGAAAAGAAAGCCGTCACAAATAATTGAGCATATCATACGTCTCCGGGTCCATTATCCGACCGTTTTAAATGACCAGGTCAAAGTGGGCAGCAATCGCAGGCAGGGATACTGCGAGAGATACCGGTCAGGTGAAAATCGTCAACTGCCGCCACACTGTTGGCCATCAGCAGCAAGATACCCAAAAAAACGAGATGATGTACTTTCATGTTTTCCCTCTTAAGTAAGGCCGATTTCAACTTTTAAAACTAAATATTGTTTTGGCAGATAAACTGTCAATCACCCGAACGGGGGAAAATCGGGGGATAATTAACCCCAACGTTGGGGTTAAGATACAGCTAACGAGAATTATTTTGAAATCAATATTTTTTCAGATAAATAACCGCATAAAATAATATTATTATCTATTTGAAATTATATTTAAATTCATTATGATAAACTGCAAATTATTTCTGAAAATCTATAAAAAGCTGTTTTAAAATGTTCAATTTGGTCCGGGTTCAAGGAAGACGAAAGATTTTAACCGGAGGAATACATGAAGTATTTTGGGGATTAAAATCTTCCGGCTGACGCAGAAATCGGGATAAAGGAGACTTTTTAAAACAGCTTCTAAGAAAAAAATAACGGGTTGGCGTCACTTATTTTCAGACAGCAGGCCGAATTTCTTTGCCGCGTCAATTGCCTGACCGCGTCCCGACACCCTGAGTTTGCGGTAAATTCTGGCTGCGTGGCTCTTGACTGTTTCGGGAGAGACAAACAGATTTTCAGCAATTTCCTTGTACGTCAAATGTTTTGTAAGCATTTTCAGCACATCACGCTCGCGCCGGGTCAACGGGTTATCATACGGCAGGTTCGCCGCCTGACCGGATTTTAAAGGGGTTGCTATGTCCGAAAACGGGGACGCCGATCTTTGTTCGGGCACGACCTGCCCGAATGCACTCAAAAGGCGGATTATGTAATGGGGCACTGAACTGCTGTTCAACAGTTCATTCAGCATTTCGAGCATAACGGGGCCTCGGTCAACAAATGTTCGCACAAATCCGAGGGGTTCTGCCATGCCCAGCGTTTTTTCAAGCACTCCAAGGGCATGTTTTCGCCTGCCCGCGCATTTCAGTGCCACGGACTTAACGATCAGGAACTGGATCATCTGCCGGGTATTATGGTGCTGCTTCGCCTGTTTCAGGGCATCCTCGATGAATGAGAGCGCGCTGCGGAATTCCGATTGACTGATCAGATATTCGGCACGGGTCAAGGCGGGAATCTCGAGCCAGAATTTGTTGCTGTCAATGGTGGAGGGAAACAATGCCGGCTCTGTAAGAACCTTTCCGGAAAGCATGGCCAGCCGCGTATGAAAGGAATCCGACATCTGCCTGGAGTACAGGTCGTTCATTTCAATGGCGAAAGAGAGCGCCCTGTCCGCGTACTCCCGTGCTTTTGCCGTTTTCTGTCCGGCAAGGGCCACGAGGGCAAGCCCGATCAGACAATCATGATAGACAGGCGTATTCACACGGTAGATCATCTGTTCGACACGCCCGAAACAGTCCGCTGCCCTATCCATAAGATTGCGCTCGTAAGCAACGGATCCCAGAAAATAATAGGCCGTGTTGAGCCAAAAATCAGCAACGGGAACTGTTTTATGACTTTCCAGCACCTGACCGGCGATTTCTTCGACGGCATCCAGATTTCCTTCGTAGCAATGGATCGCCATCCTGGCCATTAGAATTATACCGATATTCCGGCTGCCCGCCGAACAATCCCCGGACAAAGCTTCGGACAACAGTTGCAGAGATTCCTCCCGACGGCCGATACTCGCCAGAGATGAAGCAGCATAAATGGTGGCCATGTTATATGCCCAGCTATGATGCCTGGGGACAGAATTAATCGCCTGTCGGGCATGATGAAGTGCATCCTTTACATCTCCCTGCCAGTAAAGATAAAAGCTGCGCTGGACATAAATATATCCCTGAAGTATCCGGCGCATAGATTCATCAATGGTGCAGACGGGATTGTGCAGCAGGTTCTCGGCTTCGTCCATCAAAGGCCGCATTCCTGCGAAATCCAAATGGTACATTTTATAGCAGACATGGGCTGCCGGCAGGGCAGGGTGTTTATTTTCCGCGTCTTTCGGGAACATCTTCAACCAGCGGAGCAGGGTGCGGCGTGACAAGTCCTGTTCAAGAGTCATATGCAGGTTCTCTCCGATCAGTTCCGCGGCTGCATTTATGTCTCCGGCCGCAATCAGATGAGTGACAGCCTCCTCGATAAGTCCCCGACCAGCAAACCATTCCCCGGCGCGGCGGTGGATCCGGGTTCTGCGTTCCGCGAGCAGAACCGGTTTCATTTTTCGGGTAAGCAGGGTTTGAAACAGATGGTGATATCGATACCAGTCCCCTTCACTGTCAAGTGCCACAAGAAACAGGTTTTCCTTCTTCAGCAGTTCGATAAGATTATGGCTGTCACGGATTTCAGATTCATTCGCCAGCAGATGATCACACAAGGAGGCGCAGAAACGCTCAAACATCGCCGTTACAATAAGAAAATCTAAAATTTCAGGATGTTGTGAAGATAAAACCTCGTCCGTCAGAAAGTCAACGATCAGGCGGTCACTGCCGGAGAAATTCATGGCGAATGTTTCGGGATTATCAGCATGCACCATTGAAAGGCGGGCCATTTGAAGGCCGGCAATCCATCCCTCTGTCCGGCGTTGAAGCATTTCCACAGTATTATCCGAGACATCCCTGTTCGGGCCGGGATTCAGAAATGAGCGGGCTTCTTCTCCGGAAAAAGACAGGTCGTCGGCCCGAATGTCGTTAATCCATCCCCGGACGCGCCAGAGGCTCAGGGGCCAGGGCGGATATTTACGGGTGAGGATGACCATGTGCAGGTTGTCCGGCAGGTGCTGAACAATCCGGATGATAATTTTCTGAACGGTTTCGTCGGCAATGGTGTGATAGTCATCGAGAACGAGCACCCACGGTTTGACCGGCTCTGCCAGATCAGAAACCAAAGTGTCGGTCAGGTATTCCAGCGGCGGCAGTGTCGGGGATGATAGCAGTGGTTCGATTTGGGGGGCGAATTGAGGAAAGATTTTACGGATCGAGGCGATCACGTATCTGAGGAAACGATCCGGATCGCTGTCATGCTCGTCCAGGGAGAGCCAGGCGGACGGGTGGGGGATATGAGCCAGCCATTGGGCTGCCAAAGTCGTTTTGCCGTAACCGGCAGGGGCCGAAATGAGGGTCAGCTTCCGGCCCAACGCATCATCAAATGCAGAAAGCAGTCGGGGGCGAACAATCCAGCGGCTGTCAATAGCAGGCCGATTGAGTTTTGTCGGTATTATTCGAAAGTCGGCTTTATTGTCTGGCATAAGTTCCGGTTCCTGTTTTTCGCTACGCGGCCAGATTGGCAAATCGATATTTTCTGATATAAAAGGATCATATTCAGTGACTGAAGCCGCACCTTCACAGCTTTCCATCGGACGAAAGGCCGATCGCTATCGATTAATGCCAACGTTGGTTAAAACCGATGCTGAATTGAATTATTATTATATTTCATCCGGTTGTAAAGACGAGGGATGTATCACAAGACTCTTCTTAATTACCGATTTACGAGACAACAATCAAGTTTCAACTGAGCTATAGACAGGGTCGATAGGCATTGGGATTGGTATTGAAAAGATATTGGTGATAGCCAGTATGTACCCTAAGATGTGCCTGGCTTGGGGTAGCTGCTATAAGCAGCCAGAATATCAAGCTTCAAAAAACGCATTCTTTATTTGCAATATCACACCGTTTAAGGTTTCGGGGCACCGATAGCCAGTGCCCCGTTTATCATCTAACTGTAAAGATTCTCAATCCACCTCACGGCTTCCACGTCGGTTATTTTTCCCAAATATCGCTGGGTCGTTGCCAGGTTCGCATGCCGGAGGATCACCTTGCTGACAATTTCAATCGGTGTGCCGGACCTTGAGGCGTATGTGGCAGCATGACGCCTCAAATCATGGGATTTGAGCTGTATGTTAACCAGTCTGCCCGCCTCAATCACGATATCCCTGGCTCTCGAATAACCGAATGGGAAGATTCGTTCGTTCGGGCTGAGGTTCTTGGCGCTGATATATTCCTTGAGACGTTCGGCCACCTTTTTGGGGATATAGACTGCTTCTGACTCTTTTCCGCTCTTTGGGTCATACAAAATGATTTTTTGGTCTGAGACGTCACCGGCTCTGACTTTCAGCACCTCACCGATCCGCATACCGCCACGGGCCATCAGCTCCAGCATCAATCGGTTACGCTGGCTCCGAGTTCTGAATATCATCTCATCCACCAGGTCCTTTTCGAGGATGTCCCATCGATGGATCTTGGGCTCTCTGAATATTTTACGCAGGATGCGGGTATCGCAGGGGTTGGGAATGTTTTCGTCGATGGTGTTTCGGAGGAAATTGAAAAAGGCCTTGAGCAGCGCGTAGCGGAATTTTTTGGTGGCTTGCCGGGTTCCCTCACCGATACGGTTCAGAAATCCCATAACCTCATCGGATGTAATGGATTCAAGCTCCCGGTCACCGAATTCTCGGTTGAAAATGGCAAGCAGGATTTCATAGTTTTTAGCGGTGCTTTTTTTTTGAATTCGCCCGGTGGTATTCCAGACAACAATGAACGGCGTAATGGACTTTCATGATGGACCTCCTTTCGCCATAGGTTTGGGGGTTACTTGCAAATCACGGGGAGTATGTTACTGATAAAATATTATACACGCACCTGCAATTTGGCGAGTGGAGGTCATGGCAAGAATACTACACTTCCCTCATTCTTGCCTGATATTCACCGTTTGTCATTGGTTGTCACTGACGTCATCCGGGACGATCAGCTACCAATCGAAAAAGTCATTCAACCGACGAGATACCCGAATATCAACATCGTCCCATCGAATCTGAGCTTGGGGAAGCTTGAAAGCAAACTGCAATCTGAGCGTGACTCGCACTATAACCTTGCCGACAAGATCGACGCGCTTAACGGCGGCTATAATTTTGTGATCATTGATTCGCGACCGAATTTAGGCCTGGCCATTTGGTCTGTTCTGACAGCGATCAACAAGGCGATGTTCCTTCATACCCGGCAGTTAATGGACGCAAGAAAGTTATTTTTTCATGGACGTCCGTAGCTACCCTGAAAACTGCCGGCTCCCGTCCCGTGCCCCGGAATTTCGACTTGACACCGGCCTCCCGCAGTCGGTACTGTGCTGTTATCTTTTCGGCCGATTCAGGCCGGTACTACTATGGTGGGCATATAAATCGGCAGAGCACAATTCGGGGGGGGATGAGGATGGTTTCGAAAAGCGATTTTCTAGTGCGCTATCCCTTCCGGAGCAACTAGGCAAAAGGGGGTATCAGAATGTTCAAGAAGCTTATGATTCTCGGCGCGGCCGCGGCCATGTTCGCCGCCACGGACGCCAATGCTGCTGACTTTTACGGCACGCTGGCCAAAATCAAAGAAACCGGCACGATCGTCCTCGGTCACCGCGAATCGTCGGTGCCGTTCGCCTACATCGGCCCGGAAGGAAAGCCGATCGGCTATTCCATGGATCTTTGCATGAAGGCCGTGGAAGCCATTGAGGCGGAACTCGGCATGGATCTCAAAGTCAAGCTCGTTCCGGTCACGCCGCAAACCCGCATTCCGCTCATCGCCAACGGCAACATCAACATCGAATGCGGCTCGACCACCAACAACCTGACCCGCCAGGAGCAGGTCGACTACGCCTACACGACCTTCATCACCGGCACCAAAATCCTTACCAAAAAGGGCTCTGGCATCAAGGAAGTCGAAGATCTGGCCGGAAAGGCTATCGCTTTGGCGCAGGGCACCACCAACGAACGAGCGATCAAGGAAAACATCGAAAAGCTCGGCGTCAAGGACGTCAAGATCCTGAGTGTGAAGGATCACGCCGAAGGACTTCTGGCGCTGGAAACCGACCGCGTCGACGCGTATTCCACCGACCACATCCTGCTGTTCGGCCTGATCGCCAAATCCAAGGACCCGGCTGCGTACGAAGTCGTCGGCCGGTTCCTGTCGTTCGACCCCTATGCCCTGATGCTGCCGCGTGACGATTCGGCCATGCGCCTGGTCGTCAACCGCACCCTCGCCGGCCTGTTCCGCTCGGGCGAAATCAAGGACATCTACAACAAGTGGTTTATGAGCGACATCCCGGGCAGCCAAGCCCTTATGGTTCCCATGGGCGACACGTTGGAAACGAACTTCGCGGTTCAAGCGTTTCCCAAGTAAGCGCATCACGCACGGAAGCCGTCCACGGGGCGGCCTCCGTGCGACAAATGGTCTCCGACCTGAAAGCCATTCATGAATTACAACTGGAATTGGGCCATCCTTATCGAAGAGCCCTATTTCGGCTGGCTGGTGTCCGGACTCTGCTGGACCCTGCTGGTCTCCGCGCTGGGATGGATCATCGCGTTTTCCCTCGGTTCGCTGATCGGCGTCATCCGAACGTTGCCTAGCAAACCCCTTCGCCTGTTCGGTATGGCCTATGTGGAGCTATTCCGCAATGTTCCGTTGCTGGTGCAGATGTTTATTTGGTTCTACGTACTACCGGAGCTCGTTGGTGAGGATTTAGGTCGTTGGATGAAGCGGGACATGCCGTTTCCCGAAGCCACCAGCGCCATTCTATGCCTGGGCACCTACACCGCGTCGCGTGTCGCCGAGCAGGTTCGCGCCGGCATCGAATCGATCCCGCGCGGCCAGAGCATGGCCGGTTACGCCATGGGACTGACCACGAAGCAGTTGTACCGCTACCTGCTGATCCCGGTGGGCTATCGGATCATCGTGCCGCCGATGACGTCCGAATTCCTGACCATCTTCAAGAATTCTTCGCTTGCGCTGACCATTGGCGTCGCCGAGGTGCTCTATCAGGCGCGCCAGATCGAAAACTATACCTTCCAGGGATTCGAGGCGTTCACGGCCGCGACGCTGATCTATCTGGTAGTCACCATGATCGCGGTGGTCATTATGGACCGCGTCGAAGCCAGGACCCGCATTCCCGGATACGGCGTGCAGGGGAAAACGTGATGCTGACGGATTTTGATTTCGGCGTGATTGCGCGCAACATTCCGTATCTTTGGGAGGGCATGCAACTCAGCCTTCTGCTGACCGGCCTCTCGGCCGCCGGCAGTATCGTTCTCGGCACCATTCTGGCGCTCATGCGGCTCTCGGGTATCGCGCTGCTCCAGTGGATCGGCGCGGTCTGGGTCAACTTTTTCCGTTCCCTGCCACTGCTGCTCGTGATCTTCTGGTTTTATTTCCTGGTGCCGGTCCTGGTTCAGCAGCAAGTGGACGCTTTCCAGTCCGCGCTGATCGGCTTCGTTCTGTTCGAAGCGGCCTACTACTGTGAGATCATGCGCTCGGGCATCCTTAGCATTTCGCGCGGGCAGGCGTGGGCCGGTTACGCGCTGGGCCTGCGCTATTCGCAGACCATGCGCTACATCGTGCTGCCGCAGGCGTTCCGCAACATGCTGCCGATCCTGCTGACGCAGACGATCATTTTGTTCCAGGACACATCGCTGGTTTTCGTGGTCGGCTTGGCCGACTTCATGACTTCGGCTGTAAACGTGGCGCAGCGTGACTCGCGTCTGATCGAAATCTATGTCTTCGCGGCCTTCGTCTACTTCGTGATGTGCTATTTTGGGTCGCTTTACGTCAAACACCTTCAGCAAAAGATGCACCGATGATTGATATTCAAAACGTCAACAAGTGGTTCGGCGACTTCCATGTCTTGAAGGACGCTTCGATAAGAGTGGCGAAGGGCGAAGTCATCGTCGTCTGCGGGCCGTCGGGTTCGGGCAAGAGCACGCTGATCAAGTGCGTCAACGGCCTGGAGCCGTTCCAGGAGGGCACGATCACTGTGAACGGCGTTTCCGTCGGCGCACCGGATACCAACCTGCCGGAGTTGCGGTCCCACATCGGTATGGTGTTCCAAAACTTTGAGTTATTCCCACACATGACGGCGATGCAGAACATCTGTCTGTCGCAGCTCAAGGTGCTGGGTCGCTCTCAGTCGGAGGCCCGGGACCGGGCCAACACACTGCTTGACCGCGTCGGGCTCAGCGGTTTGGGCTTAAAGTACCCGTCCGAACTTTCGGGTGGTCAGCAACAGCGTGTGGCCATCGCCCGCGCGTTGGCCATGGATCCGATCGCCATGCTGTTCGATGAGCCCACCTCCGCGCTCGATCCTGAAATGATCAACGAAGTGCTGGAAGTGATGCAGGAACTGGCCCGCGACGACGGCATGACCATGATGGTGGTGACCCACGAAATGGGATTCGCGCGACGCGTGGCCGACCGGGTAATTTTCATGGATGAGGGCGAAATCGTCGAGGATGCCAATACAGATGACTTCTTCGGGACGCCGCGCAGCGACCGCGCCCAACTATTCCTGTCGAAGATCCTTCAACACTGACGCACACCTTCAAACACCCCCATTCACGTTATCGGCATGATGCGTTGCCAATTGGTTTGGATAAGGGCTCAATTGCCGGAAACGGTATATACCGTCGATTCTTGGGAGTCACCTCTTGCGACAAAAGAAAATTTCACAAAAGCTGGATTTATCAGCCCGGTTGAACAAGCGAGAGTTAAAAGGAAAAAAAATGAGAATCCTGTCGAGACTCAACTCGATGCTCTAAAAGCCAATAAAGGCAATTTAGCTGCCCTTACCAGACATGCTATGGCCGCATTGCTGAATGCTCATAACCCCGAAGTTGATTACCACTTTTCAGCATTAGAGATCATTGAAATGTATAATGATGTTATCGATGGATCGCTAGATGTGGAATCTACGAAAAATAAGTTTGATTATTGGAATAATGGACCTGATGGATGTCTACTGAATTAATTCTTGGATTTCAGACGAAATCATTTTCATGGATGAAGGTCGTACTAATGAAAGGGGCACGGATAAGACGTTCTTTAAAAATCCGAAGACCGAAAGGGCAAAAGATTTTTTAAACAAAATCTTATTTTAATATTGGATTTTTCCTCTACGCTGCAGCCCGCCAGTTACTGTTCCTCGAAATCATTACCGCCTATTCATAAAGGGGCAGAGCTATACTGCCTCTGGCGCTGAAGAATCGGCCGAGCATTGAATTAAGCGGTGAAAAACATTATTAATGGCCCTCATCCGTTACTTGAGTCATCCTCTAACCGGAGCATAATGAAATGCGGGAAAAGATTG
>Ga0209536_100016110_pt1 | contig 10643 bp, 6 predicted proteins | sample DeeMarSeWOR28_12_FD_187461 | JGI IMG/M metagenome (GOLD analysis project Ga0209536, IMG submission 187461) | Marine sediment microbial communities from White Oak River estuary, North Carolina - WOR-2-8_12 (SPAdes) (version 2) | ecosystem: Environmental > Aquatic > Marine > Intertidal zone >...
CGGCGGCTGGATCTTTGCGCCAGCTTGACCCCACGCTGACGGCCTCCCGTCCCCTTACATTGCTGGTCTACCAGATCGTGCATGCGGAAGGCGGCGATGTGCCCACAAGTCAATGGGAAGTGTTGGAATATCTCAAAGCGCTGGGCTTCCCCGTTTCGGATGTGTCGAAGCGCTTTGATGATCTGGAATCCGCGATCGAGTACACCGAAACCTTCCAAACCCGCCGCGATGAACTGCCTTACGAAACCGATGGGATGGTCATCAAAATAGATGACCTCGAACTGGCTGCTGACCTGGGTTTCGTGGGCAAAGACCCGCGTGGCGCGACCGCCTTCAAGTTCCCGGCGCGGGAGGTGACCACTGTGCTCGAAGACATCCGCGTCAATGTAGGCCGGACTGGCGTGCTCACGCCCTATGCGGTGCTGGAAGCTGTCGAAATCGGCGGTGTGATCGTGGAACGCGCTACCCTGCACAACTTCGACTTCATCGCTGAGAAAGACATCCGCCCCGGCGACCGCGTGCTGGTCAAACGCGCTGGGGAGGTGATTCCCTACGTGATCGGTCCGGTGGTGGATGCACGCACTGGTAATGAGAAATCTTACGAACCGCCCACAACTTGTCCCGATTGTGAGCAGCCGGTAGAACACTTCGAAGGTGAAGTGGCCTGGTATTGTGTCAACGCGGCCTGCCCGGCGCAGCTTGTCCGCAACGTGGAACACTTTGTCTCGCGTGGCGCGATGGATATCGTCGGGTTGGGGATTAAGATTGTTGAGCAATTGATCGAAGAAGGATTGGTCAAGGATGTGGCCGACCTGTTCACATTGGAAAAGGAACAACTGCTTGGGCTGGAAGGCTTCGCAGAGAAAAAGGCCGAGAATCTGCTGGTTTCTCTGGAGCAGGCCAAGGGGCAGAGCCTGAATCGTTTGTTGTCCGCTCTAGGTATCCGCGGCGTGGGCGAAGTCATGGCATCCGATTTGACTCGTCATTATTCAGATTTAGATGCGCTTTCAAAGGCAACGGTTGGAGAGTTGCAGGATATCGAAGGTGTAGGCCCCAACATCGCCGAAGCCATCGTAGACTGGTTCGCCCGACCTGCCAACCAGAATTTGCTAGCGAAGTTAAAGGCAGCGGGCGTATGGCCAACTGCATCGTCCATCGTCGGTCGTCCGTCGTCTGGCGCGTTAGGAGGCCTGACCTTTGTCGTTACTGGAACACTGGCCAGCTTCACCCGCCAGGACATCAAAGAGTTCATCCAATCCAATGGTGGCAAGGTGGTTGGCTCGGTCAGCAAGAATACTGATTACTTGGTGCTTGGTGAAAATCCTGGCTCAAAGTTAAACAAGGCGCAGGAATTGGGCGTGAAGATCATCAACGAGGAAGAATTGAGGAGATTGGCATCATGAGTGGAAAAAATCTGAATTGGGGCCTGCTTTCTACCGCCCGCATCAACCGTTCGCTTATCCCGCCTTTGCGCGCTTCGAAACGTAATCACCTGCTGGCGGTGGCATCCCGTTCGCAGGAATCTGTAGATGCATATGCAAAGGAATGGAAAATTGAGCGCGCGCATGGCACTTACGAAGCCCTGCTAGCCGACCCTGACATTGACGTGATCTACAACCCACTCCCAAACCACATGCACGCCGAATGGACGATTAAGGCCGTCGAGGCTGGCAAGCATGTTTTGTGTGAGAAGCCCATCGCACTGAGCGTGGACGATGTAGATGCCATGGCTGCGGTTGCGCAGAAACATGGACGCGTGGTGGCCGAAGCATTCATGTACCGGCATCATCCGCAGACGCTCAAGGTGGGGGAAATGGTCAAGAACGGTTCTATCGGGACCCTGAAACTGATGCGCGGTTCCTTCAGCTTTGTACTGAGCGATGAAGGGAATATCCGCCTCGACCCGGCGATGGGCGGCGGCAGCATCTGGGACATCGGTTGCTATCCGATCAGCTATATGCGCACGGTTGTCGGGGCAGAACCAAAATCTGTTTATGGGCAGCAGGTTACGGGTCCAACCGGAATCGATGACACTTTCGTTGGTCAGTTGCATTTTGATGATGACATCTACGGTCAGTTCGACAGCAGCTTTTCCATCCCATTCCATGCTTATATGGAAATCGTTGGGAGCGAAGCGACATTGATCATCCCGAAGCCATTCAAGCCTGGGGTGGGCGAGAAGATTTTCATTTCGCGTGATGGAAAAACGGAAACGGTCAAAATTAAGGGAGAAGAACTATATTTGGGTGAAGTAGAAGATATGGCAGATGCCATCGCCCTGGGAAAGTCATCACGCATTTCCCTGGAAGATAGCCGTGCGAATATAGCAGCGATTCTGGCGCTGCTTGAGTCTGCGCGTACCAGTAAGCCTATTAAATTATAGTTACTGGACAGAACCGCGCCCCTGTACTAAACTAGGCGGAGCACTTTTTTGGAGGAGCTTTTATGGATTTGAAGAAAACCAATGATGCTGTCATGCGTCGTTTACATGCAATGAACGACCGTGTGAGAATGCTCAAAGAAAATGACCTGTATTTTTATAACCAGCCTATTGAGGAGATTCGGGGTGGGGCGCGCGTGCTGGTGCGCGGGCGTGAAATGGGGATGTATGCGTCTTATAGCTATCTCGGCCTGATCGGTCATCCACGTATCAATGAAGCCGCCAAAAAGGCCGTGGACAAGTTCGGGACGGGCACAAATGGCGTTCGTATGTTGGCGGGAACGTTGACCATTCACACCGAATTGGAAGAAACGATCGCTGAATTCAAGAAGGCTGAGGCGGCGGTCACCTATTCATCAGGATATGCGACCAATCTGACGGTTGTTTCCAGCCTGATGGGGCGCGGTGACTACGTGCTCTCTGATAAGCTCAATCATGCTTCCATTGTGGACGGCTGTCTCATGTCTGGAGCCGAGTTCCGTCGTTTCCGCCACAACGATATGGACGACCTGGAAAAACGTCTCCAGAATGTGCCTTCAGACCGCGCGAAGATGGTCATCGCTGATTCCGTTTTTAGCATGGACGGTGACATTATCGACCTGCCCAAAGTGGTCGAACTGTGCCAGAAATACAATGCCTGGCTGATGATCGATGAAGCCCATTCTGTGGGTGTGCTTGGCGAAACCGGACGTGGGATTGAGGAACACTTTGGGCTTGGTGATGTAATCGATATCAAGATGGGCACACTCAGTAAGACTATCCCCTCGGTGGGGGGCTATGTGGCCGCGAAGAAAGAAATCATCACCTATCTGAGCAATGCCAGCCGCGCATATATCTTCTCCGCGGCACTTCCGCCTGCCCAGGCCGCGGCAGCCAACGAAGCCTTCAAGGTCATTCTGGATGAGCCCTGGCGAATGGAAAAACTAAATAAGAATACGCAGCAATACATCAACGGACTGAAAGGCATGGGCTTCGACACCATGTTGACCGAAACGGCCATCGTTCCGGTGCTCTGTGGCTCAGATGAGCGCGCCTTCGCATTAACCCGCGAAGCCCAGCACCATGATGTATTTGTCCTGCCAGTGGTATCCCCAGCTGTCCCGCAGGGATTGGCGCGCCTGCGAGCGACCATCACGGCTGCGCATGAGACCGATGAAATTTCTTATGCGATGGAAGTGATCGGTAAGGCTGGCAAAGAAATCGGGATTATCTGATCGAAATTTCTCTTATAATCCAAAACTCGGACTGGAAATTAGCTCCAGTCCGAGTTTTTAATTTATGATGATTTTAGAATATTTATTAAAGCGATTTTCCTGCAAATTGTTGCTAATATTCAGCTGATCGAAGTGCATGGGGAACATCCCTCGCTGATTCCGTTGGACGAGCTATACGCGGGGTTTGGTAGCACTATTGGTGTGTCGGTGGCGTACTTAGTTTCCACAAGGATAACGGCCAAACGGGTAAGCGAGTTTTATTCTTGAAGATAAATATTGATCTGGATAAAAATTTCTAATCGATTGAATGGTTATCATCTCATTGTTAGAACTCTATAACAAAACTTAAAAAATATATTTACAAAACATGGACAACGTGTATAATTGGATAAAGTATTTATTCCGCAGAATTCTTTAGCTGTTGTGAAGCAAAGTTTCAAAGGAGAAAATAGTTATGAAAAAAATAAAATATGATACTAGAAACCTACGAGGTGATCTCATTGGCGGTTTAGTTGCCGGTATCGTGGCATTGCCGTTAGCTTTAGCGTTTGGTGTGCAATCAGGTCTAGGAGCCGTCTCTGGCCTTTATGGGGCAATCGCAATTGGAATTTTAGCGGCCATATTTGGTGGGACTGCCACCCAGGCTAGTGGTCCAACTGGTCCAATGACTGTTGTATCTGCCGCTCTTGTTGGTGCGGCCTTGGAATTAACCGGCACACTAGAGAATGCTATGGGAATCATCGTGCTGACGTTCTTTTTAGGCGGTGCATTCCAAATTTTATTTGGATTTCTCAATATCGCCAAATATATCAAGTTCCTCCCCTATCCCGTGATATCAGGTTTTATGAGCGGAGTTGGGTTAATTATCGTTTTGTTGCAGATATTCCCACTGGTTGGTGTTTCTGCTCCTAAAACAACCATCGGGGTGTTTACTGAATTTCCGCGGTTCTTATCAGGCTTGAATATTGCTGCTCTCGGATTAGGGATCCTAACCATATTGATTTACTATCTTTTTCCCAAAATAACAAAAGTTGTTCCCAGCGCATTAGTTGCCCTTATTTCAGTATCCTTGCTATCATTTTTCCTAAAATTGGACGTCCCATTGATCGGCGAAATACCCTCTGGCCTACCATCCCTCAAGATTGATGGGCTATTCACAGTGAATTCTGAGGCATATTTATTGATTATTGAATATGCTTTGGTTCTTGCGGTTCTCGGATCAATTGACTCGCTGCTGACATCGGTGATTGCTGACAATATTACAAAAACAAAGCATGACAGTAATCGCGAGTTGGTTGGCCAGGGAATAGGCAATCTGGTGGCTGCCCTGATAGGCGGTATTCCCGGTGCAGGCGCAACAAAAGGGACGGTAGTAAACATCAATGCAGGCGGAAAGACGCGGTTATCAGGAACTATTCATGGTTTATTTTTGTTAGCAGTTCTACTTGGTTTGGGACGGCTGGCAGCTTATATTCCACTAGCAGTTTTGGCCGGAATTCTCATCCCCATTGGATTCGCCATTATTGATAAAAAAGGTTTGAAACACCTCTCACATGTTCCTAAAGCAGACGCAGTCGTTTTGATCATTGTATTTGCGATCACAACTTTTGGAAGCCTGATCCAGGCGGTAGGTGTAGGTGTTATCTTGGCGTCGGTTCTCTTCATGAAACGCTCGAGTGATTTGGCAGAGAAGGGAACTTCAGTAACGGCCCTGGCAGGAAGTGAAGATGAAGGCCTATGGGACGATGAAGAAAAGATCATGCCAGAGTTGCAAAAAAATTGTGTCTATGTAAAACACTTATATGGTCCGATGTTCTTCGGGTTTACATCCCACTTCCAAGATCTGGTCAAAAATCTAGACGAAACCATCTGTGCTTTGATCATCCGAATGGACCGTGTTCCTCATATGGATCAGTCCGGCCTGTATGCTATGGAAGATGCGATTTTAGATCTCAGCCGCAGGGATGTGAAAGTTATTCTAACCGGTCTTCATTCTCAACCTGAAGATATGTTACGCTCTATTGATGTGATTCCGGATTTAGTGCCGGAAGAGCAAATATTTGATGAGTTTGCGGACAGCATCAAATTGTTAAAGGATGAAGTGTTTGGACCAACCAAATAAAACAAAATAATAGTTGCATTGATTTCTCAATCGACATATTGCAAAAGGAGCAAATGATGAATACACAAACCAAAGAAATATTAGATACTATGACACCGCAAAAAGCCTTGAATCTATTAAAAGAAGGTAATCAGCGTTTTTTAGATAATCAGAAAGCAGACCGTAATCTGCTTGAGCAAGTCAATCAGACCAGTACCGGACAGTATCCCTTTGCCGTTGTTCTTGGCTGCATCGACTCCCGAGTTCCAGCTGAATTAGTCTTTGATTTAGGCATTGGTGACATTTTTAATATCCGAATTGCCGGGAATCTTGTCAATGAAGATATTTTAGCAAGTATGGAATTCGCCTGTAAAGTAGTTGGATCAAAACAGATTCTTGTTTTGGGGCATACAAGCTGTGGTGCTGTTCAGGGTGCGTTGGATAATGTTGAACTAGGTAACCTAACCGGTCTTGTTAGCAAAATAAAACCAGCGGTTGATTCAGCTAAAAGAGCATCCAATCAGGAATTAAACCCGCCGGTTGATCAGGTGGCAGAGATGAATGTCAAAATGACCATTGACCAAATCCTGCAAAAAAGCCCGATTCTCAAAGAAATGTTCGATAACCAAGAGATTGGTATTTCTGGGGCGATGTATGATGTAGCCTCAGGGAAAGTATCTTTCATGTAGCGAATGGAAAGGGGATTATTATTCGATTTGTAATAATCTCCTTTCTCCTGTTGAAGTCGCAAATAAGAGCCAATTATTCACCTTGTTTGATGATCATGTGTAATATTTTTCTAATGAAATTATTATAAGGATTCAGGAAAGAGTAAAGCTCTGAATAGCATCTAAACAATAAGTAATTGAATTTTGGTTAGAAAATTAGGAGTTTGGAAAATGAAATGGCAATGGAAACTCGCTCGTATTGCAGGTATTGATGTTTACATGCACGCTACCTTCCTGTTAATTATTGGTTGGGTGGCATTCAGTTATTGGACAGAACAAGGCACACTGAGTGCCGTTCTATCGGGCATACTCTTCATCTTATTGTTGTTCGCTTTCGTGGTCATGCACGAATACGGACATGCCTTGACTGCCCGCAAATTCGGTATCAAGACACGCGATATCACACTCTATCCCATCGGAGGAGTAGCGCGCCTGGAACGAATGCCGGAAAAGCCTATCGAAGAGCTATGGGTGGCGCTGGCTGGACCAGCAGTTAATGTGGTGATTGCAGCATTCCTGTTTGGATATCTGCTTATCACTCGCACCTTTGAACCGTTTACCAGCCTGACCGTTTCGACCGGCTCGTTTATCGAGCGCTTGATGGTGGTTAACCTGTGGCTGGTGGGATTCAACCTGATCCCGGCCTTCCCAATGGACGGTGGACGTGTGCTGCGTGCGCTGCTTGGTATGCGCATGGAATATGTCCGAGCGACACAGGTAGCAGCCACGGTGGGGCAGGGGTTTGCTTTCCTGTTCGGTTTCATCGGTCTGTTCAGTAATCCCTTCCTGGTGTTCATCGCTTTCTTTGTCTGGATGGGTGCCTCACAGGAAGCCAGCATGGTACAGATGAAGCACTCACTCAGTGGAATTCCAGTCACACGCGCGATGCTTACTGACTTTGACATGCTGACCCCACGGGACACTTTAGCACGTGTCGTTGGCCTGATTCTGGCCGGTTCACAGCATGATTTCCCTGTTGTCCAGGACGACCGCATTATCGGTATCCTTGACCGCGACACGTTCATGAAAGCGCTATCCGAGCGCGGGCAGAGCACCCCGGTTGTTGAAGTCATGCGTACCGACATCACCGAAGTCGATTCACACGAGATGGTTGAAGCCGCCCTGATGCGCTTACAGGAAAACGGCTCGAAGACCCTGCCGGTTATGCATAATGATGAACTGGTTGGGCTGATAACATCTGAGAATATTACAGAATATCTTATGATTCGCTCGGCGCTGCGGACGGCCAGTGTTATGCCACATGGCATTTAGATAAGGATTTGATGAGTAAGCACGAGAAATTCTTGTTGACATGATAATATAACCATCCGCAAGAAATTTCCCGATAGGGAGTAGCCGCCCGATATGGGATGGGCAGTCGTCAATACGGAAACAAATCCCGGCTGTTCAAGTAAAGGCAAGACTATCGCCATCAATGGCGGTAGTCTTTTTGATTGTCGCCATCTATAAGGAGAGAAATATGTTAGACCAGTTAGAAGTGATGATCTTGGGAACGTTGCAATCTGTTTATAGCCAATTCGGTTGGGGCGGCGTCTTCTCGATGATGATCTTTGAAAATGCGACAGGTATCACGCCCAGCGAAATCGTCCTGTCGTTGGCGGGATGGATGCTGATCGAAGCGTACGGGGAACATCCCTCGCTGATCCTGCTCGGTGGGTTGTATGCGGGATTGGGCAGCGCCATTGGCGCGTCGGTGGCGTATTGGGTCGCTCGTCTCGGTGGCAGGCCAGTGGTCGAGAAATTTGCGCGCTGGTTCCGCATTGATCTGAAACATGTCGATGCTGTGGACGGGCATGTACGCCGCTGGGGACTGGGTCTGGTCCTGTTCGGACGTGTTATCCCCGGTGTGCGTACGCTGGTTAGTATCCCGGCTGGGTTGGCACGCATCCCATTTGGCATCTTTTTTACGGCCACCTTTCTTGGAGCTTATGTTTGGTGCAGCTTATTGATCGGTGCGGGTTATCTATTGGGCCATGAGTGGATGTTGATCAGTCATTATTTGAAAGCCTATTTTCCCTATCTCATGGCTGGCGGACTGGGCCTGATTGTTTTATATATCTTGTACACTTACCGTGCTTCTATGCCCAAACTGGCCCGGATTTTCGTTCGATCACAAGAGTGAAATCCATTTGAATTCGTGTATATTCTGCTCTGGCTGGGTATAATTGAGCGGCTCTTAAATCAAAAATGGAACGCTTATGAACTGGCATAGAACAGAAACAAACATTGTTTTAGAAGAACTCAGCACGGATAAAGAACGCGGCCTGAATTCAACAGAAGCCAGTTCGCGCCTCTCAAAATACGGCCCCAACGAACTGGTCGAAAAAGGCGGGCGCACGCCGCTCCAGATCTTGTGGGAGCAGTTAACCGCTACGATGGTGCTGATCCTTATCGTGGCTGCGGTTGCCGCCGCGGCGTTGGGCGACACCAAAGACTCCATCGCTATCCTGGCCATCGTGCTATTGTACGCTGTGCTGGGCTTCATCCAGGAATACCGCGCGGAGCAAGCCATTGCGGCGCTCAAGAAGATGGCCGTGCCTTCAGTAAAGGTCATTCGTGATGGACAATTGGCTGAACTCTCCGCTCGCGACCTTGTGCCTGGCGATATCGTCCAACTGGAGACCGGCAATCTCATCCCAGCGGATTTGCGCCTGCTCGAATCGGTCAACCTGCAAATCCAGGAAGCCGCGCTGACGGGCGAATCCGAACCGGTCAGCAAGCGCACGGATACCATCGATAAAGACGATTTGCCGCTAGGCGACCGCCGCAACATGGCCTATCTCGGCACGGTTGTCACCGGTGGGCGCGGACGGGGCGTTGTCATCGCCACTGGCATGGACACCGAACTCGGTCGCATCGCCGACCTGATCCAGCAGGTGGAATCGGAGCAGACTCCGCTCCAGCGCCGTCTCGACCAGTTGGGCAAGATGCTGGCCGTGGTCGGGGTTGGGTTTGCGGCGCTGATCTTCGTCATCGGTATCTTGCGCGGGGACGATATCCGTCACATGCTGCTGACAGCCGTTTCTGTGGCTGTCGCCATCGTGCCCGAGGGGCTGCCAGCCGTGGTCACCATCACGCTGGCGCTCGGCTCGCAGCGCATGCTCAAGCGCCAGGCGCTCATCCGCAAGCTGCCCGCCGTCGAGACGCTCGGCTCGGTGACCGTCATCTGTTCCGACAAGACCGGCACGCTGACAGAAAACCGCATGACCGTCATTGCCCTGGATGTGGCCGAGCATCGTCTCGACTTGACCGAGGAGGTGCGCAGGGGTGGGGTGTTTCGCATGACGCAAGAACCCCCGCGCGAGGCCACCACTGCCATTTCGTTGAGCGCCATTGGCGGCGCGCTCTGTAACGATGCCGTCATGCTGCCGCTCGAGAAAGATGCGTACCAAACGCTCGGCGACCCTACCGAGGGCGCGCTGCTGGTGGCCGCCGCCCGCCTGGGGTACTGGAAGGACTCGCTGGATAAATCTTTCGAGCGTGTGGCCGAAGTGCCTTTCGACTCCGAACGCAAGCGCATGACCACCGTCCACGATCTCGAGGGTCACGATCCCGAAATGCTGGTCGGCTTGCCCGTGAATGGCTCGAAGTACATCGCCCTCACCAAAGGCTCGGTGGATGGCCTGCTGGAGGTATCCAGCCGCGTGTGGGTTAATGATGAGCTCAAGGATTTGGATGACGCCTGGCGCGAACGAATCCAGAAAGCCAACGACGAGATGGCCGCCAAGGGGATGCGAGTCTTAGGTGTCGCGCTGCGGCTCCTGGACGAACTGCCTGCCACCGTTGACGAGAACATGGAATCATCCCTGACATTGGTAGGCTTGTTCGGGATGATCGACCCCCCCCGTCCCGAAGTGCGTGACGCCGTCGCCACTTGCAAGACGGCCGGCATCCGACCGGTCATGATCACCGGCGACCATCCGCTGACCGCGTTGGAGATCGCCCGCCAACTGGGGATCACGTCCAACGGGCGCGCCATCACCGGCATAGAGCTTGAAAAATTATCATCTGATGAACTCAAGGATTTGGTGGAGGAAATTAACGTTTTCGCGCGTGTCTCCCCCGAACACAAGCTCAGGATCGTACAGGCCCTGCAGGAGCGCGGACACATCGTCTCGATGACCGGCGACGGCGTCAAC
>Ga0209536_100016112_pt1 | contig 10642 bp, 8 predicted proteins | sample DeeMarSeWOR28_12_FD_187461 | JGI IMG/M metagenome (GOLD analysis project Ga0209536, IMG submission 187461) | Marine sediment microbial communities from White Oak River estuary, North Carolina - WOR-2-8_12 (SPAdes) (version 2) | ecosystem: Environmental > Aquatic > Marine > Intertidal zone >...
CGTTCGTGATCGTGATGCGGAAGATATAGGTGTGATAGGCGTTGCCGTTGTCCGCCAGATCGACAAAGTTCGTACAGGATGGACCGGCGCCGTAGAGGCTCTCGTTGCAGACCTCCTTGGTGACAGTCAGCTGAGGTTCGGTGACGGTGAGATCGACGCGTCGGTGCACCTCGCGTGGGAAGCCCACTGTGTTCGGCCCGAGGTCGTAGATCTCCTCCGCGTTCAGCTCCGTATTGAAGAAGACAGCCTGGAACGTCGAGGTCAGGACGTCGGTGCTGATCGCCGCGTGCTCGTTCGGAGTCCCACTCGAGTCGATCGGGTCGTTCAGCAGCCTGGTGCTGTAGTCCACACGGAACCAGTGGTCCTTCTCGGTGATGCGCTCGGCCGGCCAGTTGGTGTTGAAGGTCCAGTCGAACCAGCCATCGGAGAGAACGGGCGGAGGTGGATTGAACGAGACGCCCTGGATAGCCGAAGTACTCTGGCTCAGTGGGTTCGTCGACGACAGGTAGCCCTGGCCGTCGGGATTCCGATCCACGACCTGGATGTCCTGGACCGCGATGTACAGGAATCCCGGCGTCTGGAAGCCGAACCACCCGCCTGACTCGATGTGAAAGCTGCATTCCTCCCCGATCTGTACCTCTGTGTCCGGATCGTTGGGGGGCGGGTTGTTCTCCGTACAGGTACCGAGCGGATCCTTGAGCAGGTCGTAGCCGATCACCCGCGCCCGAATGCCGTCGATGGTGTAGTCGTTGGCGGGATCCGTGATTCCGTCGGGACGCGCGGTAGGCGTCGGGAACCAGAGCGGCGTGCCGTCGCTCAGCGAGATCTGGCCGATCACGTCGCTTCGGAAGGTCAGGTCGTCGTCGAAGCTTAGTGCCGTGTTCTTCACGACCTCGAAGGTCAAGAGCTCGGTTTCGCCGGGACTGATGACTCCCCGATCACAGTGGTAGACCGATGCCGAGGGCGGGAGGTTCGCCGGGAGTTGCCAAACGGTCAGCGCGGGGGGATTGCTCGTCGCCGTACAGCCGACCGGCACGGTCTGTACACGCATGGCCTCACCGAAGGTCACGTAGGCGTAGTAGTCGTCTGCGTCATGCCCACCGTTGTTCGTCAGCGCGACGGTGTAGGTGATCGAGCCACCCTCGTGCGGCGTGGGATCATCCACTGTCTTGACGATCGCCAGATCGGCACCCTGGACCGTGATGTCCGCGGTGTCGGAGTCGTTCGCCGGGTTGTTGTCCGGCTGATCGGAAGCCGTGATGCTCGCCGTCCTCGCGCCCCTGCTGCTGCTGGCCTATGGCGCAGCCTGGCGGGGGGTCGCCCGGGCCCGCCGCGGTGACGTGCCGGATTGGCGCCACCCGTTCGCCCTGTTGAAAGGCCTGGTACAGCGGCGGCATCGGCGCGCGGACTTCACATCGCCCGCGCAGGCACAGGCATGGTTGGAATGGCAGCGACATGGACGATCGCTTCCCACGCTCATCGCCTACCTGCTCCCATTCGAGCTGGCCCTCCTCTTTGCTGCACGCGGCGCCCCGGCATTGGTGCTCGGGATTCTCACCATCGTGTGCCTGACGCCGCCGTTAATGGCTGTCTTCGTCGCTGCAGCGGTGCGCAAGGCGAACCCGGCCGAGCGCGACGGTTACGGATTGACCCCGTTTCTGGCGACCAAGCCCATGACGAGCGTCGCGCTCGTCCGGGCCAAACTAGCGATGGCGCTGCGGAGCACGCTCGCCACGTGGGTCGTGATACTCCTCGCTGTTCCCATCGCGCTTACACTTTCCGGCACCGCAGACCCCGTCATCGCGTTTGCGCGGCGTGTCGATGCGGCATTCGGGACGCCGCGCGCGGTGACCCTGGTGCTGCTCGTGTCGGCCGTCCTCGTCGCGACGACCTGGAAGCAGCTCGTCCAGAGCCTCTACCTGGGGTTGAGCGGTCGAGCGTGGCTGGTCAAGGGAAGCGTGTTTCTGGCGCTGGCGCTCGTCACAATCGGCGCGCCCCTCGTCGTGTGGGTGAGCGAGCGGATCACCGTGCTCATCGAGGTGGTCGACGCCCTCCCCCGGATCTTCGCCGTGCTGGCGGGTCTCAAGCTGAGTGCCGCGGCCTGGACGACCGCGCGCCTTTACGACGGCGCACTGGTCAGGGGCCGTACGCTCGTGATCGGTGCGGCGGGCTGGCTCGTCGTGGTGCTGACCCTGCACGGTCTTCTCGTATGGATCGCCGACACGCCGTACATACCGAACTACCTCCTCCTCCTGTGCGCGATCCTGGTCACTCCGTTGGTGCGGGTGTCCGCCGCCCCGCTCGCGCTCGAGTGGAACCGGCACCGATGAGCACGGTGGCCCGCTCGAGGAGTGCGCAGCATCGGATACTCGTGATGGGTGCCGTGTACGCACTCATCGCGGCGCCGGCGGTCGTGGCTGCAATCGAGGCAGCGCACTACTACGTCCAGAACCGGACCAACGGCCATGTTCTCTCCGACGGGGAGGAGCGTGCGTTCCTGCTCCACGTCCCCAATGGCTACGACGGCACGAGGCCGGTACCGCTCGTCATCAGCATGCACGGCGGCGGAGCTTGGCCGGCATTACAAATGCACGTCAGCGGATGGAACCGCGTGGCTGACGAGTATGGCTTCCTCGTAGTGTACCCCGCAGGACACGGCAAGCCGATGCGGTGGGAGACGTTCGAGCCCGGTGCCGATCTCGGGCGGGACGTCAGATACATCGCCGCACTGATCGACACTTTGCGGGCCGCGTTTGCGATCGATTCCACCCGGATCTACGCGGATGGACTCTCCAACGGTGGAGGCATGGCATTCGTCCTATCTTGCACGCTCGCCGACCGAATCGCGGCGATCGGCATGGTGGCGCCCGCACAGACGCTGCCGCCCGCCTGGTGTCCAGACCGGCGACCGCTGCCGATGATATCGTTCCACGGTGATGCGGACCCGATCCTGCCGTACAGCGGTGGCCCGATGGGGGGGGCCGGCCCTGTTCGACCAGTGTTTGCACCCGTGCGGACGTTCGTGGCGTGGTGGGCCGAGCGCAATCGCTGCGCCACGACACCGGTCGAGACGGCGATTGCCGCCGACGTCGTGCGGCTGGAGTACACGGAGTGTGCCGAGGGTGCCCCGGTGGTGTTCCATACCCTCCTCGGAGGAGGCCACACGTGGCCCAGCGGTCACGGGCTGCCCGAGTGGTTCACTGGTCCCACCGTGCGGAGCATCGACGCCACCAACGAGATGTGGGGGTTCTTTCGCCGGTATCGGCTGCGTGCGGAATGAGCGACGCGCGGCACCCGGGAATGACCATCGAACTCGCGGCCGAGACCTTCGACAAGCGGTCACAAAGCGTCTAGAGGTACAGTGCGGTCTGCTGAGTGGCCAGATTCCCATCCCTGACTGGCGATCCGCTTCGGCAAGTCTTGGTTCGGGATGGTGCCGTTGCCAGAAGGCAAACAGAAAATGGGTGAGGTCTGGTCGCTGCAACCACCTAAGTGGAGCCAATGCATCAATCCCCGCGTCGGGGCGGCATGGAAAGTCGACCGCGAGAGGACCTGATGAACACGGGGTGAGCGATCGGAAAGGAACGGAAGATGAGAATACTCGTCATCGTAAAAGCCTCCGTGCCGACTCCAGCCATCGCTGAGCTGTCCGGAAAGACTGTCGGCGCAGAACGGCAGAGAGCTCATGCCACAAGAGAGTAGGATGAAAAAGACGTATGCCTAGAGACAAGAAACAAACGAGCTGAGGTATGAAAAGGACACGTCTGGTACTGATGACGTTGGCCTTGGTCGGCACTTCTTGTAGGGGAACAGAGCCCTGGACAATAGAAACCCAGGAAGAATGGGAGTCGGCGACCGCTGCAACGCAGAACATCAAACTGGAAGCAGGGCAACTGATCCCACAGGCTGACTCGGCCTTCTTTTCCTCATTCATCAAGACGTTTCGAGCCAAACGCAAGCTCCGGTCAGTCGTCTTTCGCCAGATTCCCAAGTGGAATGCATGGAAGCCTATCCCAAAAGTCACACCGCTGGCTGCCGAGGATGCCCCTGTATTTGTTCCCGTGGCACCTGGTGACTATTGGTTCCTGGCGCGTTTGAGCGGCGACACGACGAGCGGCTACCACGCCTGGCATAGTGCGGACATGAAGAACTGGGACCATCACGGACTCGTATCTACCTGGATAAACAAATGGGTCACCTCCGCCGAGTATGTCTCAGGAAGATTCTACATCTATTTTGACTTGCCCAATGACGAGGACCCGCACCTGATCATTGATTATGACCTTACCGACGGTGAACAGGGCGAGGTGATAGGGAAGGTTTTCGACGATCCGACACACGGTTCGGATATGGCGGTCTTCCGTGATGAAGACGGCAGGTTTCACTTGATCTACGAAGATTGGAGCCCTCTCGATGCCAGCAAGCACTCGTGGGACTCGCCCCTTGCAGGGCACGCCGACAGTCCCGACGGAATTAGAGGTTTTGAGCCACACGAATTTCCTGCTCCGATCGATAGGCGTTCTAGATCCACAGGTCGAATGGCGCATTATGAGCCACATCCCAATCAGCTGATTCCAGCGAGAGATGCGAGACCCTATGTATACGAGATTCATGAAGGACCGCAGGATGCCTTCGGCGACTACACTGTGATAAGAGTGGGGCAACAGTACTATCTCTTCTGTGACTACGATTCGCATGATGAAGGGAAGTCCATGCGGATTGGAAGATGGCGCAGCGACGATATCGAGAAGCCATTTGAGTGGGATGGCGAGATCGGCGAGGGGTTTCATCCGGATCCCACTGTTGGCTTCGCCGAAGACAGGTTCTATCTGCTCGTCCAGCGCAACGACAGCGACTTCATTAGCGACGGCCCTTGGGTAGACGGTGTTGAGGCCCGTGCCGGTGTTGACAGCGACGATGACGGGGTAATCGATCAGTGGACGGAATTCGTGAGAGTCAAGGAAACCTATTCGCAGAAACCGGGATTCATTCGCGTCATAGAAGTATCACCGGCGGCCCTCAACGCATCCGATCTGCCGGAGGGGTACGGATTCAAGATCGAATTCCGCACACATGAGCACGACGGTTTCCAGCCAGTGATCGATGCCGTGGAAGTCACGTTTCATTAGGGGCCGGCCGCCGGCCGGACTTGTGGCGACAAGGTTTCAGTGAGAACGATCGATGCCGACCGTCCGGATCAATGACGCCGAGTTCTACTACGAGGAGCACGGGTTCGGTCCCCACGCCATCGTGTTCATTCACGGGTTGTTCACGTCGTCCAAGATGTGGCGTGAGTCGTACCTGTCCCGTCTCCCAAACGAGTATCACACGTACGCAATCGACTTGCGGGGCCATGGCCAGTCGAGCCGGACAACCAAAGGGTGCAATCTGGTCCAACTGGCCGACGATGTGTATCGGTGGTCGCAACAGCTAGGAATCGCTCGGTTTCACTACGTCGGAGTGTCGATGGGTGGCGGCGTTGGCGTCCAACTCGCCCTCGAGCACCCCGAAGTGCTCCACAGATTGGTCCTAATGAACACGGTCACTGGGTTCGGCTCGGTCGCCCCTCGGCTGGCCGCGCCCTTGCTGAGCTTGGTGGCTGGGAGGCGCCGGCTGTTGAAGAGGGTGCTGAGAAGTGGCTTCACCCGACCGCCTGCGGACGAGACGATGCGGCTCCTCCTCGCCGACGCATTGCTCGTCAGCAGGCGCACCTGCGCGGAATGGTTCCACCCCAACAACCGAATGCGGCATCTAGATCGATTGCATGACGTGAAGGTGCCGACCCTCGTGATGATTGGAGGAAAGGACAACGTCATCCCGGTCGACCGACAGCATCGCCTGGCTGATGCCCTGCCCAATGGCGAGAAGGTGGTCTTCGACGACGCCGGCCACATGATGGCGCTGGAGATTCCAGAGGAGGTGTTCGGAGCCATGTGCAACTTTCTGGAGCTGCGACCCTGACGCGATCTGCGCTCGCTCGGCACGCCTGGTGTCCGGACCGGCGACCGCTGCCGATAGTGGCGTTCCACGGTGATGCGGATCCGATTCCCGAGGACCGACCGCAGAGCGCCGAGGAGTTGTCTGAGAGATTGGAGTCGTGCGAGTCGGACGAGGAGTGGACGCGCGGGAGGGCTCGGGATTGGTGGGACCGCATCGGCTCGCTCCCGACCAGTCCGTCGGAGGCGCAGGCCGGCGTGTCCTGGGCCGGATGACCTGCGGCAGCCTTGAGCCGCGGCGAACTTGATCTCTGCTTGATCGAGAAGGCGCATTTTCCCCAGCGAGTGATATCCCTATCTTCGGAGGTGCGTCACCATGATTCGCCATCTCTTGCTTGCCTCAGGGATAGTGGCGCTGCTTGTCGCATGCGCGGACACCAGCGGCCCAGGCGACGCGGACGACGTCGATGGTGAGTATCAACTGGTCGAATTGGAAGGGGCACCGATACCGTACGACAGACCCAATGGCTGCTGCATCTACACTGGTGGAAGCCTCACGCTCGAGGCCGGCCAATACCAGCTATCTATTGACTTCAGAAACAAGAACAACGGAATGGTCGGGACCTCGACGGAGTTCGGCACCTTTAGCGTGACCGGTCGCTCGCTCAGCTTCAACTGGGGTGGCGGCGATTTCAACCACCGGCTCTACGACGCTCACGTGGAAGGCAGCACCATCACCCTGTACCTCGGTGGAGACGCGCCAGGCGCAGCTGATCAGTTCAGGGCGGTGTTCCGGAAGTAGCATGTCCGTCGGTATCTCCGCATCCCGTCCCCCGACGCGTGGTGCTCGTCGGCGGCACCTCCGACAGCTAGGGCCTCACGCCGTCGCCGCAGCGCGCCGCTGAGTCGCGACAGGTCGCCGCGTCTCTAACCCGACCGCGTCTGGTGGATCGAGTTGCCGAACGGCTGTGACAGTTCCTCGGCCAGCGGAGGTGGGATTCGCAGAGATCCGGGCCTGAGGGGAAGCTCTTGCCGGATTGACGACTCCCCAAATTTCTCGCCGCGCAGCTTCTTCTGGAGCAGCATGATGCCGTAGATGAGACCCTCCGGACGAGGTGGACACCCCGGAACGTAGACGTCGACCGGGATGACGATGTCGATTCCCTGGACCATCGCATAGGTATCGAAGACACCACCGGTCGAGGCACACGCTCCCATTGCTATCACCCACTTCGGCTGAGGCATCTGGTCGTAGATGCGTCGGATTACGGGCGCGAGCTTCAACGGCAGTCGCCCGCCGCAGATGAGGACGTCGGCCTGCCGAGGACTGAAAGCAAGCCGCTCCATGCCGAAGCGCGCGACATCGAAACGTGATGCACATGTAGCCATGAACTCGATGCCGCAGCAAGCGGTGTTGAACGGCATGGGCCAGAGACTGCCGGACCGCGCCCAGTTTGCCAGGAACTCCAGCCGCGTGGTCAGCCAGCCCGCTGGAGAGGGAGACATCACAGCCGCCCCCGTCGGAACGCGGTGGGGGTCAACCGGTCTGAGGCTGGAGGCAGCGTACCGTGTGCTGATGACGTCACAGTTCCTCCCGGAGGGAGAAGATGTAGACCCGGACCGGCGCACGCCCAAGTTCGGAGGATCGGCTGCGTCCGGCAACCGGGAGGCCCCACCTCGGCCAAGCCGAGGTGGTTGCCGCTCGAGTCATTTGAGGTATCCGCGGATGAGACCGAAGAATTGCTCCTCGAATTCACCCAACTCGTGTCCCAGATTCGCCTCGAACGAGCTGGCGAACGGAATCGCGTTTCTTGCGTCGAGGTAGATGTCCCTGATGTCGTACTTCTCCTGCCCTCCGCCGAGCGGGTCCAGGAGGTATCTTACGGCCAGCTCGAACATCACGTAGTAGTAGGCCCCGACGTTGGGGATGTTGGGGTAATTGTATTGGTGCATGGCGATAGGATTCAACTCGCCGAAGTTCGCCACGAGCTCATCCAGCTCTGCCAGGTTGGTCACGGGGCTAATCGACTGCGTTCCTCCAGCCACATATTCCGCGATCCCTTCGGTGAGCCACACGTCCACCACGTTGGGGTTGTCGGAACCCTTGACCAGGCCCTCTATGGTGTGCATGAGCTCATGCTTCACCACTCGGGTGTAGTTGGCCAAACTCGTATCCCTGATGGGGTGGTCCAGAGAAAAGATCAGCAGGCCGCCGTAGTAGCTCCAGCCTCCCCATCTCTGCTCATAGTGATCCCTGTAGGTGTACATGTGGATCTTGGATTGTCCTGCGGGCCACACGAACAGAGTGTCGCCGGCGATGCCGAAGTCCTCTTGCAACTCGACCAGTAGAGCCTCACCGATCTCCGCTAGCTTCCTTCGTGCCTCCTGGCTGGCAGCGTCGCTATAGACGATGAAATGCTGGCTCTCGAAAGGGTTGCCGTCGTGGGGCCACCGGAATCCGGATCTGTACCACGACCCGCTGTCCACCATCTGCGGCTCGGTTGCTGCGCTGCACGCCGCAAAGCAGATAGCAACTGCAGCGGCGATTGGGAATGCAAATGCCTTTCTCATGTGTCCTCCTCTGTGACTGTCGCATGCTTCACGCTCGGGCGCGGGCTCCCCGACCCTTGGGGAGGTATCACCATCCGCCTCGCTTGAGCGCGACGTCCCCGGCGAGCGTTGACTGGGTGAGCGTCGGGCCGCCGCTCCCCAGCGTGTCCCCGATGTGACCCGGCGCGACCTGGGTTAGGGGGAAGTCCGAGGTGATGTCCCCTTGAGCGCAGAGTAGGTGGATAGCGTCTCCACGCCGTCTCCGCTCCGTCTCCTGGGAGGGTGCCTTGGAAGCAGGTGGTCTCGCGCGACCCGTGATCGAGTTCCGCGCCGTGGGCCCCGCCGAGCCGGTGGGGCCCGAAAGCACCGACACACGGGCCGTCTTGACTCAGCCCAGTGGACCCCGAGTTCGAGTCCGGGGACGGTTTCAGGGAAATGCTCGACGTTGGCGAGACTCAGTTGGACGAAGGCTTCCTGTTGGCGCCACCATCGCCCTGCTGCAGTACGTCAGCCTGGACAAGGCCAACCTCCGTCTCAACTTCATTCACCGGCCCGGAAGCGATCTGTTCATCGTGCTGACGGAAAGGCGGGGTGTAGTTGACCGGCTAGGGGACCTATCGAGCAGGGATTGGCAGCGAAGCTCACGTACCTCGCGAGGCCGTAGAGCCAGGGGGACAGCACCCAGTACGTTCACTGCGGCCGCACAACACGGCCTGGACCGCTCCTACCCCGTGTTGCATACTTGAGACGAGTGCAAGCAGATTCCTATCGTGAAACCAGCCTATATCGCGCCGAGCCCGGGGTGCGATGTGAGCTCCGGCAAGTTCGTACTCTGGATACGTGAGCTAGGGACGCGGGGAGCCGGGCTTGCGGTTGTGACGCTGGCATCGGTTCTGGCGTGTGCCCAAACGCATGTCGGTGTGCCACAACCTCCCGCCGGCGATGACGGGAGCCACCAACCTTCGGGCCAGAGCGTCGACGCCGGAGACACTGTCGCCGTGTTGGTCGGTGCCGGCGACATCGGTCAGTGTGGCTCGGACGGGCCGGCTCGTACCGCGCACCTGATCGACAGCTTGATGGAGAACACGGCTGTTCCATTGCAGGTGTTTCTGTCGGGCGACGTGGCCTATCCAAGAGGAACCTCCCGGGATCTCGTGCGCTGCTACGATCCCTCTTGGGGTCGCTTCAAGAGCATTACTCGGCCGGTCCCGGGCAATCACGAGTATAAGAACGGCTTCCTCTGGTTCCTCTTCGGTGGGCACGCTGATCCTTACTTCGCTTACTTCGACGCGTTTCCCGGACAGGCAGGAGATCCGGGTGACGGCTGGTACCACTACGAGCACGGCGGCTGGGATGTGTACGCTCTGAACAGCGGTAAGGACGGGCGGATACGCCGGTCGTCGCGGCAGTGGGCCTGGTTGGTCGCACAACTAGCGGCCGACCCTGCAAAGTGTGCGGTGGCCTACGTACACCACCCACGCTTTGGTGCTGGCAAGCATGGCGACAACGAGCACATGCGAGACTTGTGGGATCTCCTGGCGCAATACGGTGTCGACATCTTGATAACCGGTCACGAGCACAGTTATCAGCGCTATCGGCCCCAGACGAGTGGTGGCGAACCCGATTCCACCGGCATCCGCCAGGTCATCGTCGGCACTGGCGGGGCCTACCTTCACCACGAGTCTCAGCCGACCAAGGGGCAACTGGATCGCTGGACCGCCCAACATCACGGAGTGCTGAAGCTGACCCTGCGGACCAACAGCTACGGCTGGGAATTCATCGTTGCCGACGGCACTGTGTGGGATCGCGGCACGAGTCTGTGCCAGAACACGCGAAGTGGATCCTAGCCCACGACCTTAGAACCCAAATCCGCTGCCGAAGTAGATGGCAGTTCCTTCGGCGCTTCGCGCGATGGTGAAGCTGCCGGTGAACCGGCGGTACAGCGGGGCACCCCAGAGTCCGCCGCCAAAAGAGGCATGCCAACCCCCGGGGCTCTCACCCGACACGAAGACCCGGCCCGCGTCCCCGAACGCGAACAGGCCGAACTGCCATGGCACCAGGAAGCCAAGATGACCTAGCAGCACCCGGAATTCCGCCGAGCCGTACAGGGATGCGTCCCCGGCGAAGCGCTCTTGCGGAAAGCCCCGCAACCTTCT
>Ga0209536_100016113_pt1 | contig 10642 bp, 8 predicted proteins | sample DeeMarSeWOR28_12_FD_187461 | JGI IMG/M metagenome (GOLD analysis project Ga0209536, IMG submission 187461) | Marine sediment microbial communities from White Oak River estuary, North Carolina - WOR-2-8_12 (SPAdes) (version 2) | ecosystem: Environmental > Aquatic > Marine > Intertidal zone >...
GACGTTAATCCAGTAGCAAATACTCGCCTGGTGTTCGTATCCCTGCAAAAAGATTTCTTGTCATATCGGTCGCACTTCAATATAACGCAACAGCCAGTTTATTAGTTAACTCGCCGAGCAATGAAGGAAACGCATTCACTAAATCCAATAGCACTTCCTGAGCTAATTAGCCGTAGTGTTTATTGCGTCCACGATTGTTGTTACCCCCTCTTTTTTGTAACAAAGCTTATAAAAATTATCTCTCTTTTTGGATATACGCCGATTGCGTAAACCTGACACTTTATTGACGTAGGTCTGTAACAATGAATAACCAGTTGGTTCATAATTTATAAATATAAACAATCGGTTATATCAAAAATATATCTTTAAAAGGTAACTTTGTCATGGCGGCGCAGATCCCTCTGGAAACCGGACATACCTGTATGAATCATTTCCTGCTGCTCGATTTAAGGGGGGCAGCATTTCTTACCGATATGCAATTGGCCGATATCGCGGAAAAAGTCTGTAGTGCTGCGCTCGCCGATGATTTGCTGGTGATTGATGATTCCGAGCAGGCTGATGTCAGGTTACGGATATTTGGCGGAGACCGACGCGAAGCGGATTTTTGTGGTAATGGCATGATATACACCGCGGCAAAGATAGGTGCGGAATTGCAGCGCGATGATATTACTATCGAAAGTGCTGCCGGAATCAAACGAGCGACCAGGCAAGACAGTCAATGGCAAGTGGAAGTAGGTCCCGCCATCAAACTGGAGGAGGACTTACGCGTTATCCAGACGAGCTTTCTCGAAAATAATCATGTCTATGGTTTATTACGGGCAGGCGAGCCACATCTGGTGCTGTATCGACCCAATGTTTTCCCCGGGTTTCATATAAACCGCAAAGACTTTGAAGTGTTCTGTCGGCCATTGCGAGATATCACTGCAATTGATGGTGGTATTAGCATCACCGTAGTATTCCAGGTTGAATTTCGCAGCGTATTAATCCGTACCTTCGAGCGTGGGGTGCGACGGCAAACCTATTCTTGTGGTACCGGTTCGGTTTCCGCTACTGCAGCGGTATTTAATACGCCACAGAATGGCACAGCATTTCACGTTTGCGCCCCCGGTGGTATGCATGATGTGTTATACGACAACGACCGCTGGTACATCAATGCCACGCCACAACGCATTGCATCCGGTTACCTCGAAGATGGAATTATGCATTTTCCGTTTGATGGATTGTTTAGTTATCAATAGTGCAATGACCCGGCGGGTTAAACCTAAGGATTGGTGAATATGATTACTCTGGATCGCCTGGGACAATACAAACCTCTCGCCATGGCGGCAATGAACAAGCTGGCTTCGCAATTAAGCCACGCATTGGGGTTGCAGGTAGCGCTGGTATTGGAAACCCAAATTGACGATCGGTTGCTGGAAAGAATGACGCAACTGGAAAATGAAATATTTTCAGTGGAGGACAATGTTTACAGCAAAGATGACATCCGGGAATGCCTGGCTGAAGAAGACTCCATGCTGCTATTGCTAATCATAGACGACAGGATAGAAGGTTACACATTTGGCTACGATGACGATATCGATAATCCAACAGTAAAGGATACGGAATATTTTATCGACACAGCAGTCGTTTCGCTGCAATACGAACATAAAGGAATCGGTGCGGCGATCGCTGGTATTATTTTGTTGTTACTCTATTTAATGGGCTATCGCAACATAGGTATTTTAACAGAAGAAAAAGATAAGACCGGCAGGCAACTAGTGAAGTTTTACCAGCGGCTGGGATTTGAGGAAGTTGAAACTACTGAAGAACAGGGTTGCGCAATGAAAATCACGCTTACGGATCAATTGGTCAAAAACACCTGTTCCCGACTGGGTATTACGTTTCCTGCCAGTGAATTAACGACTTCAGCAAAAGGAAACACAACAGGCAATGAATAGCAAGATCTATAACCAGGCCTGGGTGATATTGGTCCCTTTATTAATATTTTGTGGTGTTATATCCACATGTAACGCGGCAACTGGAGAGGGTATGGCACTCAGTGGAGAGGTGCTCGGCGGTCAACAGGAGGATGTCGATGTTACTTCTATCTATGGAACCTTTACCACGCCAGTTCAATATCCACTGGCTTTGCATCTCGAAGCCGTTTCCGACGATGCAAGTGGTGACTCGTTACAGGGAATCGGGGCACATGTCTATTTTCGAGATCCAGATTGGGGATTGCTGGGATTCACCGCAATGGATGTCAGTGTAGATCTGATGGAAACAGACGAGTTGCCCGCCATTGAAAATCTGGACATTAACACCTACGGCCTGGAGGCAGAAGCACACTTCGCATCGTTGGTGCTGGCGCTGCAAGGTGGTCGCATTGAAAGTGATGAACTGGAGTTTGAGAAGGATCAATACACCAATGTTGAGCTCCACTGGTTTGCCGGCAAAAAGTGGCACCTGGTAGCCGGTAGCCATCGCTTTGCAGGTGAAACGACAAACCTTGTGGAAACTGACTACACCCATTTTATCAACAGTCATTATATAAGCGCGTATCTTGGTGGCACCTGGGATGCGTTTGATAATGTGTACCTGGGAGTAGAATTTGGTTCAGCATCCAAAACTGGGGCTAACTGGGTGTTTTTTGCTGAAGTTGATAGTGGGGAAGCCGGCTACGACGCGGTGTTTGTGGGGCTGCGGTTTGAGTTCGGTCCCCTTGATGCCGCGCCCATACTGTCTTTGTTCGAGCGCAATACCGGCGGCTATTCTTTTATATCTACACAATCGAGTTCTTCCACCATCGGCAACGGAACGGGAATGCATAACTGACATGCTGGAGTCATCGCTCTTACCGACTGCTCGCAGTTCGGAATTTGTCAAAACTAACCAGGTTATTGTTGCCAATGACGGCATTGAGCTGGTGGCTGATGTGTATATTCCAGGAGGAACCCCCCCATTTCCCGCCATTGTCGAGATCACGCCCTACAGTGCACAACAACAAAATAAGCTGGGTGAAATATATGCCACACGTGGTTATTTATTTGTGGCGGTAGATGCGCGCGGCCGCTACCGATCCTCGGGTGAGTGGAAGCCCATGGAATATGACCAGGCAGATGGGCATGCAGTGCTCCAGTGGGTGGCGAATCACACGCTTTGTAATGGCCGTATCGGTACTCGTGGACATTCCTATTGTGGGTATAACCAATTGCTTGCGGCAATCGATGCGCCATCAGCACTACAGGCCATGGTGGTTTGCGTGGCACCGGGCGATGCGTTTATTAACGTGCCTTTTCATGGTGGGGCATATGATATGAGTGATTTCATGTGGTTACTCACTATGACCGGACGGGTATGTGATGATGGCGGTGGCAATGAATATCTTGGTATCAAGCGTTTTGGCGCCGAGGAGTTTGAAGAAAACCCCTATGAACAGGAAGCAGCGCAGAATACAAATCAGGCACTCGAAGCAGTGCAGGAGAAACTACAGCAACAGCAGCTTGAAAACCTGACTAGCGCCCTGGCAAGCCGGCCTTTTCAACAAATGGATGTGCAATTCGGAATCCGGCAAGACCAGTTTCGTGAATGGATTCAACATTGGCGATTCGATGACTATTGGCAACAGCGTTCAGTACTACCGCGTTTGTCGCGGACCGATGTGCCTACATTGCACATATCCGGCTGGTGGGATGCTAATGGCCGAGGTGCCACTGCATTTTATCGTGGCATGCGGGATCGCGCAGCAACAACTGTAAATCGTGAGAAGCAACGTTTATTGATGGGCGCCTGGGATCATTACATGCAAGCACCGGATTGTGATGATTTGCCGCCGGAAGAAGCATCGCAGGTGGAGCGTGCGGCCTTACGCGATGAACTCAACGATGAATTGGCCTGGTTTGATCAGCATCTCAAAGATATGAGCCCCGGCCCGGCAACGGCGGAACGCGTTACGCTTTTTATTACTGGTACTTATCAGTGGCTTGATTTTGATGACTGGCCGCCTGCCAGCACAAAGGAAACCACTTATTATCTGGTCGTGCATAAGGAAAATGGATACGGCTGTTTGCAGCCGATCGCGGCCGATGGTGTAACAACGTCTTCCAGTTATACCTTCGACCCCCGGAATCCGACACCGTTTGCCACGAAAGATCTTCTATTGGACAAGGCACCGTTTGATAATTCACAACTGCATAGCTCACGTAAAGACATTTTGATATTTGAAACACCGGTTATTGACTATTCACTGGCGCTGGTTGGCGAGATATCACTGGTACTGTACGCCAGTGCCGATGTCCCGGATTTTGATCTGTGCGCCAAGCTGGTGGACGTGTATCCTGATGGTCGCGCAATTTATTTAGCCGACGGGATCATTCGTGCGCGGTTCCGGGAAGGTTATAGACAACCTGAAAATCCACAACCCGGGACCAATCATCGCTACACGCTGGACTTGTGGCATATTGGCCATGTGTTGCGTAGCGGTCACAGGCTAAGAGTGGAGCTGGCTTCTGCGGCATTCGGTCGCTTTGATGTCAATCCCTGCACCGGGACCGATCTTGCAACAGAAACCGACTGCCAGATCGCCAATATTACTATTCAACATAATATTACCTATCCATCCCATATCATACTTCCTGTCTGCGAAGATGCCCGGCTCACTAATGGGGGATCGTAGATGGCGCTACATCCAGCTTATTGGCCAGACAAAGAAGAACGTGGATTGATCGGTCGCTTTTATTTTTCTATCAGTATTAGTGAAATCCTCAACGTCATATTTCCTTTCCGATTTGTTTATCTTTACATGGTGATGCAGCGACCGGAATGGGCGGTGATCCCGTTGCTAATCGAGTCTGCGACGATACTGTTAATGGAAATCCCCACTGGCGTAGTGGCAGATCGATGGGGACGCAAACTGTCAGTAATATCCGGTGGTTTGTTGTTTACCTTATCCTTGGTTTTAGTGCCTCTGGCGGTAGCCTATGATGGGGTTGCACAACTCTGGGTGGTAAGCCTGTGTTTTATCATCAGTGGTTTGGGGCAAACACTAGTATCGGGCGCAGAAGAAGCCTGGGTAGTGGATAACCTGGCCAGCGCTAATCGGCGGGATTTGATCGAGCAATACTTTGCGCGCATCCAGTCGTTTGCGTCAGTTGGCGGAGTAGGGGCCGGACTGATTGCGTTGACAATTTTATTGAGCATTGAGGTCTCCCGAACATTGCTGGATTTTTTGTGGTATATGGCGGGCTTCGGCCTGTTTGTTTCCGTATTGATTGTGTCCACCATACCGGAACATCGCCCAGCTGACCATTCAACTGGCGCCACGGAAGTGAAAACATTTCTACAGCGCACTTTAAATGGCTTTCAAATTATTCTGCGGTTCCGACCATTATTGTTGTTAGCGCTGGCCATTGTTATTGCGACATTTTCCGGTTCCATTGCGGATGAGGCATTCGACATTTCCATGATTACCAAGGGGCTGGATGCCCGTGCGCTCGCGCCACTGGGAATCGCAATTGACTTGATCGGTGTTATTGCACCACTCGTTGGCGTGATATTGGCGCGACGTTTTGGTGTCTCAGCAATTCTTACGTGGTTTCTGGTGATACCGGGTGCATTGGTTTGCGTATTCTTTTTCGAGCCGGGATTATGGGTAATAGTGTCTTTGTATCTGATGCTGGCGTTTTTCGATGGTGTCTGGGATCCGGTGGCCGAGGCGAAATTACACACCATGATCCCTTCAGCGACGCGCGCTACGATAGGGTCTACCATAAACCAGCTCGGCGGTATGGTAAATCTGGCCGGCATCGGTATGTTTGCGTTGTTGCTCGGTGAACATAGCGAGGCGATGCGTGAAGCAACGCCGGATATCGTGACAGCGTTCTCGGGGGGATTGTCAACGCACACGCAGGTGCCGGTGAGTTTGTTTGGGCTGCCCGTGCCGGATCTGGCGATTGTTATTTTTGTATTAGCGGGCCTGTTGGCAGTGCCATTTCTGGTGTTGGGTAAGTTAGGTAAGGTGACGAATACCAGTGAGATTGTGTCATGAAATTAAGCGCAGAAAGTGACAATATCGAAACACTCGTTTCGGAACAGGATTCTCCGTTGCGTGAGCGTATGCTCGCCCTCAAGGCGCGCTGCAATGAAATATTAAATCGCGACAATCCAGGTGAATATCTCAGCTGGTGGATAGCAGAAGATGCCTTTGAGCTACCCGCAGCGGTGATCGAAAAATTACAACAGGGTGGTCGCGCGCTAAACCGATTTTTCCAGGTTGCCAATGCGTTGTTTTATCGCGAGCGATGCATACAAGCGCGGCTTGAAAAACGCCATACACCCAACTATCGCCTGTTAAACCATGCACAGCCGGGTGCTATTCCTTTAATGCCGCGTCCTGATGTGGTGCTCGATGAACATTGGCAGCCGAAGTTTGTGGAACTGGAAATAACAGTATGTGCCCGCTTTGATACGGCGGCGATGAATGAACTATATGGACTGGATATTAATAAAGGCCTGATACAGTCCTACGCCAACTACTACAAGCAACGTTGGCCGGGAAAAACACTGGCGTTACTAACTGCACCACACCCCTTGTGGTGGTACATCGTCGACGAAGCGATTCCTTTTGCTGAACGCCTACGCCGGGAAGGCCTCGATGTGGTGGTGCTGGAAGGATATAACTTGCCCCATTTGCGCTTTGACGGTAAGAACCTGTTGCTTTGTCATCGCAATGGCAGTAGCAAAACCATTCATGTTATCGATCGCTTTATTGATATTTATGAACTGGCGGAGTTGCAGCATCCGGGTATGGCACCGATTTTTGATGCTTATGTGGCAGGTGCCGTGGCGTCAATTAATACCTGCAAGCAGTTTCTGGATGAAAAGCAATGGATGTGTCTTTTTTGGGATACGCAATATCGTTCAGTCTGGCGAGATGCACTGGGACAGGAAAATGATGACCTGTTACGTAGCATGATTCCACGTACCTGGGAAATTCATCCAGACACGCGGATTGAGTTGCCTTCCGGAAAAGCTATTACTGTTGATCAGCTGGCAGATTTACCTCCGGAGGAAAGGCAATTTGTAATTAAGGAAAGTGGTACTTCGTTTACGTCGTCGGGAGCGCAATCGCTACGTGTATTGTCAGAACTTAGTAAAGAAGAAGTAAAGGAGGCGTTAACAGTGATCAAGGAAAGCGAAACGCAATATGTGCTACAAGAGATCATACGTTCTCCACGCATCAGTTTTACGGCGTTAAATCCCAACGACAACGACAAGATAATTACCCAGCACGGAGCGCGAATGAAATTCAGTGTGTTTTATATGGATGGTGTCATGACTAACATCAAGTTTATCGCCAGCAATGCCGAGTTTGCCGTGAATAACCGGGACTGTATCGAGGGTATTGTGCGTTATTAATATGTTTGCGCGGTAGTTGGTATCATAAAAGGATAATGTAATGAAAGCTCAAGTGCTCGCACTGGCTGAACAAGATGGCGTTCTGCAAACGCCGGCGTTCGTTGTTGATGAACAACAGATGCTGGCAGACGCGGAACTGTCTAAGCGCGCGATAAGCGGCAGGGATACCCGGTTGTTGTTTGCCATGAAATCGTTTTCCATTTTGCCCGCTCTTCAATCGCTGTCCCGCACCATCAGTGGCTTTCATGCCAGTTCCTTGTTTGAAGCGAAACTGGCGCGAGATATTCTGGGTGCAAACGGTCTGGTTCATGTGACAACACCGGGTTTGCGGCCGGAAGAATTTAATGAGCTTAGTGAATTGTGTGATTATATATCTTTTAACTCGTTGTCCCAGTGGCAGGCTTTTTCACAAACTATCCAGCCTGAAGTTAAGTATGGATTGCGCATTAATCCACAGCTCTCGCTGATCCAGGATGCGAGATACGATCCCTGTCGCCGATATTCCAAGCTGGGTGTGCCATTGACGCAACTGGAAGCGATATTGCGTGATGCGCCGCAACTATTTCGGAGTATTTCTGGATTACTGGTACACAGCAACTGTGATGCGACGCAGATGACAGGTTTGTTCAATACTCTGGAGTTCCTGGAAGGCCGCATCCAGCCGCTGCTGGAAAAACTCGAATGGTTGAACCTGGGCGGTGGCTATCTGTTTAATGAAGCAAGTGATACAGATAAATTGCAGAATGTCATACACAGGATGGAAGAACGCTATGAATTGCAGTTGTTATTCGAACCAGGCGCGGCGATTTGCCGTAAAGCCGGTTATTTTATAGCAACAGTGCTGGATTTGTTTGACAGTGACGGAATAAGTGTCGCAGTGCTTGATACGACTGTGAATCATATGCCAGAGGTTTTTGAGTATCAATTTGAACCAGATATCGTTGGCGATATTAATATTGGAGGTCACAGCTACTTGCTGGCAGGGTCGACCTGTCTGGCGGGTGATGTATTCGGACACTATGCATTTAAGGACGCCTTGCAGGTCGGTTCCAGAATCGTTTTTGAAAATGCCGGTGCATACACCCTGGTTAAAGCGAATATGTTTAACGGGATCAACTTGCCGAATATATATATGTTAGAAAATAATGGCAATTTATCATTGGTCAAGCACTTCTCGTATGACGACTATCTAACGCAATGCGGAGTGGGTTGATATGTATATATATGAAGAGGAAATTGAAATTCCGGCGATACCGGACCATTTGGACTTACTCGATTACCTGCGTCAAACAGTTGCCGAAAGGCTTAAAGGACAACTGTTGCCGGTACGCTTTACCATCACTGAAACCAGGCGGGACAGCTATAAATGTGAGCTAGGAGTCATCGCGGACATTCTGGAACCAACCATTCAACATACCTGTTCGATATTTGATTTTCAAAAGCGAGCCAGCGTCAATAATAGTGCATTTAATGTCGTGCTGCTGATCCCGACCGGTATCGGTTCCACTATTGGTGGTCACGCGGGTGATGCAAATCCTGTCGCAAAGTTACTGGCATCAGCCTGTGATACGCTGATCACTCATCCTAACGTTGTCAATGCCTCGGATATTAACGAACTGCCGGACAATGGTTTATATGTGGAAGGCAGTATCATCTCAAGGTTAATGATGGGAACAATTGGTTTGCAACCCGTACGTGCTAATCGTGTACTGGCTGTCGTAAACGCCCATCCCGATAAATATTTTACCGACGCAGTAATCAATACTGTGAGTGCGGCAAGAGCATCATGTGGTCTGGATTGCCCGCAAGTAATTGAGCTTAATCCTCCGGTGGTCCTGGAATCTTTGTATGCTTCTTCTGGCCGTGCCGTGGGGCGAGTTAGTCAACTGGAAAGCTTGACAGACGTTATGGATCAATATCAGGGTAGTTATGATGCGGTTGCCATTTCGACGCAAATCGACATGCCAATTAATTATCACACTGACTACTATTTACAGCGTGGTGACATGATTAATCCGTGGGGTGGCGTGGAGGCGATTTTTACTCATAGTATTTCCAGTATTTATGATGTACCCACCGCTCATGCACCGTTGGACGCAACGCGCGATATCGCCAACCTGGAACTGGGCGTCGTCGATCCCCGAATGGCGGCGGAAATTATTTCGTCTGCCTATTTCCTGTGCGTGTTAAAAGGGTTGCAGCGCGCACCGAAGATTATCAAGGATATCCGCTTTCAAATTCCGCCTGGGATCCTCAGCGTAGCAGATGTTTCCTGCCTGGTTATACCGGATGGCTGTATAGGTTTGCCCACCCTTGCTGCTTTGGAACAGGGTATCCCCGTCATTGCGGTTCGCGAAAATAAAAACATCATGAAAAATAATCTGAGTGAGTTGCCCTGGCAGAGTGGTCAACTGCATATCGTGGAGAATTACTGGGAAGCGGTCGGTGTGATGTCTGCATTAAAAGCAGGCGTATTGCCTGCATCCGTGAGACGACCGCTTTCCGATACGACACTGTTATAAAACTGAGTATTGAAGGTGCGGAATATATTATTTTAACTGAGCTTAAAAATTACACTCACGACTGCCTTCAGGCAGGCTGAGAGTTCGACATTGCATCCAACCGGCTGATCTATTTTTGTCGTTCAATGTGATAGAGATGCGTGATGCGCGTCTTGCCATGCAACTGCTGCGCGACAATCTGTATTTTACCTTTCATTGTATAAACGGTATTTGTGTTGTTTGACAACACGACGACTTCCAGGTCGCCGATACCTTTCGCGCCAATAGACGCGTCAGTCCACTGGAGATTCTGTATAAACATCTGGCGATCCGTGGTCGTGTGAAATAATTGGCTATAGTCTTCACGAATTCCTGTCAGGTCGATTCGGTCGTTCGTCTTCGCATCTTCAGAAAACAGCGCTATAAATTTCTCTATGTTTCCTGCTTCATAGGCCGTAACGAGCTGCGTAGTTAAATCCTGGAGTTGGGCTGCATTAGGAATCACGACAGGTATTTTATTGCTGGTATCAGCCTGGTTTTCTTCGGAGACGTCCAAGCCGGGTGCAACGGCGCTCACCTTAGAATCGAGCAACTCGAAGCTGGCAATGTGAAGCTGATTGCCTTTTTGTAAGGCAATAATTCTTGCGTTGGCCACGATATGCTGGGTGCCTTTATTACTCGCAAATTCCAGCATGCCATTATATTTGCTGTTGATGACGGCGCCGTTAGCGGTAGGCTCCCAGCGA
>Ga0209536_100016114_pt1 | contig 10642 bp, 4 predicted proteins | sample DeeMarSeWOR28_12_FD_187461 | JGI IMG/M metagenome (GOLD analysis project Ga0209536, IMG submission 187461) | Marine sediment microbial communities from White Oak River estuary, North Carolina - WOR-2-8_12 (SPAdes) (version 2) | ecosystem: Environmental > Aquatic > Marine > Intertidal zone >...
CCAATGGTTCCTGGGAGTACTGGAAATACACTGACCAATTAGTCTATACGGATGCTATTTTAAGGTATAATGATAATTGGGGTGATTTTAGCTTAGACCTGGTGGGTGGTGCCAGCTACCAAAAAACGGTGTATGGAAATGGAGTCCGTGTGCAGGGTGATGCAAATAATGGTTTAGTGTATCCCAATCAATTTTATTTTCAGAATCTAGGGGCAAATGTGCAAGTGCAATCTACATTGAATAGCAGGCTGATCAAACAGGCATTATTTGCCAACGCTGCCATTGGTTGGAAGGATATGTTATTCCTGGATCTTTCAGGTAGGAATGACTGGGCGTCCTCTCTGGCTGGAACAGGGAATGATTCGTACTTCTACCCAATGTTTGGAGCGACCTGGATTATCAGTGAGACATTTGCTATGCCGAGCTTTATCAACTTTGCTAAAATACGGGCATCCAGCAGTACAGTTGGTAACGAAGTGCCGTTCAACAGGGTAAATCCGACCAATACTATTAATAGTGCTCTTGCAATTTCTCGAAATACGACGGCGCCTTTTGAAAATTTGAAGCCTGAATTAATAACTAGTAGGGAACTTGGCTTGAATATGCGTTTTTGGGAAGAACGACTAGGCTTTGATTTTACCTATTACGACATTAAAAGCGAGGATCAATTCATAGAACTACCTGCACTGTCGGGATCGCTATATAACACGTATTTCGTTAATGCTGGTCTGATAACCAATAAAGGTGTGGAACTTACCTTGGATATCACCCCAATTTTAACAAATACCTTTGCCTGGACGACTACATTTAACTATTCCAGAAATGAGAATAAAGTGGTAGAAACACATCCGGATCTGACATCTCCAATCACTACTGGTCAATCAGAAGGTTATTATTCACGATTTGAAGCCGGTGGATCTATAAACGATGTTTATGTATATAAGTACAGGCGTGATGAACAAGGTCGAATTTTACTGGATGATAGTGACAATCCATTAAAAACAGCGACTGTAGAATTAGCAGGTAATCTCAATCCGGATTATATCCTGGGCTGGAATAACAGTTTTGAAATGGGTAAATTTAATTTGAATTTTCTGATTGTTGGTAAGTTTGGCGGTGTAGCATTTAGCCAGACGGAATCCATGCTTGATGGTGCTGGCGTGAGTCAACGAACAGCTGATGCCCGTGATGCAGGTGGAGTATTTGGCGATTTTGCTAGAGAAAGCGATGGAACTCCTGTCAGCTCTGTTGATCCGGAAACATGGTATCGGGCCATCGGTGACCGAAACGGTATTGGTGAAGCGTATGTATATGATCGTACCAATATTCGATTATCTCAATTTGCGTTCTCCTATAATTTCACGTGGTCAAAAAGAAGTTTCCCAACTACCTTTTCATTAGTTGGTCAAAATTTATTCTTCTTGCGTGTTGACGCTCCATTTGATCCGGATTTGGCAATGAATACCACAAGAAATTCTCAATCCCTGGACAACTTCAATTTACCGGTGACCAGAACATTTGGTTTTAACCTTAAAGTGACCTTTTAATTAGAAGAGATTATGAAAAAGTTAATTTTAATATTTACAACGATATTCATGTTTGTTTTCAGTGCATGTACTGATAATTTCCTGGAAACAAACACAAATCCATATCAAATATCAGACCAAGCCTTGCAGGCAGATTTTAACCATGTCGGCGCATTTTACCCGACTATGTTAAATAATATCTTCCAGGATCAGGTTGCGCACAATTTGGCTAATGAATCCTTTGTACGCCACCTTGGGACGCCAACACCTTTTGTAGCCGGTCGAAATAATACCACCTATTATATTACGTGGGGTGACCCCTACTGGAATGGTGTATATAATAATATTATGGGTCCGGGACGACAGGTAATACAAATTGCAGAAGCGGATGGTTATGATGTATTTGTACAATGGGCAAAATTGATACAAGTAGTTGCTGCTTCACGTTTGTCTGCATACCACGGGCCGATTATTTATACAAATTTTGGATCGCCAGATCAGGATATCTTATATGATAGTGAAGAAACATTATACAACACCTGGTTCCAGGAATTGGATGATGTCCTTACTGTTTTCAATGCCAATAAAGATTACCCGGGTATGAAGAATTTTGATGCAAGTTTTGGCGGAGATGTAAACAAATGGATCAAAGTCGTCAACAGCTATAGGTTACTGTTAGCCATGCGACTTTCTAAAGTAGATCCTGCACTGGCGAAAACGCAGGGAGAAAAAGCCATCGGTGACCCCGGAGGATTGATTTTAACAAATGATGATGGCTGGGATATCTTTTTATATGATGGATTTTTCAAACCAGCTCGAATCTGTTTTGGTTGGGGAGATACACGGATGAGCGCTACCATGGAATCGGTATTGGTGGGTTATGAGGATCCAAGGATAGAAAAATTCTTTGATCCTGCTACAGATAATACCTTGTATCCCGATCACCCGGATTGGCCTTATAAAGGCATTCGTAATGGTGCCTACCTTGTCGCAAAAGATGACCGGTTGACCTATTCTACCATCGCCTCATATTTCAATGGTGGTATAACAGAACGTCCTACATTAACCGCCAGCGATGTACATTTTACGCTGGCAGAAGCTGCATTGAGAGGTTGGGCAGGTGCCGGAACTGCACAAGAGCATTATGAAGCAGGCGTGCGTGCATCTTTTGATTATTGGGGTGCAGGAGGAGCGGATGCTTACCTTCAGGATGATGTTAAATTACCAGTTGATTATGTGGATCCTAAAGATTCAAGAAATGATTTTACCAGCCGTTGGACGGTTACAGTAAAATGGGATGAGGCAGCTTCCAATGAAGTAAAACTGGATAAGATCCTGACTCAAAAATGGATTGCAATGGTGCATAACACCATTGAAATATGGGTGGATCATCGAAGAACTGGATATCCAAAGCTTCCCTACAATGCTAAAAATGACAGTAATTCGGATTGGGGGATTATCCCGGCTAATGATTTCTTGAGAAGAATGCCATTTATCAATAACGAGCGCAATAACAATCCTGTTGGTGTTGCGGATGCCACTGAAAAGCTTGGCGGACCTGATGAAATCGGTACCAGGTTGTGGTGGGATACGGGAGACTACTCTAATAATTTCCCTAACTAGCTGATTGGAATAATTGAAATAATTTAATTATGATATGGTTGCCCTGAGTTATTTTGGGCAACCATTTTTTATACCTCGCAGAGAATTAAAAGCAGAGATTTCGATTAATATTTGTGCCCATCCAAGTCTGTTTGGATAATAGTTTGTGAGGCACTAATATTGCCACTCTTATTTGTAACAATTCATTAAAGGTTATAGCGGTTTTTCAATGCACATTTCCACAAGGATATTTTGCTGGATTTTATTAATCTTTTCTGCTTCGTGTGGATCCAAATTTGATATCAATCAGGTTGGAGAAACGCTTTTTACTTCGATACCATCAGAATATTCACATCTCACTTTTGAAAATCATGTAGTGCAAACCAGAGAGAATAACCATTTGCTTAATGTAGAATTTGTCTCCGGGGGAGGCGTAGCAGTTGGTGATATCAATAATGACGGCTTGCAGGATATTTTTTTTACAGGAAATCAGGTCAGTGATAGGTTATGCCTAAACAAAGGTGACTTTATGTTTGAAGATATTTCCAAAAAGGCGGGGATTAGTCATGACAATCAATGGTCCACCTCAGTCACCTTTGTAGATATAGACCAAGATGGTGACCAGGATATATACGTTTGCAGGTTTGTTTATTTAGAAAACGATCTCAGCGCAAATCAGCTTTACATCAATAATGGTGATTTAACGTTTACTGAAAAGGCAGATGAATTTGGCATAGCTGATAAAGGGTTTTCCACAAATGCCACATTTTGTGATTTTGATAAAGATTATCTGGTTGACCTGTATGTCGTTAATCAGCCGCCTAGCATACCTGGAAGAAGGGGTAAGATTAGTCAATCTGATTTGCCAGGGATACAGTTTAGCGATCGGTTATACAAAAACATGGGTAATGGGAAGTTTATTGATTATACAGAAAAGAGTAATATTCGAAATTTCGGGTTTGGATTATCAGCCTTAGTTGGGGATTTTAATGATGATTCATGGCAGGATATATATGTATCCAATGATTTTGACGTTCCAGACCATTTATATATAAATAATCAAGATGGGACTTTCACGGATGTGATAAAAGAATCAACCAGGCACATCACCAATTTCAGTATGGGAAGTGACGCAGCTGATTATGATAATGATGGGCTGTTGGATATCATGGTAGTTGATATGGTCCATGAAGACAGAAAAATGCGCAAATCTCACATGACACATATTGATACCAGGGAATTTTTGAATAATATAGATATGGGTATTCATTACCAGTATATGACCAATACCTTGCAAAGAAATAATGGGAATGGCACTTTCAGTGAATTGGCACGCTTGGCGGGTGTTGATAAAACAGGATGGAGTTGGGGCCCATTATTTGCAGATTTTGACAATGATGGATGGAAAGACATTTTTATAACTAACGGGGTCATTCGAAATAATTTGAATAGCGACCTCGCGGGAACTTACCAGAAAAAAGTGGATAGCCTTAGAAATATTGCCAGATTAAATAACAAAGATCCCAAACAACTTATCGACGTATTTGATTTTGTTGACCTTGCAGCGATGGATAAAATGCCAAATTACATGTATAGAAATAATGGCGATTATACCTTCTCAAATAAGTGCATGGAATGGGGTATGGATTTGCCGACCACTTCTAATGGTGCGGCATATGCAGATTTAGATCTTGATGGTGATCTGGATCTTATAATTAATAACTTAAATGGAGTCGCTGGTCTTTATAAAAACAATACTTCAGAAAATGGACACAGCAATTATATTCGGTTTAAACTTAATCCCTCTACGTCAACGAATAGTATAGGCTCAAAAATATCCATATACAAAGGAGATAAATTATGGCAAGTGCAACATATTGTCAACACTAGAGGATTTAGGTCTAAAAGTGAGAGTATTGCGCATTTTGGAGTAGGGCAGGAAATAGAGATCAGCAAAGTGGTTATTGACTGGCAGAATGGTGTGCAATCAATTATGGAGAGGTTATCGACTAACAACGTATATATTATTAATCAGGATGATGCTTTGCCACGAGTCGTAGACGACAAGCCTCCTGAGAGAACAACAATTTTTAATGAGATACCTGAACTACCGGGGGTAGGCCCTATCCTTCATGAAGAAAATGAATATAACGATTTCTCAAGAGAGGTTCTATTGCCTTATAAATTCTCATATAATGGGCCATGCATTGCAGTAGGGGATGTAAATGGTGATCATAGAGATGATTTTTACATAGGGGGCTCTGCAGGATATGCTGGAATGCTTTTTATACAAAACCAAAAAGGTGAATTTAATGAAGTAAAAAACGGTATTTGGATTCAGGAAAGATCAAGTGAAGATACAGATGCCGAATTTGTTGATACAGATAATGATGGCGATTTGGACTTGGTTGTGGCAAGTGGTGGAAATGAATTTGAACCTGATGACCAAAAGTTAGCTGATCGATTATATATAAACAATGGGAGGGGACAATTTCAGCGAGATGCAGATGGACTACCAAATTATACATGCAGTAGCTCGTGTATAGAACAGAGTGACTTTGATAATGATGGGGATCTTGACTTATTTATTGGTGGCAGGTTAATTCCAAGAAAATATCCATATCCGGCAACTAGCTACCTGTTGGAAAACAGAGGAGGCAGGTATGTTGATATTACCATGGACAAAGCCCCTGAAATGAAAGATCTCGGATTGGTTACCTCAGCTAAATGGACAGACCATAATATGGATGGAAAAACTGATTTGGTAGTGGTTGGAGAATGGATGCCAATAACTGTTTTTACTCAACTTGACGATGGTAGTTTCAAAATACAGGTATTGAGCGGGCTGGAAAACAGTGAAGGATGGTACTATAACATTCAAGTTGATGATATAGATGAAGATGGCGATGAGGATTTTGTGGTTGGAAATCTTGGACTAAACTATACGTACAGGGCAACACCTGAAGATCCTTTGCATATCTTTAGTTATGATTTTGATTTAAACGGCTCAAATGATTTAGTGTTAAGTTATGATATAGATGGTATATTGTATCCCTGGTTGGGCCGCGATCGCGCCGCTCAACAAATACCAACGTTAGAAAAATCGTTTAGTACGTTTAAATCGTACAGCAATGCGAGTCTAAGAGAGATTTATGGCGAATCGTTGGATAACGCATTACATCTTAAATCAAAAACATTTAAATCGGCATATGTAGAAAACCTTGGGAATGATATATTCCAAATCAAATCCTTACCATCATTAGCACAAGCATCTGCAATAAATAGTATTCTCATTAGAGATTTCGATTTGGACGGGTACAAGGATCTATTGGTTTCTGGTAATCTGTATCAAACGGAAATCGAAGTACCGCGTCATGATGCAGGCACTGGTTTGCTTCTTAAAGGAAATGGTAATGGAGAATTTGAAGTAATATCGACCATAAAGTCTGGATTTTTTACTCCGAATGATGCAAAGGAGATGCAATTCATTGATGTAGGTGGAAAACAAATTATACTGGTAGGAAATAATAATTCATATTTACAGGTAATAGAATATACACCTCCAAATTTTGACTTCTAATTTTGGTATTGATTAAAGGTCCTTTGCAATTTGAAAATATCAATTTGTTGAATAATTATTGCAATATATTGTGATGGATGGTAATAACATAAAGTATGTAAACAATGAGATATATTATATTCCTAATTTTTGTAACAGTTATTATTAACGTTTCCTGCAATCGAGGTTCAAATAGGGATTATTCCTTATCCTTGAAAAAATATCGCGAAATGGGAATTCCTAATCCAAATAAGGTGTGGAATTTAGAGGAGATCGGAATCGCAATAAATGTATTTTCAGGAATTAAATGGAGTAAACCATACATATTACCAAGAAAGGGAAGCAAAAAATCGGGAGCACTTTTTGAGCGTATGATTAGCCTTGAGAACATGACTTTTTTGCAGGATGATACCCTACAACTCCATGATAAAGCCTATTTGTCGTTAGAATTCTTACAATTATTTGATAAATGGAGCGAAGTTTACACCAATCCAATATGGAAGAAACAATATTATCATCGAGAATTAGCGGAAATAAACATTAATGAAGTTCGACTAACCGAAATAATGGTAGAATTGACAAAAGACGTCATGGCATCAAAGGATCCGGTTGTCATGATGCTTCAGGCGGGAGTTCCACAGATAAAATTGAATTACGTATCCAGTTTAGTCAATGCCTTGAATTTGCAAAGTCATTCTTCGCAATTTCTAAATAAGGACCTTGAATTAATTGCGGATAGCCTTAGTTCTTCGATCATGCGCAATAACGAATGGATGGATAGTCTTTCTAAAGTTAAGATCAAAAAATCAATTGATATTGTATTAGACAGCACTTCTTCTGACTATGTTAAAGAGAAATATCTGGATATCACTGGAATTTTGTAGCCAAAATTATCGACTTTTTTTATGGTAACATTTCGCATAAGAACATCAATTTTTGTTTTCCAAGTGAAATGAATTAGCGGTGTTTTTATTTCATGCCATCTTGTTGAATGGTTAATTCAGCTTATTCATTTAAATTGCAAGGTGAAACCATTTAATACAAGTGCAATTATACTTTATGGGTGTAATAACATATGTGGATAATAGATATACTAAACTGTACCGATGATGGCGAAACTGATGCTTTTATTATTGGCTCTTGTTTTTTTAACGTGCCAAAGTTCTTCTGAGGAAGGAAACATATCGGACATTACCCAATGTGGCACTGGAGAAGTGGATGCTGACCAATCAACACTGGAAATGATCAGGAAAGTAAAAGAAGCCGTGTCAAAAATTGATGTACAAAATGTTCCATATATTTTAAATAGCAAAAAAGTTGAACTAATATATAAGCAAATACCGTCTGCAACAGGAATGCAAAAAACTCAGTTATTGTTTAATTATGGAAATGAATTGATGAGATCCGGCAGAACTGAAGAGGCTATTAACATTATTCAACAAGTGTTAGAGGTGGCAAATCGACTGGAGCCTGAGACCCCCGCAAAAATGCAACAGAAAGAACTCATTATTTTTACGGTTAAAAAGCAGTTGGCTTTAGCATATATGCGAAAAGGAGAACAGGAAAACTGTATTAACAATCATACCAATGAATCATGTATCATGCCTTTCAGTAAAAAAGCGCAGCATATTGCACGAGAAGGATCAGAAAATGCTATTCGTTTGCTTAACGAATTGCTTTCTACTAATCCTTATGACTATGATTGCCAATATTTGCTGAATGTTGCGCATATGACGCTAGGTCAATATCCTTCTGGTGTTCCCGAAAAATATCGAATTCCGGAAAAGTATTTTCAATACTCTACGGATTTTCCAAAATTTTCGGATATCGCTATGGATTTGGGCGTTGATGTCAATAATATGGCAGGAGGCACATGCATCGATGATTTTAATAACGATGGATACCTGGATATTTTTGCCTCCTCCTGGGGATTTGATGATCAGATCAGGTATTTTGAAAATGATAAAATGGGTGGGTTCATTGACAAAAGTCTATCAATTGGACTAACCGGTGTTACTGGTGGCTTAAATCTGAGGCATGCAGATTTCAATAACGATGGACATCTTGACCTGATGATCTTAAGAGGTGCATGGTTGGAGGAAAATGGAAACATACCGAATTCCCTGATCAGAAATAATGGAGATGGTACTTTTACCGATGTGACAATAGAATCTGGATTATATTCCTTAAATCCCACCCAATCAGCAGTATGGACAGACTTTGATTTGGACGGTTGGTTGGATATTTTAATACCAAACGAATCAACACCAGGAAGCCTGAATACATGTGAATTGTTCATGAATAATGCCGATGGAACATTTACCGACATGTCTAAAGAGGCTGGTTTATCGACAAACGCATTTTTTAAAGGTGTTGCTACCGGATATTTAAATAACGATAGATATCCTGATATCTACTTATCCAATTATTTAGGAGAAAACACGCTGTATTTTAATAATACCAAAGAAGAAGGAACTCTTTCATTCAAAAAAGCGGATAGAAGCCTTAATACATTTATGCCAGACAGAAGCTTTTCCACCTGGATATTTGATTACAATAATGACGGTCACGATGATATTTTCGTATCCGGTTATTCTACTGATGATAAAACCGCTGCGAATATTATGATCGAAAGTATTAAAACTGGCAATATTGAAAACAGGCCATTTCTATATAAAAACAATGGAGATGGATCATTCACTGACGTAACGCTGGAAGCGCATTTGTTTGAGCCTGTCGCCACAATGGGTTGCAATTTCGGTGATCTGGATAATGATGGCTTTTTAGATTTTTATTTGGCAACAGGAGATCCAGAATTATTCTCCATCGTTCCCAATAAAATGTATCGAAATAATATGGGAAGTAAATTTGAAGATGTCACATATACTGCTGGTTTTGGGCATATACAAAAAGGTCACGCCATAGGTTTTGGGGATTTGGATATGGATGGAGATCAGGACATTTATGCCGTAATGGGCGGAGCTTTTGAAGGAGATATATTTCAAAATATTCTTTTTGAAAATCCCATTGGCAATAAAAACAGTTGGATTAACATCAAACTTGAAGGAAAAGCAAGTAATCGGTCTGCTATGGGAGCAAAATTAATCCTGACCATAGATGATCAGGGGATCATGCGGAAGATTTATCATACTGTAAGCGCCGGAGCTAGTTTTGGAGGCAACAGCCTGATGGCGGAAATCGGGTTGGGTCAGGCTAAAATTATTGACAAAATTGAAGTTCTCTGGCCGCATGTCGCCAATAAGATAAGTACATTTCAGAACGTGGAAATCAACCAGGTAATTAAAATAAGAGAGGATTCCGAAATCATTGAACGGCTGCAACTGGATCCGATACTGTTTAAAAAAGGTGAACATCACCGACACCATTTAAGTCACGCCGCGAATGTTGGGAATAATTGAAATATGGGTCGCATGAATTATATTTCTTCCTGCTATTCTGAAAACATAAAATCTGGATATCAGGGTATTCTTGAACTTTGCAGATTGTTTTTAAATTTCCTTTAGAATTATGCAATTCTCGATTCTGACAGGAATTACAGTATGAAAATATTTTTACTCAACGCACAAAGAATGCTGTAATTCATCGACTAGGTGATTTTATACGTCCCGGGCATTGGGATGGGATAGTCTCCATTTTCATCAGGTTTAACGGGTGGTTCGGCCTTCCAAGAAAATACTCCCGGCAATAGATTTTTATTCGATTCCATTGCTGAGTCCCATTCGATCAACTGTCCGCTATAGGTGGCCATTCTTCCCATGATTGCAGTCATAGTGCTTTCAGCTCCCGATTCGGCCTGATTGATGTATTCGTCTTGCCGAAGCATTCTGAAAAATTCGGTTTGCTCTACCTGATGAGGTTCCGTGTCCTCTGTGCCGAGGTATTTCCAGACAGTATTACCTTTATTATCATAGATGTATGATAACTGCCTGCCGGG
>Ga0209536_100016115_pt1 | contig 10642 bp, 7 predicted proteins | sample DeeMarSeWOR28_12_FD_187461 | JGI IMG/M metagenome (GOLD analysis project Ga0209536, IMG submission 187461) | Marine sediment microbial communities from White Oak River estuary, North Carolina - WOR-2-8_12 (SPAdes) (version 2) | ecosystem: Environmental > Aquatic > Marine > Intertidal zone >...
TTCATTTTACTCCTATTATTGGTTCTTCTGTTCATCCCGCTTAAAACCCTGCTTATCCCATCCATCTTGGCATAATTGAGGAGCCAGTTATCGCTTATCATATAAGGAATCATTCGTTTAGTGCCTTCAGGCAGAATAGTAACATTTTCTTTTAGTAGATCGTAAAAATTTTCTACAAATAGTTCTAAAGGAATATCTGAATATTGCTTCCAGTTCTTTGCTAAAAAATGATCATAAAAAATATCAACTATTACCTGGCTATAGTGACTGTAATTTTTATGTAATCTTTTACTGCTGGTTTTAGCTACAGGGTGCGAATCTGTATAAGTATCGATTTCCCTGTGTAATAGTATACCTTTTTGTATCCTGTCCGGCAGGTGTTTGTATTTATTGCCTCTTATGCTGTCTGCAATGAAGTTCCCAATGGTTATTTCATCATCCCCAAAAGAGAGATATATATGTGCTAAAAAATTCATTTACCACGAATATAATCTTCACAAAGGAATTTACAAATTTGGAATGCAAGTTAATCACCAGGACGTGTATATTTGTAAAAAACAATTTAGACGCCTATGACATTAATAAAATCGATATCGGGAATACGGGGAACAATAGGAGGGAAGCCAAATGAGAATCTCACTCCTATTGATACCGTAAAATTTGCAGCGGCATATGGCACATGGCTTAAGGACTATTCCAATTCTGATAGCTTAAAAGTTGTTGTTGGGAGAGATGCCCGTCTTTCCGGAGAAATGATTCAGAATTTGGTAGTGTCTACATTAGTTGGACTTGGAATCGATGTCATAGACCTTGACTTGTCTACTACACCTACCGTTGAAATAGCCGTTCCTTTGGAAAATGCACATGGCGGTATTATTCTTACGGCAAGTCACAATCCCAAACAATGGAATGCACTGAAACTATTAAATGAAAAAGGGGAGTTTCTTGATGCGGCCCAGGGGGCAATTATTCTGGAGTTGGCAGAAAAGGAAGATTTTCATTTTTCTGAGATTGATGACCTTGGTACTATAACCAGGAATAATGCCTATATAGATATACATATCGATGAAGTCCTGAATTTGCCCTTAGTTAATGCTGATACCATAAAAAAAGCCGGCTTTAAGGTTGTTGTGGATGGAGTTAATTCTACCGGAGGTATAGCAATTCCAAAATTACTGGAAACTTTAGGGGTAGAAGTAATCAAATTATATTGTGATCCTACAGGTCATTTCCCCCATAATCCTGAGCCACTAAAAGAGCATTTAGGGGATATTTGTGAGCTGGTTGTAAAGGAAAAAGCCGATTTTGGAATAGTTGTCGACCCGGATGTAGACCGCTTAGCGTTCATTTGTAATGACGGAGAAATGTTTGGCGAAGAATATACCTTAGTGGCTTGTGCAGACTATGTACTTGGGAAAACCAAAGGAAATACAGTATCCAATTTATCTTCTTCCAGGGCACTCAGGGATATTACTATTAAGCATAATGGTATTTATGAAGCTGCAGCCGTGGGCGAGGTGAATGTTGTAAAGAAAATGAAAGCCACCAATGCTATTATTGGGGGTGAAGGTAATGGCGGAATTATTTATCCATCTAGTCATTATGGCAGGGATTCGCTTGTAGGTACCGCGTTATTCTTAATGCTTATGGCGGAGAAAGGAGGTTCGGTCAGAGAACTCAGAGATAGTTACCCGAGTTACTTTATGAGCAAGAAAAAAATTCAATTAACCCCTGCTCTGGATGTTGATAGGATATTGGTTTCAATTTCAGAAAGCTACCAGGACAACGAAGTCTCAACAATAGATGGGGTAAAAATAGATTTTGAAGAAAGTTGGGTGCACCTGAGAAAGTCAAATACCGAACCAATTATTCGAATATATACCGAGGCAAAGACTCAGGCTGAAGCTGATTCCTTGGCAGAGAAAATCATAAGTGAGATAAAGGACATAGCCGGTATATAAGATAATTAATTTAGACCGGATTAGTCTGAATCCTCCGTTTTAAAGATATTCTTCAGGTACTTTATCCCTGTGTTTCCATCGGCGGTGGGTCCACAGATAGTAAGCGGGGTTCTGTTTTATTTCTTCTTCTGTAAGGCGCAGGAACTGGTCGGTGATTTCATTCTCTTTGGTCTTACTACCTTCTGTTGCAATCGGGATAAATTCAGTGCTATAATACCCGCGTTTTACCTTGGTAACTTTTGCAAAGACAACGGCATGATTATACTTTCTGGCTAATATTTCAGGGCTATTGTACACGGGAACTTTTATATTCATAAATTCCGTCCAGTATTGTGCAAGGTGTGCCTGCGGGGATTGATCGCTCACAATTCCATAAACTCCTTTAATTCCTTTTTGATGATTGCGTGCCATAGTAATTACAGTCTCCCTCTGAGAAATTGGTGTTGTGCTCCAAGTACCCCTTATTTTTTTTATCAAACTGTCAAAATAGACATTGCCAATATTTTGATAGATGGCAAACCCCTTGGATTTTAGATAAACATTGGTTATAATACTCCATTCCCAATTACCAAAATGCGCTAACATCACTATAATACTTCTTTCTTTTTCCAAATCAAGCAGCAAATCAATATTAGGCAACGCGTAACGCTTCTTTAATTCTTCTTCACTAATATTCATGGTTTTAATGGTTTCCAGAAACATATCGCACATATGCTTATAAAATGCTTTTTGGATACTTTTTTTCTCTTTTTCACTTTTGTCAGGAAAAACCAGGGTCAAATTTTTATACACCTCTTTTTTTCTGTAACCCACAACCCGGTAAACCAAAAAGTAAACCAGATCGGAAAAAAAATAGAAAAGCTTGTACGGCAGCACAGATATTAACCATAAAAACGGATAGGCAAGAATATATACAAGAAGTTGCATGCTCGAAATAAATATGCGCAAATATAGCTATATTTGGCGCTTAATTAAATTGCCATTTTTATGAATTTACATCTTGCTACAATTGCAATAATGGTTGTAAATGTTTTGATATCCCTCAAAGGTTTCAACGATGTATTATTCTTTGATCGCTATAAGTTTTCAATAGGCGCAATAAAGGCTGGACAGCGAGATAGAATGGTAACTTCGGGATTTCTACATGTAGATATTTCCCACCTTTTCATGAATATGTTTACCTTATATTTCTTTGCCCCGGTGGTAATTAGCTGGTTTGGCTGGGAAAAATTTTTAATAATTTATTTTGTTAGCCTTATTGCCGGAAGTTTGCTTGCCCTTTTTTTTCATAAAGATGAACCTTTTTACAGTGCGGTGGGAGCTAGTGGTGCCGTGACCGGAATTTTGTACGCTGCAATTTTACTGCAGCCGGATATGCGACTGGGAATTATGTTCATACCAATCCCCATCCCTGCATATGTACTGGGTCTGGCCTATATGTTGTATTCCATTTATGGGATGAAAAAACGCCTGGGCAATATCGGGCATACCGCTCACTTTGGTGGAGCCATAGGCGGGTATGCTACAAGCTTGCTATTTAAACCAGATTTAATAATTACAGATACGCTGATGGTAATAATTCTGGCGGTTCCTATAATTATACTGTTTATTCTCGAAAAATTAGGTAAAATTTAAAAAGAGAAGTTTTGAAGAGTAAGTATAAACTTACGACAACATCAGAAATCATAAGATATCTGCTATAAATCTTACCATTGGTCGAAAAAAGCCTTCATTTCATATACCTTTTTTGTTCTTTTCTCGTTAATTAATTGCCCAAATTAGTTAAATAACCTACAAATGTTCCATAGAACACCCTGTTTACTTTTAGCCATAATATTATTTTTTGTGTCCTGTAGTGACGAAACCACGGTATTCGTTGATGAACAGCAGGAGAATCTCATTCTGGAAAATGATTTTACTAAGTTAAGCGGCAGCATTACTTTCGAAAACTCCGGGGTGCTGGATATTTTTGAAGATGAACAGCTTACAAATAAGCAATACTTGGCAGCCAAGGCAGATGAAGCTGGAGATTATCCATTTTCACTTGTTGCTCAGGTAAGTCCGCCAAGCCTTGGAGGAAGCACTGTTCTGACTGCAACTCATGTGGATGTTGAAGGAGATTATGCCTATGTCTCTTACAATAAGGCAGGTGAAGATTATTATGGAGCCATTGATATTGTAAATGTTGCAGATCCTCACAATCCTGTGGTAACCTCACGACTTATCTATTTAAATTCGGATATAAACTCGTTAGAATATTCGGATGGATATTTATATGCTGTAGGGGGGCTGAATAAAGAGGCATCTTTTACTGCTACTTCCAGCGCGTTTGTTACAAAAATAAAAATTAATGCCGGAGGCAGGATGGATTTAGGTGCCGGAATTCTTTATGGTTACCAGCCTGGTGATAATGCAACCGATATAGCGGTCAACGGCAAGGAAGTTTATGTTACCAGCGGAAAAAACGGGTCTGTTACCATATACGACGCAGAAGATTTTACCGTTAAAAATGAAGAATTATTCTCAGATTTGCGTTCATTGGCATATGACAATAACATGATGGCCATATTGGATGCAGACTTTGGCTTACGCATTCTGGATGATAATTTAAACACGAAAAAAGAAATTCCAATTAATTCCGACTTCGGCACATTTACTAAAAGAACAGTTGATTTTTTGGATGATAAAATTGTTGTGGCCGAAGGTAGCAAAGGGGTTGGTTTATATTCGTACAGTTCTGGCACGCTATTACAGTATATACCAATAAGTATTGACCCCAATAAGGAAGTAACAGGTGATATAGTCAATAATGCCGTTGCTTTTAACCAGGATGTAATATTTATGGCCAATGGTGGTGCCGGACTATCCTTAGCTGAAGATAGAGGCCCGGGTGTTTCACCATACGGAGTTTTAAAGATAGATGGTTCAGTGAATTATGTGGAATCAAAAGGAGACTATGCTTTCGCCGCCTCAGGAGCAGAGGGTCTGCAAATCATTAAATTAAATAGATTATCACAAAGTCTGGCAGGGACTTGTGCGACGCTAACGGAATATGATGGCACATCTAAACTTGTGATCAACCAGGGGCAGGATATTGCCTTTAGAGGAGCAAAGCGATTTAATTCTATACAAGTAAGTGGGTCCTTATTAATGTGCGGTTCCTGGACAGTTAAGAATGATGTTGATATAAAAAGCAATAGCGGCCTTCTGGAAATGAATGGCAATCTTTTGGTGGGTAGGAATAGGCAAAGGAAAGAAATTAACATTGAGGAAGGTGCAACCATGCGAATAGAAGGAAATCTTACTATTTATGGGGATTTGGATTTAAAAGACGGATCTTCAATAGAATTTATTGGTTCTGATTCCGTAGTCAATATCTTTGGCGAGGTTAAAATTGGTGAAAATGTCACTATCACCGGTGAATTTGACGATGTTCAGAATAAGTTTTAAGACCTATAATTGTAGTCCATTAAAAAACCCTGATGTGATAAACATCAGGGTTTTTTACTATTTTATATTATAACTATTGAAGTAATTCACTTATTTTATTTTCTAGTGCTGTGCCTCTTAAATTTTTAGCAATGATGATTCCATTTTCATCAAGGATGAAAGTTGCCGGGATTGACTTAACATTATAAAGTTCTGCTATTTCATCAAAATATTTGACATTAGAAACATGGTTCCATTCCAAACCATCATCTTCGATGGCCTTAGTCCAGTCTTCAAAACGCCTGTCTAAAGAAACCCCCAGAATATTCAGACCTTTGTCGTGGTATTTTTTATAAACCTGAACCACATTGGGGTTTTCGGCCCTGCACGGTTTGCACCAGGCTGCCCAGAAATCTACTATGGTTACTTTGCCCATCACATCCGTTAAAGCCAATTCATCTCCGGAAGGAGTAGGAGCAGAAAAATTTGGCGCCTTTACACCGATTGAGGTACTTACAAGCTTATCCAGACTAGTCTTAATTCGTTGACCAACAACAGTTTCCTTAATATTAGGAGTAAGCGCATCATACAATTCTTTAATTTCCTTTTCGGGAAGCACTTTTGTTTTCAAGACTTTTTCAATAATCAAAGCAGAAATCAGTGCTTCAGGGTTTTCCTTAGCAAATTTAAGTTCGTAAGTTTTAGCTTCTTCCTGTAATTCAAAATATTCATCCCTTAAGGAGGCCATGGTAGCCGTGTCCTGAATGGCAGAAGCATTTCGCATTTCATCTGACATAGATTTTGCTCTTTTTGACATATCTCTGGACTCTTCAAGAAAATCGGCAAACAGATCATTCTGTAAAGTTCCTTTAATCTTTGCATAACCCAGGCTGTCTTTCTGTGCACTAACTTCTATATTTCCATTTTCAATAACTATTGGGATATTGCCCCGAAGACTATTGATCAACAAATAGTGAAGCTCCGGCATTCCAGAAGAGCCGGTAAAAGTAAACTTACCGTTTTCTATAGTCGTGGTATCTACTTCAATTAATTGATTGGATTCATCAGTTTTCTTAAGGAAGATCTGGGTTCCATTCTCCACCTCACCACTTAGGGCACCTTCAATCTTAAATCCATCAGGTGCGGTGTTGCACGCTATAAGCATGCCTAATAGCAAAGATGGTAGTATTAATTTTTTCATCATTTTTAAAAATAAGATGTGCAAAGGTACTTATATAAGACAGAATAAAAAAAGTCCTTAGACATAAGATAATGTTAAGGAAAGATCTATAAAAAAGACTTCTTTCAGAATTGGTAGCGTATCCCCAGGGCGATATCAAAGTCAAAATTATCAGAGAAATCATTATATCCTATTATACCAAGTTCTGGACGCAGATCAAAGGATAATAAGAGAGGAATGTCAAAATTATATTCTATCCCCACATTACCGGCTGCAAATACAAATAACCCACCATCGGGAGTAAATGGTTCATTTCCGCCACTGCCGGGCACTGGTTCAAAACTAGCACTTCCAAGTCCTCCGCCCGCGCCATAGTACCAATTAAAATTACCATCTATATGCCTTACCCATTCATAAAGCCCTGATACTTTAAAAGCATCAAATTCCCTGCTGTCTCTCCAACCAAGATTTAATTCTAATCTGTGATATCTGCTTAGTAATCTTTGATAAGAAATTTCAGCGCCAAAACCATCACTGTCGCCCAGACGCAAACCGAGTGCATTGTCAGAAATTTCCTGTGCGCTGATTGTAATAGTAAAAAGACACGATAATAGTAAAACCGGATTAAAAATTTTCATATGTTCTGATTTTAGTTTAGGTTTAAAATCTATCCCAGCTAATAAAAACTTAATTTTACACCTAAAATTGTTCTAGATTGGATAAAAATCTGTTAATAGATCTTAAGAGCAGCCTGGCCGGCACTTTGCAATTTGACAAGTTATCAAGGGTCCTATATGCGACTGATGCATCGGTATACAGAAAAATACCCTTAGCGGTTGCTTTTCCAAAAGATGAAAGTGACATTATAAAACTTGTGCTTTTTGCAAAAGAAAATGGCATTGGGCTAATACCGAGAACTGCAGGCACTTCATTGGCCGGACAATGTGTTGGAGAAGGTATGGTGGTTGACGTATCCAAACATATGACCAATATCCTTAAGCTCGATGTTGAAGGAAAAAGAGTTACGGTTCAACCCGGGGTTATCCGAGATGAACTTAATGAATATCTCAAAGTTCACGGCTTGTTTTTCGGACCAAATACTTCAACTTCCAACCGCTGTATGATTGGAGGTATGGTTGGAAACAATTCAAGTGGTACAACATCCATTCAATATGGTGTTACCCGCGACAAAGTCATTTCTTTAAATACAATACTTTCTGATGGTTCCAGAGCAACCTTTGAGTCCATTACATCTGCTGAATACAAAGAAAAAATCAGCTTAGATAATCTTGAGGGAACCATTTATCGTGCATTATTTTCCGAGCTTCAAAAAAAACAGACGCAACAAAATATCATAAAGGAATTTCCAAAGGAGAGTATTCACAGGAGAAATACCGGTTATGCAGTTGATGAATTATTGCACAGCAAACTTTTTGGGGGAAATGAGGAGGAAATTAATATTTGTAAACTGCTAAGCGGAAGCGAAGGAACTCTGGCCTTTACAACAGAAATCACCTTGCAATTAGATGATAGTCCACCACCGATTTCGGCGATGGTAGTAACTCACTACAAAACACTTGAGGATTGCCTACAGGATGTTGTTCCGGTTATGAAACATAATTTGCATCTGTGTGAAATGATGGATAAGGTAATTTTGGATTGCACAAAAAATAACAGAGAACAGTTAGCAAACCGATACTTTGTTGAAGGTGATCCAGCAGCTTTACTAATGTTAGAGTTAAAGGATGATTCTGAAGAAGCGCTTGAAGGAAATTTGAAAAAACTATTAAAAACGATAGAGAATTCCGGACTTAGCTATTCCAGCCCCATCCTCAGAGGCATTGATATTAACAAAGCTATTTCACTTAGAAAAGCAGGTCTTGGCCTTTTAGGAAATATGGTAGGCGACAGGAAGGCGGTTGCCTGTATTGAAGATACAGCGGTTTCGTTGCCGGATTTAAAAGCTTTTATTGGGGAGTTCACGACGATTATGAAGGATTATGGCCAGGACGCCGTTTATTATGCCCACGCAGGTGCCGGTGAGCTTCATTTAAGACCAATTTTAAATTTGAAGCGTTCTGAAGACGTCGCACTTTTCAGGGCTATAACCACAGATGTGGCTAAATTGACCAAAAAATACGGAGGGTCTTTTAGCGGAGAACATGGCGACGGAATTGTAAGAGCTGAATTTATGCCGATGATGCTTGGAGAGGAGAACTATGATTTACTGAAACGTATAAAATCTTATTTTGATCCTGATCATATCTTTAATCCGGGTAAAATTGTGGATGCTTACCCTATGGACGAATCATTACGTTATGAAATTGATCGGAAGGAACCGGAAATCCGCACAATTTTTGATTTTTCCGACAGCGAGGGAATTTTGAAAGCCGCTGAAAAATGCAATGGCAGCGGAGACTGTAGAAAAACCCATAATTCTTCCGGTGCGATGTGCCCGAGCTATCAGGCAACAAAGAATGAAAAGGACACAACAAGGGGAAGGGCAAATGCATTGCGCGAAGTGCTCACAAATTCAGATGAACAAAACAGATTTAATTCAGAGGAATTGCGGGAGGTATTCGACCTCTGCCTGAGTTGTAAAGCCTGCGCAAGCGAATGTCCCAGCAATGTTGATGTTGCAACCTTAAAATCGGAGTTTTTATATCAATATCAGGAGGCAAACGGATATAAATTCAGAAATATACTTTTTGCATATAATACCCGGTTGAATGCAATAGGCAGCAAGATTCCTGAATTAACCAATACAATTTATAATTCCCGGCCATTTAGCTATTTGATTAAGAAAATTTCTGGAATTGCTCCCGAAAGGAGGTTGCCAAAAGTTTCGAATATAAATTTAAATAAACACCTTCAAAGTATTAATAAACAAGTAGATAACAAAAATAAAGATGTTGTATTGTATATTGATGAATTTACGCGATATCTGGATGTTAATCTTGGAAAAGACGCCATAGATTTATTATGTGGATTGGGATATAGCGTACGTCTTTATTTTGGTGAAAGCGGACGAACATTTATCTCAAAAGGATTTTTGAAACAGGCCAAAAAACTTGCGGATAAAAATATTACCGCATTGTACGAATATGCCTCGCAAGGCACTCCTATATTAGGCTTAGAGCCTTCTGCCATTCTGACTTTCAGAGATGAATACAAAAGGTTCCATTTTGACACAAATAAAGTTGAAACAATTGCTGGCGCGTCTTTTCTTATTGAAGAATTCCTGTCTGGTGAAATAAAGAAAGGTAACATAGGCAAAGAACAGTTTACAAAGTCACCCGCTATTATTAAAATCCACAATCACTGCCATCAAAAAGCACTATCAGATCAAAAAATCACTTTTGACATATTAAACCTCCCGGAAAATTATAAAGTAAGTATCATTTCTTCCGGATGTTGTGGCATGGCCGGGTCTTTTGGTTATGAAGAGGAACATTATAATACAAGTATGCAAATTGGGGAGTTAAAGTTGTTTCCCTCAATAAGAAAGTCTGGTGAAGAAGTAATAATTTCTGCCAACGGAACCAGTTGCAGGCACCAGATTTATGATGGTACGGGAAGACAAGCCCAACACCCTGTGACTATATTAAAAAATGCGCTATGCATCAATTGATTCGTCTTCTGCTTGTTTTTGCTTTTCCCTGAATTCCTGTTTTGTTTCAAGGGAGTTAATAAGATCGCTTAATTCCATTGATTTCAAATCTTCATCTGCAAAAAAAGGCGAGAGTTTGTCATAGCTATAATTATAGATTTTCCATCGTTTGAACGAATATTCCAAAGCAGTCAGGTTTTCTGTCCAATCACCGGAATTCAGATACGTACACTTTCTATTATTTTTCTCAAAAGTCTCTTTTTCAGGCTGGTGAATATGCCCACATATAACATAGTCATAACCCTTAAAAAGAGCAGTTTCTAAGGCATTTTTCTTAAAGAGATTAATATATTTTTCGACATTTTTTGCATTGCGTTTTATTTTCCCGCTTAACGTATATTTTTCTTTTCCCAATTTGGTAAAGAACCAGTTTAAAATCCGATTAAAGCGAAGTAAAAGCTG
>Ga0209536_100016116_pt1 | contig 10641 bp, 10 predicted proteins | sample DeeMarSeWOR28_12_FD_187461 | JGI IMG/M metagenome (GOLD analysis project Ga0209536, IMG submission 187461) | Marine sediment microbial communities from White Oak River estuary, North Carolina - WOR-2-8_12 (SPAdes) (version 2) | ecosystem: Environmental > Aquatic > Marine > Intertidal zone >...
TTCGGTGTCGTCCCCGTCGGTGAGGACGACCAGTGCGCGTCGCTCGGCCGCGACCTCGTGGATCACGCGGTACGCGGCGTGGATGGAGCGCTTCCACCTCGAGCGGCCGGGGGAGGTCACGCCCGATCCGGCAGGGGAGGAGATGCTCATTCTCGCCGGCATGGGCGCGGCGCACGAGGCGGCGCACCTGGAGGAGCTGCGGCGCGTGTCCGTAGGCCCCCACCAGATCGGAGCCGCGCTACCGCTCGATGCCATCGGACCCGGGACCGAGCTCAACCCGCCGCTCCAGGCCGTGAGCCACCTTCCGACAGTTTCGGTCGACGAGGAGACGCGGCGCAAGGTGCAGCATGGACTACCCGTTCCCTCGACGGCAGCCAGCGACGGCCCCGTAGCGCTGGTCGCCGATACCGCGCTGGTGGCGGTCGCAGAAGCAGGGCAGGGGTGGCTACGACCCAGAGTGGTGCTGGAAGGATCATGAACAACTCCGGTCTGGCAGGAGACCACCGCGGCACGGTCATAACGGTGGGCACCTTTGACGGCGTCCACCTCGGCCACCAGCGCGTCCTCGAGGAGATAACGCGTCGAGCACGGCAGGCTGACCGGCGCAGCGTTCTGGTGACCTTCGAGCCACACCCCTTGGAGATAGTCAACCCGCAGGCCGCTCCCAAGCTGCTCACCTTGGGTCAGGAGCGCCGGGAGATTCTGGCTCAAAGCGAACTAGATGTCGTGGTGTTTCTCCAGTTCACCAGAGAACTCTCACAACGGTCGCCCGAGGAATTTGTGCGGTTGCTGCTGCAGCGATTCAACTTGAAGGAGCTGGTTATCGGGTACGATCACGGCTTTGGCAAGGGAAGGGCCGGGGACGCCCAGTTGCTGGAGCAACTGGGATCCCGCCTGGGTTTCGCCGTCGATGTCGTGGCCGAAGTCGACTTCGACTCGCGCCCCGTATCCTCCACGTTGGTGCGGCGCGCGGTGACAGGCGGTGATCTGGATACGGCTCGCAAGCTGTTGGGGCGCGCCTACTCAATGACAGCAGCCGTGGTACGTGGCGCGGGTCGCGGGCGCGGCCTCGGCTTTCGAACGATCAACCTCGCGCTCGACAACCCCAGGAAGCTGCTTCCGCCGGATGGCGTCTACGCCGTCAAAGTCGAATGGGCGACCGGCGCGTCGGGTGGAATGATGCACCTCGGGCCGCGACCCACGTTTTCTGAGGATGTCCGCTCGCTGGAAATCCACCTGTTCGACTGGGAAGGTGATCTCTACGGACAGGACGTGAAGATGTGGTGGGTGAAGCGGCTGCGAGATGTGAGACGATTCTCGTCTCCGCTGGAACTGAGAGAGCAATTGGCCACGGACCTGACAAACGCCAAGGCCGCGTTGACACGGAATGCCGGGTTCAGTAACCATTAAGCCTTTGCAAACACAGACGGTACAATGTTATCGAGCATTCGTAACAGACTGATTCTGATCGGTGTCCTGGTGGCGATAAGTATCTTCTCGCTGATTCCGCGCGACGTGACGACTAGGGTGCGCGGCGCTGACGGAGCCATGAAGGACACCACGATCAGGCGTGTCCCACTCAAGCTGGGTTTGGACCTGCAGGGTGGGATCCATCTGGCCTTGGAGATCGACGAGAGCCGCGGACAGGTGCAGGACAGGGCAGGTGCGATTGACCGGGCGCTCACGGTGATACGGACGCGGGTCGACGAGTTCGGCGTCGCTGAGCCGTTGATTCAGAGGGTCGGTACCGATCGCATCGTGGTCGAGCTGGCCGGCATCGACGATCCGGGCCGCGCCAAGCAAATCGTACAGCGGTCGGCTTTCCTGGAGTGGCGCATCGTTGACATGCAGGACCGCTTCAAGGACGCGCTGCCGGCCATCGACGGGGCGCTCGCCCGAGCGGGGGTCACGGGTGCTCCCGGAGTGGCCGCCACGGTGCCCAGCGGTGTCGAGCAGCTCTTGGGAATCGATTCGGCGGCGCGGGATACCACAGTTGCCGCCGACTCCGTCGAAGAAGCCACCGAGGGCCAACCAGCCCCGCTCAGTTCGCTCCTCTACAACGGGCAGATCCCCGGCGAGTTTATGGTACTGGAGGAGATTTACCCGTACGTCGATAGCATTATTCGGCTCCAACCCGCCCAGAGTGGCATTCCTCGGGGGCTCGATCTCGTGTGGGCCATGGAACCGACGTCGCAGGGTGGGCGTGCCTACAGGGCGTTATACGCGGTGGATGCCCGCCCGATCATCACCGGAGAGGTGATCTCCGATGCGCGGGCGACAGTCGATCAGGTGAGCCGGTCGTCAGTAGTCCAGTTCACGCTCAACCGTGCGGGAGGCCGCATCCTGCGGCGCGAAACCGGCCGGCACATCAACGACTATATGGCCATCATGTTGGACGGTCGGGTCAACCGGCAGCCGCCCGTAATCAGGTCGCAGATCTACCGCAACGGTCAGATTGAACTCGGTAGCGCGCCGTTGCGTGAGGCGGAAGACCTCGCCTTGGTGTTGCGCGCCGGCGCGTTGCCGGCCCCGGTGGTGATCGTCGAGGAACGGACCGTGGGTCCCACCCTGGGCCGCGATTCAGTAACGCAGGGAAGGCGGGCTGCCGCCGTAGCCGCTGTAGCAGTGCTGCTCATCATGGCGGCCTACTACCGGGCGGCCGGGCTGCTGGCTATTGGGGCATTGATCTTCTACGTGCTGTTCACGCTGGGTGGACTGGCTTCGCTCGATGCGACGCTCACGCTGCCCGGTCTCGCGGGATTCGTACTGTCACTGGGAATCGCCGTGGATGCCAATGTGCTGATATTCGAGCGCATCAGGGAGGAATTGAAGCTCAGCAAGACCCCGCGATCCGCGGTCGATGAGGGCTTTACTCACGCGATGCCGGCCATCATCGATGCCAATATCACCACCGTCGTCACGGCGGCGTTCCTGTTCCAGTTCGGCACCGGGCCGGTAAAGGGATTCGCTGTCACCCTGATCATCGGTATCATTGCGTCGCTGATAACCGCGGTGTTCGTGACGCGAACCTTCTTCTTGATTTGGCTGCAGAGCCGCAGGGCAGCGGAAGGGCTTTCCATATAATGTTCCGCCTATTCGACCAAGCGAGCTACGACATCCTCAAGCACGCGAAGATCGCGTTCGTCGTAGCTGCCGTATTCACCATTCCGGGTCTATTCCTGCTTGCCATTCGTGGACCCAATCTGAGCATCGAGTTCACCGGCGGCACGCTCGTAGAGCTGCGCGCGCTCGATGCCGCGATTCAGACGCAGCAGATCCGCGGCGCACTGGGCGTCGCGGGCATCACCGGTGCCGAGATCCAAACCTACGGAGCGCCCAACGAGTTCGTGATTCGGGCCCGGCTAGAGTCGGAGGAAGTCACTGCCGAGACGACTCAGGAAACCGAACGGGCGATCCAGGTTGCCCTCACTGACGCATTCGGCGTGGGCAGTTTCGAGGTGGTTCGGGCCGAGGCCATCGGTCCTAAAGTCGGTGGAGAGTTGCGCACCCGAGCACAGATGGCTTTGCTGTTGGCATTCGGAGCTATCTTCATTTTCATCTGGTTCCGCTATGAGTGGCGCTTCGGGCTCGCCGCAGTGCTCGCTACCGTGCACGACATTCTCACGACCATAGCGTTCATCTCCTACATGAATCTCGAGGTCTCGCTGGTCGTGGTCGCGGGATTGTTGACCATCATCGGCTATTCCCTCAACGATACCATCGTCACTTTCGACCGTGTGCGCGAAAACCTGAGGAAATTCAGGCGCAAGAACATCTACGAGATCCTCAACCGCAGCATCAACGAAACGCTGCCGCGCACGGTCCTCACTTCGGGCACTACCCTGGTGGCTACGATCGCCCTCCTGGTGCTCGCAGGAAAGGTGATCAGCGGCTTCGCCTGGGTGATGACGTTTGGGGTGATCACCGGGACTTTCTCGTCGATCTTCATCGCGTCACCACTGCTGCTTGCGGTGGAGCGGCGCTGGCCGGGTGAAGACGTGCGCGGCGCCAAGACGCTGACGTCGACCGGTGCCGCGGTCGTGACCTAGCTCTTCTACCCGGCACACTGTGCTGGTCGACACCCACTGTCATCTGGGAGACCCTCGGTTCGAGGACGACCGCTCAGCGGTCGTCGAGCGAGCCCGCGGGATGGGAGTGGGCCACATCGTGGTGATCGCTGACTCCGCTCCCGCTACTCGGCAAGCGATGGGACTGGCGTCGCAATACGGACTCTCCGCCACGGCCGGTGTCCACCCCCACGAAGCTTCGACTTGGTCACTCCAGGTTGCTGCGCAGATAGAGCGCGCCTTGAGCGATCCCACCGTTGTGGCCGTCGGTGAAGCAGGCCTGGACTACTACTACGACAACTCACCGCGCAACGTGCAGCGCAATGTGTTCGCGGCTCAGTTGGAACTCGCATCGCTGCACCAGTTGCCTATCGTGGTTCATTCACGCGACGCAGACGCGGACATGGTGACCATGCTGGGCGACAGCGACGCTTGCGTCGTGTTGCATTCGTTCAGCTCCGGGCCGGAGGTATTGCGAGCGGGACTGGACAAGGGATACTACATTTCGTTCAGCGGAATGGTGACGTTCCGCAACTGGGACGATGTGGCTGCTGTGAGGGCGGTCCCGTCCGACCGGCTCCTGATCGAGACCGATGCTCCGTATCTGGCGCCGGTGCCGCATCGAGGCAAGCGCAACGAACCCGCTTTCGTGGCTCAGGTAGCTGCAAGAGTGGCCCAACTGAGGGGCGAGACGGCAGAGCAAGTGGCGTTGCAGACGACGGCCAATGCAACCCGCTGTTTCGGCCCTCGCGTCGCACTCCAACCAGACTGAACTCGATTATGACAAATGTAATCCCGTCCGATATCGAAATCGCACAGGCTGCCAAGGTACGGCCGATCAGGGATGTAGCATCCGAGATTGGCCTCAAGGACTTCGAGTTGATCAACTACGGTACCAACAAGGCCAAAGTCCATCTCGATGCGCTGCAAACTCGCGAACGGCGCGGCCGATTGGTGTTGGTGACCGGAATGAGTCCGACGGCTGCGGGCGAGGGCAAGTCGACGGTCGCCGTCGGTGTGGCCCAGGCCCTGCGCAAGCTGGGCAAGCAGGTCGTGGTCTGTCTGAGAGAGCCGAGCCTGGGTCCGGTGTTCGGCATCAAGGGCGGCGCTGCGGGCGGAGGCTACTCCCAAGTCGTACCGATGGAGGATATCAATCTACACTTCACCGGCGACTTCCATGCAATATCGAGCGCGCACAACCTCCTCGCCGCGATGATGGACAACCACCTGCACTGGGGCAACGCCTTGGGCCTGGACCAGCGCAGGATCACGTGGCCGCGCACCGTCGACATGAACGACAGGGTCCTGCGAGACATCACCGTGGGTTTGGGAGGCCCGCTCGGCGGCATTCCGCGCCAGGATCGGTTCGTCATCACTCCGGCCAGCGAGATTATGGCCATCATGGCCTTATCGCGGGACTTCGACGATCTGGAACAGCGTCTGTCTCGCATCATAGTCGGATTGACCCGTGATCGTGAGCCGGTCCGGGCGCGCGATCTTGAGGCACCAGGTGCCATGGCGATGCTGGTGCGTGACGCGCTCCAGCCCAACCTGGTTCAGACACTGGAGGGGGGACCCGCCTTCATTCACTGCGGTCCGTTCGCCAACATCGCACACGGCTGCAATTCGGTGATGGCTACGGAGATGGGGTTGAGGTTGGGTGACATCGTGATCACCGAGGCGGGTTTCGGCAGCGATCTCGGGGCCGAGAAATTCTTCGACATCAAGTGCCGCGGTGCCGGTCTCGAGCCAGAGGCCGTGATCATTACCGCCACGATCCGTGCAATCAAATCGAACGGTGGTGCCGACAAGAAAGAACTCACTACACCAGACCCTGCGGCAGCCGAGCGGGGTTTTGCCAACCTGGCGCGCCACATCAGGAACGTGAAGCAGTTCGGCGTGCCGGCTGTCGTAGCACTCAACCGTTTCGTCAGTGACTCGCAAGAAGAGTTGGACATAGTCACGCAGGGCTGCGCCGAGGAAGGCGCCGATATCGCGATGTGCGAGGTGTGGGAGAAGGGCGGTGAGGGAGGGATCGCAGTTGCCGAAGCGTTGTTGCAGATGCTCGAGAAGGGCGGCGCCGCATTCAAGCCGATCTACGATGTCGAACTCCCGATAACCGAGAAGATCGAGACCATCGCACGGAAGGTCTACGGCGCCGACGGAGTGGACTTCGCTCCGGCTGCACTGCGCATGGCCACGCAGTGCGAGGGCTTCGGACTGGGAGAGACACCAGTCTGTATCGCCAAGACTCAGTACTCGTTCAGCGATGATCAGGCCAAGCTCGGCGCACCCACGGACTTCCGGATCACGATCCGCGATATCTACCCATCTGCCGGTGCTGGTTTCGTCGTGGCCTTGGCGGGCGACATAATGACCATGCCGGGACTGGGCCGGACGCCCGCCGCCGTGAAGATGAAGGTCGCCAAGGAGGGCAGGTTCGAAGGGTTGTTCTAGTACCATCGTGGGTGACAGCGTGCCAAAGCCAGTAACGCAATAAAGGCGAATCAAGAAGGCATCATGGAATTCGTAGCGACAGACAAAGCCCCCGGCGCCATCGGTCCGTACAGCCAGGCGACCGTTGCGGGCCATATGGTGTTCACGGCCGGGCAGATAGCACTGGATCCGGCCACCATGGAGATAGTAGGGGCCGACGTGACGCAGCAGACCGAACAGGTGCTGCGGAACCTCACTGCCGTGCTGGAAGCCGCGGGGGCCGGCCTGGGCTCAGTTGCCAAGACGACCGTATACTTGGCTGATATGGCTGACTTCCAGGCGATGAACGAAGTCTACGCCCGGCATTTTGGCGACCACAAACCGGCACGCGCGGCGGTGCAGGCAGCGGCACTGCCCAAGGGTGCGCTGGTGGAGATTGATGCGATAGCCGTCAAGCAGTGATTCAGGACTAGGGGAGCGGATTGGGTCTGGTGGCCTGCGCGGTCTTCAAAACCGTTGGGAGGTGCCTTTGGCGACTCTGGTGGGTTCGATTCCCACACGCTCCCGCCAGGCTCAGACGGGCAGACTTGTATCTGCTGCGACAGCTAGACGTGCAGCGGCAATCGATCCTCGTAGCGTGACTTAGATGCGACATACGCCAATGAGCGGCCAGGCTCCCGCATGAACACCGGCGGCGAGGCCGTCCCACCGCAGAACGGCCCGACCGTCCTGCCATCCGATAAGCGCGCTCTCTTCATATTGAATCCTCAGGCCGGTCGTGGCAGGGCACGTCGGCTGTTCCGCTCGCTGCCGGTTACCGCCCGGGAACTGGGTTGGGAGGTCGCGGTAAGAGAGACACAGCAGGGGGGCGACGAAGTCGATCTTGCCACCGAAGCGCAGCGCCAGGGCTGGCCCGTCGTGATCGCGGTCGGAGGCGATGGCACGGTGCATGGTGTCGCCAACGGGTTGCTGCGCGACGGACCTACCGATACCGTCCTGGCGCATGTCCCCATCGGGACCGGTAACGATTTCGCGAAGATGGTGGGGCTCAACAAGGCAGGGCACCCGGACCGCAACCTGAGACTAGTGCTAGAGGGTAGAGTCTCGCGACTCGATGTTGGGGTCGCGCTGGGCGAGTATTTCGTAAACGGACTGGGAATCGGATTCGGTGCCGCGGTGGCGCGCAACATCCTGGAGTACAAACGGCTCAGGGGCTTCGCCCTCTACCTCGCCGCGGTGTATCGCACCTTCTTTTCGTTTGAGGCGCCACAGCTCGATGTCCGGGCCGACGAGCACAGCGAGAGCGGAACGATACTGATGACCGAGATCGCAATCGGCAAGACTGCCGGCGGCGGCTTCAAGCTCACGCCCGCGGCCGATCCGCGGGACGGACTGCTCGACGTGTGCATCATCAGAGACGTAGGTATCCCGACCTTCCTCCGCTACATTCCCAGAGTGCTCCGCGGAACTCACACGACCCTGGCGCCGGTGACGGTCTTCCAGACCAGGCAAGTCCACGTCACGTCCCTGTCGGGGAGCCCTGTCGTTCACTTGGATGGCGAGGTGCGTATGCCCGACGAGACCACGCTTCGCGGGCGCATCGAACCGGCGGCGCTCCCGGCCCTATGCGCTCTCTGATACTGGCGCTGATGGTTATCGGGTTGGTGTCGCCGGTCGGCGCGCTGGCTCAGGTTGTTCCACCGACTCAGCAGCAGCAAGAACAGCAGCAGCAACCCGAGGATACCATTCCGGTACCCGCGTATCGCTTCGACCCACCGGTGTCACCGTTGGGCGCGTTCGCACGCTCGTTCATCCTGCCGGGTTGGGGCCAGGCCGTATTGGGCCGGCGGGGAACCGGCGCGTTGTTTGTAGCTTGGGAGGGCCTCACTGCCACGATGGTGATCAAGTCGCTGCACCAACTACACTACCAGGAGAGCATTGGAGCGGAGACGGTCGAGGACAAGAAGAAGGAACTGCAGGATTGGCTCGTCCTGCTGGTGTTCAATCATCTGCTCGCGGGAACCGAGGCCTACGTGTCGGCCCTGCTGTGGGATTTTCCAACTGATCTCAATGCGCGGATGCTGCCGGGTGGTGACATCGCCATCGGGCTCTCGCTGCGCTGGTCTCCCACGTTCGACTGAGGTATCAAGCGAAGGTCTTCAGCTCGGGGCCCGCCGCAGAAATCAGCGCGTACGTCATCCCCTCACACCACGCTCCCGGATTGAGATACCAACGGCGCTCTGCGACCGAATGCAGTACGGCCCGGTGCGTGTGGCCCATCACCACCAGATCCAGATCCGAGTTTTGCAGCAGGAAGTTACGGGCGAAGCTGGCCTGCGACTGCGCGGCGGCGGCGATCAGCTCCGGGTCGCGACGCGCGTTCAACCGCCGCGACATGTAGTGGACCAATCCGAATCCGAGGTCCGGGTGCACCATGCGGAACAGTCGCTCGGTGAACGGGTGCCGCGTGATTGCATGCAGCATCCGCGATCCGGATTCGAGTTCCACCATCCCGTCACCGTGTGCAACCCACGCCTTCCAGCCGGCCAACTGCATGCGGGCGTGTGTGCGGTGGAACTGAGCACCGATATCGTTCTCCCAGAAACCCGCACCCCAACGGTCATGATTGCCGCCGGTGACCGTGATGGCGATACCGGTCTGGCGCAGCCGGGCTAGCTCGGCGAGCGTCCCGAAGCAGGAGCGAGGGATCACGTGGCGGTACTCGAACCAGAACTCGAACAGGTCGCCGTTGATCAGGAGATGGTCCCCGATATCCGGGACCGCCGCCAAGAAGCGGTGGAATGACTCCGTCCGAGGCTGTGGCGCGGGACCGAGGTGGGCGTCCGCCACCACCACCGTCACAGAATGGTCGGGCACGGCGGGAGTATACCGGAGCGGCGCCCGCGCCCGCACCCTCCTGTCCTGTTTGACTTTCCGCTCTCCGGAGCCATATCTTGTCCCGCCGTGACGGTCACGACTGATTTCGTGTGGCCGGACCGGACTTGGGCGCGTAACACCGGCGCACAATAATGGTAACCAAGGGACTTCACGCGGGATGAATGAGCCAGGCATCACGGCCAGCGAGTTGCGGGTCCGCTACGCCGAAACCGACCAGATGGGTGTCGCGCACCACTCCAACTATCTGGTTTGGTGCGAGCAGGCGCGCACCGACCACATGCGTGCTCTCGGCGCGAGCTATCGCGCGCTGGAAGAGCAGGGATTGTTGCTGCCGGTAGTCGAGGCGAGCGTTCGGTTTCGCGCCGCCGCGCAGTATGATGACTTGCTACGGGTTAATTGCTGGGTGAGGGAGGTGTGTTCCCGCCAGGTGAAGTTCGGCTACGCGGTGGAGCGAGTCGCCGACTCCCAGCTTATCGCCACCGCAGCGACCTCGCTCATGGCGGTGGATGCCAATTACCAGCGCACGCGGATCCCCGATCACATTCGCCAGATATTGGTACCCGTTGCGGATCCTGTACGCCTGTAGTCTGGTCGTCTTGTTCGCCCTGCCTGCGGGCGCAGCCGGTCAGGACGAAGCCATCGTGGACTTGATTGCGCGGGTGCTCCAGTCGGAGGACGAGCGCCTTTTCGATGGCGCCACCATGGCCGAAGCGGCGAGTCATAGGGATTACGTCGTCAGGCGCCGGGCGGCGTTGGCGATCGGACGAATTGGCGATCCCGCCGGAACTCCGATCCTGCTCGAATTATTGGACGATCCTGCACCCGTTGTTCGGCAAGATGCTGCGTTTGCAATCGGGCTAGCGGGCGATCTCTCGGCGTTCGACCGCTTGCGCGAAATCGTACTGGGCGCGGGACCGGCAGACCGGGACGGCTTGTTGCTTGAGGCCGTGACTGCAATCGCCAAGCTGCAAGGCCGCGCGACAGTCGATTTCTACGAGGAGTTTCTGGTGCGTTGGGTGGGGCGGGCGGTTGCGGGAGACACACCGCCGCCAACCGTTGTCCAGGCGCTGGGGGAGGCCTGGCGGCTGGGTGCTGCGGCGCCCGTCACGCTGTTGCTGCAGTATGCCGAGGTGCAGTCCGATGCCGGGCGCCAGGCTGCGGTCTACTCGCTCAGTCGACTGCGGGCGAAACAGGCTGCGAACACTTTCCTGCGCGTCGTCGACGACCGCAACCCGGTGAT
>Ga0209536_100016117_pt1 | contig 10641 bp, 9 predicted proteins | sample DeeMarSeWOR28_12_FD_187461 | JGI IMG/M metagenome (GOLD analysis project Ga0209536, IMG submission 187461) | Marine sediment microbial communities from White Oak River estuary, North Carolina - WOR-2-8_12 (SPAdes) (version 2) | ecosystem: Environmental > Aquatic > Marine > Intertidal zone >...
GACTTGAAAATCGATTTTTGGCCATAATTCCCTGAATTCACCGGGTTTAGCGCCAAAATCAACCGCATCAATGATCACAATATTATCGGGTTTATCTTTAACGATCTTACCGGTCAGAATATGTCCTTCCCTTTTAACTCGTCCTCTTTCTCTTACATCAAATGCGACAGCATTAGCTCTTCTCGTCGAGGTAGTGTTCAGATTAATATTATATGCAACCAGGAAATCTCTTGCGCCTACAGCCGTTGCTCCTGTCCGGGCGTTAAACTCAGCAGGGCCATGATCAGGTTTCCATGCAGGGTCAGCCAGCCTCTTTTTAAGACCCTCATATTCCCCTGCCCTGCAATTTGCAAGGTTCCTGCGCTGCTCATTATATGCGGCATTTTCATAACAGTATACCGGAATTGATAATTCTGTTCCTATCCTTTCAGCCAGTTTCCTCGCATATTCAACCGTTTCCTCCATCGAAATACCTGTAACAGGTACCAGCGGGCATACATCAGTGGCTCCCATCCTGGGATGTTCCCCCCTGTGTTTAGACATATCTATCACTTCAGATGCTGTCTTTACAGCCAGGAAAGCAGCTTCAACAACCTCTTCAGGTGGTCCTACGAAAGTGACTACTGTCCTGTTAGTGTCCTTGCCAGGATCTACATCCAGCAAATTTACTCCTTCAACGGATTCAATAGAGTCAGTGATTTTCTTTATGACATTCATGTCCCTTCCCTCACTGAAATTAGGCACACATTCTATTATTTGTCCTGACATCATGTTATTATTGAAATGTTTAATAGTTCAGTTGTTGAATAGTTTAGTGGATTAGTATTCTTATTCCCATCATTGCTCTCTCCCATTATTGACTCACTCCCCTACCCTTCGACTCTGCTCAAGGCAAGTAGCGGATTTTCGTCGAGCTCGCAGCACTCCTTTGTCCACCGTAGCTTTAGCGAAGGTGGAGCTTGCCTGCGGCAAACTCATACTGCTCGGTTTGATTATTCCATTATTTCATCTACAATATAACCATTTAGTATCACTGTATCCACCAGTTTACTCCCATATGCATAGGGCATAAACTCGTAGGAAGGTATCTCTTTAGTAATAAACACGTTTGCAACTTTACCCCTGCATATGCTACCATGTGTTGCATCTAAGCCCATTGCATACGCCCCGTTAATGGTTACAGCATTTATTGCTTCTTCAGGCAGCAATTTCAGCCTGATACAGGCAAGGGACATAATAAACTTCATGTCGCCTGAAGGTGATGAACCCGGATTATAGTCTGTTGCAAGGGCCAGGGGTAAACCGCTTTCTATCATCTTCCTTGCCGGGGGATCATCCATCCCCAGGAAGAATGAAGCACCAGGTAGAAGGGATGGCATGGTCTCACTGTTTTTTAAAGCTTCTATTTCATCTTTACCTGTAAACTCGAGATGGTCGACGGAAAGAGCTTTATACTTTGTTCCTGCTTGTATTCCACCCGAATATGCCAGTTCATTGGCATGTATTTTTGGCCTCATACCATGCTTGATTCCGGCATCAAGAATACGTTCAGTTTCTTCAACCGTAAAGAAGCCTTTATCACAGAATACATCAATAAAATCTGCCAGATTTTCGGCTGCCACAGCAGGGATCATCTCATTTATAACAATGTCGACATATTTTGACTGATCTGATCTGAATTCCTGTGGGACAGAATGTGCCCCCAGAAAGGTGGATTTCACTGTAAGCGGTGTATTCTCCTTAATGCGCTTTATCACCCTGAGCATTTTCAGCTCTGATTCAATTGTCAGCCCATAACCACTTTTGATTTCCACTGCACCTGTTCCAAGTGAAATTATTTCATTGATCCTCACCATGGATTGTTCGTATAACTCATCCTCAGATGTCTTTTGCAATAGCCTGGAGGAATTCAATATTCCCCCTCCCCTCCTTGCTATTTCCTCATATGACAGGCCTCTTATTTTGTCAACGTATTCCAATTCCCTGCTACCTGCATATACTATATGCGTATGCGAATCGCAAAATGAAGGGAATACAAATCTTCCGGTAGCATCCACAACTTCAACACCACTTATATCGCCGGGATAGGTTTCCATTTCCCCGAATGAATCGATGTGACCGTCCTTGATATATAACCACGCCTGTGATATAGTCTGTATTTCAGCCATCGCAGCTCCTGACTTATACCTTGCAGGTACTTCTTCCACCTGGACAAGTCCTTTTATATTCCTGATAAGTATTTCCATGCATTTAAGGTTCTCCGGACCGGCTAAGGTAATAAATATTTTTTCTTATTTTTGGAGAATACTAACTAACAAAGCCTACCTCAGATGAAAAGAACCATTTTCGCTATCCTGATCATATCAGCCTGTATATCTGCATATTCACAGGATGATAATATTAAAAAAGGCTGGAACTTCGGAGCTCTGCCGGCAATTACGTTCAGTACCGACCTTGGATTCCAGTATGGTGTCGTTGTCAATCTTTTTGACTATGGGGACGGAACAAAATATCCTGCCTATGATCAGAAATTTTATCTTGAAGTTTCTAGGTTTACTAAAGGAAGCAGTACATACCGGTTAATGTATGAAACCAAAACCCTGATCCCCGGTATTAACATAACATCTGACCTGGCATATTTAACAGACCAGGCTTATGATTTTTACGGTTTTAATGGTTATGAAGCAGTATATAATGCAGACTGGACCGATAGTGATATGGATGCCAGCATATATAAAACCAGGATGTTTTATAAAAGTGACCGTAAACTATTAAGGTTCAAAAATGACATAAAAGGGAAACTGGCCGGGGAGCATCTTCAATGGAATGTGGGATTCGAACTTAAGAATTTCAAATTTGGCCCTGTTGATATTGAGAAGCTTAATAAAGGTAAAGACGAGAACCTTCTGCCTGACGTTGATGGACTGTATGATAAATATATAAGCTGGGGCATAATTGACGATGAGGAAGCTGATGGCGGCTTTATTACCACCCTTAAGGCAGGTGTAACATATGACACACGCGATTTCGAAGCAAATGCCATGAAGGGCATCTGGTTTGAAACAGGAATTGAAGCATCACCCTCATTCATAAGTGATGCTGGATTCGGAAAGTTCTTTGCCATTTTCCGTCAGTATTTCACAATAATACCCAGAGATTTGTCTTTTGCCTACAGGCTTGGTTATCAGACTACTATCTTTGGAGATGTGCCCTGGTATCACCAGAACCAGATCATTACCTCGGTCCTTGCAGGGACAACCTCAGAAGGCCTTGGAGGCAGCAAAAATGTCAGGGGTGTGCTCCGGAACAGGATCGTGGGCGATGGACTTTTCTATGCCAACGCCGAGTTCAGATGGAAAGCAATAAGGTTTAACCTGATTAACCAGAATTTCTATATCGGTTTTGTAGCTTTCGGCGATTTCGGAATGGTTACTAAAAAAATCAATTTTGAAATACCTGATGCACTAACTATGGGAGAAGATCAGGCAGATGATTATTTTAACACGGACGTTGAAAAAATGCATATAAGTGCCGGAGCCGGATTGAGGGTGGTCATGAATGAAAACTTTATTGTTTCAGCTGATCTTGGAAAGGCTCTCGATCCGCAGGACGGTAACTTCGAATTCTATATTGGCCTGAATTACCTGTTTTAAAATCAGGGTAATATTCCTCCAAGGGTTATACCAATATAATTACCTATTGCATAGCCTATAACTCCAACAGTCAGGCCTGTAATTATTATCTCTTTATTCTTCAACGCCCCGGCTACAACCGGCACAAATGGAGGTGAATACACCAGGGCCGTGGTCGTAATCAGGAAATCATCAACATTTACTCTGAAAATAATCGACAGGATAAGATGAAAAATAAGTGAGCCAAAGACTACAAAAGCGACAAACAAAACTATATTGACATACTCAATTGTGAAGAATCTACTCAGGTCTGCCATTGATGATACCACAAAAGAAAAAATAAGTATCAGGTACATTCCTGCCTGAAAAGAATTACTTATCCTGTTAATCGCCGGAATTAGTGATGCCAGTATTCCCAAAGTGGTAACTCCAAGTATAACTATCATCATCTGCGATTCTGCCGGACCCAGAAAACTTATGCCTCCCGCTAAGGCAAATATAATAACCCCAACACCAAGAGATTTAATAATATTGACTAAAGCACCCTTACCTACAAGCTTGCTATAATCCTCAACACTTTCCGCTTCCCTGGCAGCCTGGGCGGGGTCAACATCCACACCCTTATATTTGAATTTCGGCAGGACAAGGCCAAACAATCGAGGTGCAAGTGTAATAAAGAAAATTATAACAATAGCACCAATAACCAGATCACTCGTATGGGTCATCAGGAACAATTCATTGTCAACATTAAGTGCAGTTTTAATTGAAGCCACATTGGGTGTTCCTCCCGTATATATTCCTATGAGCATTCCTGCCACCTTGCCACTGTCATGTACTGAATCCCTGAAAATATAATAGCCTGTTGTAACAATGACTATTACTGATATTAAGGCCAGAACCATTGAAAGGAAACCTGTGCCCGCGTACTTAAACCACTTGCGTATTTTTAATGAAAAAAGCAGTAGTGAGAGTGCAATGGGAACAACAATTGTCAGAATAAGGTCCTGAGTGCTGGCAATCTGGTTAACAAAGCGTTCATCTTCCGTTAATAAACCATCCTCAATAAGCACATTAAGTTCTGTCGTTGGGATGGCGGCCCTCCCCTGTTTATAACTGATATAATCATCACTGCCATGAGGTAATATCCCTATATTTCCAAATAACAAGCCGAATGCATATGCCATTACTATAGCCCCTAACTTATTAAAAAAGGACCACCTTTTACAGAGGAAAATAACAAAAACAGGAAATACAAGATAAAGTACTACAAGAAGAATTATCTTGATCATAACCGGATTTGTTGGTTTTGGTATACCTAAGATAGTAAATCACCCTGAATATTGATACAAGTCTTTCCTGATTATGTATTTATGCATACGTGATTAGGGTGAGATTGGATTCCATTCAATTGCAGTCCTCGAAGCTTTTCTGGTACTGTTCAATTGCCCTCTGGCTCATTCCCATGCTTGAAAAACCTCCGTCATGATAAAGATTCTGCATGGTAACTTTTCTTGTAAGGTCTGAAAAGAGCAATATTATATAATCAGCTGCCTCTGAAGCCGTTGCGTTTCCCAAAGGAGACATCCTTTCTGAAAAGTCCAGTAGAGAATCAATTCCGCTTACTCCGCTTCCTGCAGTGGTGGGTGTAGGTGACTGAGAAACAGTGTTAACTCTCACTTTATGATCGCGTCCATAGACATATCCAAAGCTCCTTGCAATTGATTCCAGCAGGGCTTTTGCATCACCCATATCATTATATCCTGCCAGTGTGCGCTGCGCTGCGACATAGGTAAGAGCCACCACTGAACCCCACTCGTTTATTGCATCCATATGATAGGCTATCTGCAGAATCTTATGAAAGCTCAATGCAGATATATCAAGAGTCTTTATAAAATTGGGATAGTTAATATCGGTGTAGGGTATTCCTTTTCGTACATTGGGAGACATACCGATGGAATGCAGCACAAAATCAATTTTACCATTGAAATGTTCAAGTGTTTTTTCAAACAAACTGTTAAGCTCATCAGAGCTGGTAGCATCTGCCCCGATTACTTTACTGTCCGTTCTTTCGGCAAGTTCATTAATCGTTCCCATCCTGATGGCAACATCAGTGTTTGATAATACAAATTCAGCACCCTGCTCATATGCCTTTTCGGCTACATTCCAGGCTATTGACTTATCATTCAGAGCGCCAAAAATAATTCCCTTCTTCCCTTTTAACAGATTTTCTACCATTTTCCAGATTTTTTATTTCATAAATTAAGCATTACCGGGTAATAAGTTAAACAGTTTGTTAGGCCCCACTAATAAGTTCCCTTGCATTATCGATTGAAGCTCTGGTAATTTCATTACCACTTAATAAGCGGGCAACCTCCATTAGTCTTTCCTTCTCGTTTAACAATTTAATATGCGTAATGGTTGACTCTTCCTCATCTTCTTTATAAACATAATAATGCATTGTACCATGAGCTGCCACCTGGGGAAGATGTGTAATATTAATCACCTGCAAATTTTTACCCATTGAAGACAATATGTTCCCTACCCTGGTTGCCATGTCGCCCGATACACCCGCATCAATCTCATCAAAGAATATCGTGGGCAGGCTTTTGTTATCGGTCAGCAGAGATTTAAGGCTTAGCATAACCCTGGATAGTTCACCTCCAGAGGCTACTTTCCCAATGTTTTCAGGTAGCGTTTGCTTGTTTGCGGAGAAAAGAAATTCAGCATGGTCCCTTCCTAAGAGTGTAAAATCATCTTTCTGGATCAGCTTGATCTCAAAGCGGCCATTCGGAATACCAAGCTGGACAAGCAAATTATTCATTTGTTCCTCTATAGACGGAATCTGATAATTCCTGTTTTCACTGATCTGGTTTGCCAATTCATTTAACCTTTTTAATCTTTTATCCAGCATTTCCTCCAGCTCTGACAATCGTTCATCACTTGTTTCTATACCCGATACAATTTTCCGTATCTCCTCTTTCCTTTCAATAAGCGACTTAATATCTGATACACGGTGCTTTTGCATGAGTGAATTAAGATTATCAAGACGCTGCGTAACAAATTCAAGCCGATCAGGGTCACTATCTATATCAAAAGACTTGTTATTCATTTCATTACCCAGGTCGTTCAGTTCAATTATGGTGCTTTCCAGTCTTTGAATCAAGGCGTCTGAATCGGGGAAAAAAGATTCTATCCTTTCTAGTAGTCTGCGTACTTCATGTAACTGGTTAATCGAGGAATAGTCATCCCCGTTTATTAACAGAGAGGAACTGGTCAGTGCCTCGTTTATCTCCCCTGCATGGGTAAGCATTTCCTGCTCAGTCTCAAGATCTTTCTCCTCACCTTCACTCAACTTTGCTTCATCAAGCTGCTTAAGCTGAAATGTAAAATAATCGAGGTCAGACATATTTTTATCCCGTTCACCTGCAAGAAGATCGTATTCCTTATTAAGTTCCTTGTATTCAGAATAAACTGTCCTGTATTCCTCCAGCAAGGCAGGATGATCGGCGAATGAGTCTATTACACTTAACTGAAACTGGTTGGAGCTCAGAAGGAGGCTCTGGTGTTGCGAATGAATATCAATAAGCCGGTTACCTAGTTCTTTCATTACGTCAAGAGTAACGGGAGTATCATTGATAAAAGCACGCGATCTGCCATTTGGTGTAACCTCACGACGTATTACCGTAGGATTTACTTCGTCAATATCATTCTCTTCAAAAAACTCACGGTGCTGGATGGGATCAACATCGAATAAACCTTCAACAATACATTTTTCAGATTTATTGAGTAACGTTGATGAATCAGCCCTGTTACCCAGTATGAGTGACAATGCTCCGAGTATAATAGATTTACCTGCTCCAGTCTCACCGGTCAGTACCGTAAAACCTTTATCGAAGTTGATTTCGAGCTCTCTTATCAATGCATAATTACGTACAAGCAGTTTTCTCAGCATACTCAGAGCGGTTTATTGCTGTATTTTCTCATATTCAGATTTATTAGCAGGATCCACCTCAGCCAGTATCTGGACCACCCTGCTCTTCTCTTCCGGGAATGCTTCGGAAAATATATTTATTAATTCTTCTTTTTTAGCTTCAAGTACTATTGTAAGATAATACATAAATGGATCCGGACGTTCCCTGTATACTCCCTGCAGAAGTCTTAAGGTCTCAACCATTCCTGTTCGCGCTTCGTTTATAGTTGATTCAAGACGATCAAGCCCCTGTATATGGTAGCGGTAAATAAAATCTCTGACACTTGAATATTCCCTGTTAAGTATATTATTGATTAACCAGTACCGGTTACGGTTACGTGATCCATCATATGGTTTCCATCCCGGTTCGGGCGTATTTTGGGCATTACTGACAATACGTTCGCAAACTTCGAACATTTCAGTCCCACCGTAGGGTGAATATGAATCATAATCGAAGCCAAGGATAAGGTATGCATAGTAAGCCAGTAATGCAGTAAGATTTGAGCGGTGTGTTGTAGGATCAAATTCAAGAGGTTGAAATTCTACATACCTGAATTGGATGTTATTATCGACAAAATTAAGAATAGTTGTATTATAAGTTGTATTATATACGGGTCTGCGTGACATCACCTGTATCGTACCCCTGAATTCATCGGCTGATAGTTGCTCGGTAAGGTTAATCAGTATATTACATTCGACACGTTCACTGTAGCTGTATACATGATTAGTCCATACGGTATTATTCATAAATTCATAGATAGCCCTTTGCATTGTCTGGAAGACCTGTCTGTTGGAACCCTGTATCCTCTGGGCAGTAACCTGTACTGTGCACTGCAATTCCTGAGCGCACAATTTCCCTTGCTTAAACAGGATGAGTGAGACCAGTAGAATCGATATTTTTATAAATCTCCCCATTGAATTTGTTTCGATAATTACAGCATTGTTTCAATCTTATTCAGGATATCAACAGCAACCCCGGTTTTTGATTTTAACTCGAATTCTTCTATATTATTGCTTTTGTCAATGAGAGTAACCTTGTTTGTATCGGATTGGAAACCGGCTCCTTCATCCCTTAATGAATTCAGAACAATAAGATCCAGATTCTTTCTTTTAAGTTTATTCTTTGCATTGATTTGTTCATTATCGGTTTCCAGGGCAAAGCCTACCAGGAGCTGGCCTGGTTTTTTTATTTCACCTAATAGGGCAGCAATATCAATTGTAGGTTTAAGCCGTATGACCATCGACTCATCTTTTTTCTTAATCTTTGATCCTGACTTTATTTCCGGTGTGTAGTCAGCCACTGCAGCAGCCAGTACAGCTATATCAGAGTCATTGAAATGCTTCCGGGTTTCATAAGCCATATCGTCTGCAGAAACAACATTAATGATTTTCATACAGTCGGCTTTTGGTATTTCACTTACCGGACCAAGTATAAGAATCACATTGGCACCTCTCATACAAGCCTCATTTGCAATTGCAATTCCCATCTTACCAGAGGAATAGTTACCAATAAAACGAACAGGGTCTATTTTCTCATGTGTAGGGCCTGCATTAACCAGAACGGTTTTATCCTTTAGTTTGGACTTTTTTTTTTACTGAAAAAATCCTTTAATATTTTTACTATCTCTTCAGGTTCAGCCATCCGGCCTTTCCCCTCCAGTCCGCTTGCTAACTCGCCAGTTCCAGGTTGTATTATACTTACATTCCTTGATGCAAGGGTAGCAAGATTCTCAGAGGTGGCGATATGTTCATACATATCAACATCCATTGCAGGTGCAACAAAAACCGGGGATCGAACTGATAAATAAGTTGTTAACAGCAGGTTATCAGCTATTCCGGAAGCCATCTTGGCCAAAGTGTTTGCTGATGCAGGTGCAATAATGTAAGCATCAGCCCATATACCCAATTCTATATGGTTGTTCCATCTCCCTTCTATAGTATTAAAAAAATCGACCATAACCGGGTTTTTCGAGAGAGTGGCAAGCGTAAGAGGGGTAATAAATTCCTTTGCCATAGGGGTCATTATAACCTTCACTTCGCTTCCCTCCCTGACAAGCAAACGGATCAAAACTGCGGCTTTATAAGCTGCAATACCTCCGGTTATTCCAAGCAGTATTTTCTTCCCTTTTAGCATTATATGCCAGTGGATTTACTTATATCCTGATCAGGCTTTCTATAATAAATTTTATCTTCCTCAAATTCCTGAAGCGAGATAAGAGTAGGCTTGGGAAGTCTTTCATAGAACTTTGATATCTCAATCTGTTCACGGTTCTCAAACACCTCTTCAAGGTTATCAGTATATGAAGCAAATTCTTCCAGCTTCTGATTTAATTCCTGCTTTATCTCAACTGATATCTGGTTTGCCCTTTTAGCACATATCATCACTGTCTCATAAATATTACCCGTTTTCCCCTCAAGGTCAGTTTTGTCACGCGTAATAGTAGTGATTGGGGCATTCGTCTTCCTGTAATCCATTCTTTATTAGTTATTCTGTTGTTTCTTCAATATTTAAAAACTCTGCTGTACTTTCGTATATTTTCTGTACCTGTCTGCTGAACTCAGAATCGGGAAACTCCTCAACAAATGAATAATACTCGTCAAGCGTTGCCTGGTAGCGCTCCTGCTGTTTATCTACCACACTGTTAAGTGCATACAGGTAACTTGACTCCAGTTTAAGGAACAATAATTCTTCCCTGTATTTCGTATTGGGATATTCTTTCAGGCTGTTATCAAGTGCCACAACAGCTGCCCTGTATTCTTCCAGATCATAATAGAGCTTCGCATTTATATAAGATTTTTCCACCAGCTTATCTTCCAGTTCCTTAATTAATTCCTGTGCATCATCGATCTTATCACTTGATGGAAAACGCCTCTGGAAAAAGGTAAACGCCTCTATAGCACTGTTTGTATAAGCCTGATCCAGCTCAGGCCTGGGTGATAACATATAATCGCAATATGCAGTCATAAAAGTGGCTTCCTCAGCATGCTGACTGTAAGGAAAAGTTTCAGCAAAAACTTTGTATGCACTGCCAGCCATAA